>Ga0126382_10000061_pt1 | contig 33769 bp, 25 predicted proteins | sample PanSoiMetPlot_30_FD_92548 | JGI IMG/M metagenome (GOLD analysis project Ga0126382, IMG submission 92548) | Tropical forest soil microbial communities from Panama - MetaG Plot_30 | ecosystem: Environmental > Terrestrial > Soil > Tropical forest > Bulk soil | place: Panama | collected 2016-02-17
ACCCCGGACGGGAGCAGTTTTCGTTTGAGGAAATGAAGGCAGCGGTCGATGAAGCGCGCAGATTCGGGCGATACGTCGCGGCGCATTCTCATGGAGTCGATGGCACAAAATCGGCTCTGAGAGCTGGAGTCAGGTCAATCGAGCATGGCAGCGTGCTCGATGATGAAGCGATCGCGTTATTCAAACAGCAGAATGCGTACCTGGTTCCAACAATCTATACTTCTGAGTACACTCTCGCTCAGGGCGAAAAGAACAAGACACCGGCTTATGCGATGGAAAAGGCGCGTAAGCTTCACGATGTAAAGCACGAGAGTTTTGTTAAGGCGCTGAAGGGTGGTGTTCAAATAGCCTTTGGCACTGATACCGGCATCATTCCTCACGGTGCAAACGCCCGTCAACTTTCGCTCATGGTCAAGTGGGGAATGCCGGCGCAGCAAGCCATATTGTCGGCTACTTCGATTGCCGCGCAACTGCTGATGCTCTCAAAGGATGTCGGATCTATTGAACCAGGCAAATGTGCTGATGTGATCGCGGTCAGTGGTGACCCTCTGGCCGACATGTCAACTCTGGAAGATGTGAAGTTTGTGATGAAGGGTGGCAAGGTCATAAAGGACACGCTCGGTGTGGCAAAACGGCAACGAGATTAGTCCTTTTGATTGATCACGCGGAATTGATTGGATCCTGTTATTTCGCAGTCAGTTTCTGATCCGCCAATCCTGCAAGAGCTCTGAAAGGCGACAAATATGAAGCGTGCACATTGGGGCATTCTGCTGATAACAACATTAATATTTATCCAAACGGCTCTGGGACAAGCGGGTCTGGACAAGCAGGCAAACAAAGAGAATAAGATCATCTCATACTTCCCGGCGGGCACCGGCAAACCGACAATCCCCGACCGATATAAAGTTACCTCAGTCGAACAGCTGCTACCCGGGACGCGATATTATCTGGAACACGGGACCAAGGTCAAAAAAGGAGAGCAGGTGCTCATCGTAGACGATTCCAGGACCGGTGATCCGCTAATTACGGAAGCCTGGGCGCGAGCCGCGAGAGAACGTGGCGCCATCGTCGACGTAGTGACGCTGGACCTTACCTCACATCGAGTCAACCCCGAAGCCGGTCCGATGGGATCGGAACCTACGAGCTGGTGGCCCACGTGGCTCGATAACGCGATCATGAAGGCCGATGCGACGCTTGTGCTGGCGCCGATTAACATCAATCACGGAATAAGACGACAGACGGTTGAAGAAAAATGGAACCGTGGGCGCATTGGATTGCCAGGTAATATCTACACTCGCGAGCAGTTGGCGTTCACCAAGTGGACGACATACCCTGCGGAGCTGGACGTGGCGCTTCAAAGGAAACTATACGAGCAAACCGACGTAGACGGCGGCGCGAAAGTGATACGCATAACAAACCAGCTGGGCACCGATGTGACGTTCACCGAGGATGTCGACCGCAACTGGATACGCCAACATTTCGCATATGATCTAAACCGAATTGAGGTCCCACTCACCCACCGGATGGAGTACATGTTTATTCACAACAAAATCTCGCCAGGGCTGTCCAAGAAGCCCGATGCTCGAGGCGTGATTGTAACTACCTCATTGCCCACCGGCCCGACGTCGCCGCTGAAATTGTTTATCGAGAATGGTCAAATCGTGCGGGTAGAGGGCGAGGGCAAAACCGCAGTGGAGTGGCGTGACGGCATTGAGAAGTACAAAGACGTGGATTACGGCTTCCCGCACGGCAAGGGCGTGGCCTGGGTCGAGGGTGTTTACTTCGGCACGAACCCTAAAGTTATAAGACCAGACTTTTTCAACTCCAAATATTTCGAACAACAAGGCTCGTACAACTACTGGTGGTGTGAAATCAAGCGATCGGGTTTTGTTCATATAGGCTTCGGAAAGGGTTGGTCCGGTTTGGATGGCATGAAGGAGGACTTACCAACCTGGCACAGCGATATCTTCCTTCCTTATCCGACAGTCTATGTGAATGGAAAAAAGATTGTGGAATCGGGCCATCTTATGCTGCTTGACGATCCTGAAATCCGACGAATAGCGGCGAAGTACGGCGATGCAGATGAGCTTCTGCGGGAAGAGTACGTTCCTGATTACGACGCAGATCCTTCGATCAAGGGCTATTACAGTCGCGAGCAGTACCAGGAAATATTAAGAGCCTTCAAACGTCGCGAGTGAGACCAGGACCATAGGCGCTCGCGACTCGCCCACTAACATCTTGGAAGCGGTTAATCACATTACAGACCATCCTGTGCCACGAAAGTGGATATGCTTTTTTTGCGTGGCAATAGGAACGTTTATCGCGTACCTGGATTCGAGCATCGTCAATATAGCCCTCCCGAGCCTCTCTCGATATTTTCAGGCTGATCTTTCCGTCATCGAGTGGATAGTAACATCATACTTGCTGATGATCACCGGCCTGGTAGTGATCTTCGGTAGAGCTGCAGACATACACGGAAGAAAGAAGCTTTACATTTTTGGCTTTGTCGTTTTCACGATCAGCTCAGCGCTTTGCGGCGCGGCGCCCAACGTTTGGTCTCTGGTCGCGTTTAGATGTCTTCAAGGTGTGGGCGCTGCTTCACTGCTAGCAAACGGAACGGCCATCGTTACGGAGGTATTTCCGCAGGAAGAGAGAGGCCGAGCTCTCGGAATGATGGCATCGGTTCTCGCAGCTTCAGCTATCATAGGTCCGCTACTCGGCGGTTTTCTTGCAGACAACATTGGATGGCGCTCGATTTTTTACGTAAACATACCAATTGGCATCGCCGGCGTCTTTCTGGCAGTGAAGGAGCTGCCGACAACGACAACGCGCGGCACTGGAGATAGATTCGACATCGGTGGTGCGATTACATTTCTGGGCAGCCTCAGCTGTTTCCTTTTCTTAATAAACACGCTATCGAGAAGCGACTGGCAAATTTCCGTCGTCCTTGGACTGTTGCTCGGAATGCTGATTCTCACCGCAGTTTTCTTCACGATTGAAACTCGGGTCAAGCAGCCGCTTCTGGATCTTAGCTTATTTCGGCGACAAGCTTTTAGCGCCGCAACTGCAAGCAGTTATTTGAGCTTCTGGGCGATGGCATCCGTATCATTCTTGTTGCCGTTCTACCTGGACCGGGGTCTTGGCTTGAACCGTACAAGATCCGGCTACATTATGGCTCCCATCCCTATCGTCCTGCTGATCTTTGCCCCTCTTGGGGGTTACCTTTCTGATAGGCTCGGCGCGCGGCTGATCTCTACAACAGGAGCGGTAATTAACTGTTTCGGTCTGATCTGTCTAAGTACGCTCACCACGGCAACGACACCACTGGGTGTGATCTTGCGTATGCTTCCGTTCGGTATCGGAATGGGTTTGTTTCAGCCACCCAACAACAGCGCGATCATGGGTGCGGTGCCCACAAGTCGAATTGGAATAGCCTCAGGGATGATAAGCGCAATCAAGAATCTCGGATCTATGAGCGGGGTAGCGGTGACGAGTCTCTGCTTCACGGTTGCACAAGCGGCCGCTCTAAAACAAATGCAGACGCAAGCAGCAGAAGCTGCTCTGGCTGATCAACAATCGTTCGTCGCGGCGGTACGCGCTATGTATCTGCTGTCTGCCTGCATTTGCTCACTAGCAGTGGTGATGTCGCTTGTCCGAGGAAACAAGCCGCTAGGCGAATACGAACAGGAAGAGGTTGCGGCTGAGAATACTAAAGCAAAGATAGCCGCGACGCCTTAATAGCGTAATCGCAGATCTCAATTTATCTCTTCGTTGAATTGCCAGAATCGGTGGGTTCATATTCCAAAAGCGACCAGCCTCTTTCCTGGCATATATGAACCCGCACCAGTGCCAACCAATACCATGCCATGGGCAATCGCCGGACCTGCGGCGATAGGGTCCACGGTCGATGATTCCCACAGTTGAGACCCGTCCTGCGCAAGCCAGCACCTGATCTTTCCGTCTGCGAGCCCCATACAGACGAGCCCATTCGCGACTGACATTGGTCCGAATTGGAAGGCTGAGAGCGTGTGGATCCACCGAAGATCACCAGTTGCTCCATCGATAGCGGCAATCGAACAACTCTTATCCGGATGATTGTTTGAAGCGAAGAATACGAGGCCATTGGCATTTGATGTTGGTCCGGTTTCCGGTCCGCTGGTGGGCAATGACTCCTTTCCACCGGGAGGAAGGGCGGGAGTCAACTGGACGTGCCAGATACGCTTCTTTGTCTGGCGGTCCCAGGCTCGGATTCCGTCTTTCCCACCGACAATGATCAGATTACGCAGGTTCCCGTCCCGCATCACCGATAGCAGCATAGGCGGACAGTTAAGGTCGAGATTCCGGGAATCATGTGGGTGGACCTGATCAGCCCAGCGTAGCGCACCTGTATCAGCGTTGAGCGCAATCAGACTGCAACTATGCGGAAGAGGTCCCGGTCCAACGTGAAACGGGCTTCCGGTCGCAGCGTAGAGCGTTCGCGAGAGCGGATCCAGAGACTGTGCGGCAAACAACGCGCCTCCGGCAACATTTGCGGCGACCGTATAGAAGTTCCATCGCAGCGCTCCCGTTTTAGCGTCTACGCAAACGATCCGGCCTCTCGTTTCAGTCTCGCTGCCGTCTGAAGCCCCTGCAAATACTCTGCCCCCATATACCAGCGGCGGAGCCCAAAAATATTCAAAAGTCTTCGCCGGCTCTCCAACTATTCTCTCCCATCGCCTTTGGCCGGTTTCGAGATCCAGCGCCAACAAACGATCAGAAGCAATGTAGACTGTATTGTCCGCTACTGCCGGGGATGCAAATATGCCGAGCGTGCGATCCGGAGGGTACTTTCGCAAGCCCGCTTCAAACGACCAGAGAAGTTTTCCCGTTAGCCTGTTCAGCACGTATATTCGGCCATCCCAAGACGCTGCGATTACCCGATCGCCTATAACTGCGGGAGTTCCGGTAATGCCGGATCCAGCTTCGAACTCCCATCGGATTTTCAGGTTGGATACGTTCTTAGGTCCGAGTATCGACTCGTTTGCGTTGAAACGGCTCTGGGCAATATCCCAGCCGTGCGATGGCCAGTCAGCCGAATGATGCCCTTGGACTCTAAGTGATGAAGACGACAGAACGCCCGCGGTTGCAATCATCGATGACTGAAGAAACGTCCTTCTGGAAGTCAGTCTTATGGTCACTGGCAGGACAGGTAAAATGTTTGAAGAAGCCGCCGTAATCGATATTACGATTGCCTGCAACGCCTCCGCGTTCTTTCGCGACTCTTCGGTGAGGCCTGATGCGAACTTGAGAATCGGCGCCGGAGGTGAGGCAGAGAGGTCAGGCACCAGCCAGTTTCGGAATTGATCAACGAACGCTCATGCTTACGATCTTGTTCGGTATCATCGCTACGAACCATACTGTGTCGTCACTATCGACTCTGAAGTCTCGGATTTCTAAATCAAGGAAGGGTACCGGGTACGTGCAAAAGGTCTCGGTATCGGGATCAAACCTGATCATCGAATCCTGATGCCAGGTAGATAGCCATATCTTGTCATCGTGCGTTACTTCCAGTGCGTATGGCTGAGGGCGGATGCCCGGCATTAAAAACTCAACCATCTTCTCAGTCCTTGGATCAAACATACCCAGACGATCGCCAAGGAATTCCGTGAACCAGATTCGCCCTTTTGAATCAGCCCGAACGCGGCGTACGCCCGAATTCTTCGTCGGTGTAGGATAGTCAACGACCTTTCCAACTTTGGGATCGAGCTTGCCAAGGCCCCCGCTTCCAATCTCTGCAATCCAGATTACACCATCCCTATCTATATCGAGGCCGTATGGCTTGGCGTCTTTTGTGGGCACACTGTATTCGGTGAATTTCCGTGTTTCGGGATCAAACCGCGCTATGCGATTGCCCTCGTATTCAGTAATCCACAAAATACCCTGCCGATCGAGGATTGGGGTATGAGGTCCTGAAATGTTTTGGGGCAACGAATATTCGGTAAACTTCTCCGACGACGGGTCAAAGCTGGCGATCTTATTAGCAGGTTCGAACTGAAGCCGCTCTGTGAACCAGACCTGTCCTCGCTTGTCCACAACGATTCCGTGCGGGAGCGAGTTGCGAGTGGGGGTGGGCCAGATCTTAAACTTTCCAGTTGCGACATCGAGGTAACCCAAACGCGAACCCATGGGATCGGTGAACCAGCCATTGCCGTGCGCATCGAGCGTCACAGTATGCGGCAGTGCCTTTTGAAGAGGAATGTCCCACGCGTTATAGATTACTTCGATCGGCTTTACGGGTGTGAATCGTAATGCTTTGGCAGCTTTTTGCAGGTGCGACTCCGGGGCAAAAGCACCGCTCAAAAAATCAATGAGAATTCCGGCTTTCCCTTCTGGGACCGTAGCGCCAAAGGACTTCTTCATTGAGTTGACGATGCCGCTCCAGCCATTCGCATCCCAGGTGCCTGTAACGAACTTCTGGAGTGTGTGGCAGCTGATACAATTCGAAAGCAGAATCCGTTTGCCCTCACCCTCTGGCAATAGCGGCAACAACTCGGCGCTGGTTAGTTCTGAAATGTCGATGCGATCAGGCTTCACTTTGAGGTTCACCGACGCAGTGTTTTCGCTCAGTTTGACTTGTTGTGCATCCCCCTGCCAGCCTCGATCGACAACTCTTACGTCATACTCACCCATTCGAAGATGTGGAATGCGAAAGGTCCCCTGGGCCTGAGTGAGCGCATACGTAGTTTGGCCGGTTGCGGAATTACGAGCGCTCACAAAAATCCCTGGAAGGGTTTTTCCTTGAACATCCGAAACCCTGCCTGACATCGCGTAGCCCCTTGTCTCGGCGGACGCTTGAGGATTACTGCTAATCCTGGTCAGTAGGCTTACAAATGCCGAAATCGCAATCGCCGAAAGGAGAGTCGTTTTTTTAAAACTCATCGTAATGGCCCAAGCGGGAAGCAAAACCCGCAGTCTACTTGGGGGCACACTTGCGCCTGCTCAATATGCACTGGTCTGATTTTAGATAGGACCTTGCTCGCTTCGACAAAACTAGAAAATGAACTTGATGCCAAATTGCAGCTGCCGCGAAGTCGTTGCAGTTGAAGTGATCTGTCCAAAATTCGGCGGAGTCACCCCTCCTTGCGAAAACACCGTCACGACCCCCGGCAGTGCAAAATTAGCCCGGTTAAAGAGGTTAAAGGCTTCGGCCCTAAACTGTAGTTTAGCGCGCTCTTTGATCGGAATTGACTTCAGCAGCGAGAGGTCAACAGTGAAAAGATCCGGTCCAATCAATGCGTCTCTGGCGACATTTCCAAACTGGCCCACCGGCGCAACTACGAACGCCTTCTCATTGATGAAATGTTGAGGATCTCCTGTGGTCGCGCTGCCTGCGGTGAAGCCGGGCGCCCAGTCGGGCCTTTCGACATTATCCTGGTTGCCGTCTCGGGAGTTGTTGAAGCTGATGGTTGGATTAAACGGAGTGCCGGAATGCGCGGTAATGATGGTGTTTACCTCCCAATCAGCCAGGAACCAGTCAGACACTCTTCGCGCACCCTGCGCTCCCGGCTCGCCGTGATACGGCAGTTGATAGATAGCGTTTAGCGAAAAATTGTGGCGAACATCGAACGCCGACAGGCCCCTCTCTCCTCTTTGATTAGAAGGATCTTGAGACAACTGTACTGCGTCTAAAGTGTAATAGCCGAGGCTATCGGAGGCAGTGTCGATAGATTTCGAGAATGTGTACGCTGCCTGAAACTGTAAGCCATTGGCGAAGCGACGCTCCAGGTTTGCCTGCAATCCGTGATAATAGGAATCTCCGTTGTGTGTTTGCTGACGAATAGGCCCAAAGGCAGGATTCCGACGAGGGTTATTTCCGGTCACCGGAAACTGCTTCTCACCGTTTGGAAGAATAATAAAGTTCCCCGCGGTGTTGCGGTTGCCATTAGTCGGCAAATGGATTCCTCTTGATCCGACGTATGCGACAGTTGCTGTGAGGCCGCGCACAAGGTCTCTTTGAACGCTCAAGTTCCATTGATGCACATAAGAGGTCGCCGGATCGAAGTCGTATACCGTTTCTGCAATGGCTCCGGGAACATTCGCAACATGGGAGAACGAGTTGGGAAAAGTCTCCGGAGCGCCGAACACCGATCCGAACGCCAGCCCAATTACAAAGAATGGATCTACGCCAGACATTTCGAATCGGTAAGAATATGGAAGAAGCAATGGATAGAAAATCCCATACCCTCCTCTGAGACTGGTCTTGCCGTCCCCGGTGATATCCCAGGCGAAGCCGAGCCGCGGACCAAAGTCTTTGAGGGTGTTGTTTTTGAAGAAGGGGTGCCCAACAGTCGGCTTGGTGTCGTGCAGAATATCGCGAATGTTGGTTATCTTGCCGTTGACTTCGTCCGGACTGGTGATCGTCTCGTAACGGAGTCCGAGGTTCAGTGTCACATTTCTTCGTACCTTCCAGTCATCTTGAAAGTAGGCCGCAGTGGCCCAGGTGCGGATTCCTCGATAAGGATCGTTTGCGTTTGCTAGCGGCGCAGCGAAGATTTGCGTCCTGCCCCTCAGGAAATTCGCATAAGATCCAAAGATGTAAGCCCCGGCTGGTACGTCGGTCGATACCGCGTTTAGTTGTGTCCTAAGCTCGCTAAAGCCCATCTTCATGCTATGAGTGCCTCGAGTATAAGTGAGCTGATCGTTAAACTGAATGTTGTTCTGGATCAGAAACCGAGGCACAAGGATTCGATCGGAGAGCGGTGTAAGCCCTCCGATATCCCGGAAAAGCCCGAGCACTGTCTGACCCGGCACCCAGACGAGAGATTGTGGAACCTGGACCACATCGACCAGATCTCCAAAGACTTTGGTGCGGGCGTAGGAAGCCCGCAGGTTGTTCAGCAATTTAGCATTGAAGATGTGGGTCTCACCAAGACCAACGTATTGATTGCGTCCCTCCAGAACTGAGTCGGAGATCACATGATCGGGCTTGGTGCTGTTGGAATTATCAAACGTGTACCTGCCGAACAGGGTATCTTTTGAAGATAGCGTGTGATCTATGCGTATCGCGAAAAAATCTTCGTTTGTTTCTCCGCTCTCGCCCCTTATGAAAGCCCCAAGGCCGCCGCCTATGTCGCCTGCATTCGGTAGCGGATAGAGGGCAAGATAGGGTTTAACCGAATCAGCCACCACGACTGGACCTGACGGGAGAATGCCCTTACGCGCGGCCTCTGTTGGCACGAAGAATCTTTGTGACTTGGTAAGGGTTTCCCGGAAACCTTCGTAGGCCCCGAAAAAGAATGTCTTGTCCTTTTTAATCGGTCCTCCGATGCTGCCGCCGAACTGATTACGGCTGAAATCCGGCACGTCCTCGAGGTCGAAGAAGTTGCGCGCGTCAAATACAGAATTGCGCGCGAACTCGAACGCGGTTCCGTGAAGCTGATTGCCGCCAGATTTGCTGACAATATTGATTATACCGCCGCTAGCCCCGCCAAACTCCGCGCTGTAGTTGTTGGTCAACAGTTGGAACTCTTGCACAGCATCTACGCCAGTGAAGCCTCCAGCGACGGATCCCGGCGTGGTGTTCTGAACTTCGTTGACGGTGGCTCCATCCAGCAGGAAGTTATTGTATGTGATCCGGCCACCATTGATCGACATCTTTACCGCTCCAGTGCCTGCGTCGAGCGGCTCGTCAGTCAGAGTTCCCGCGTTTACAACTCCTATCTGCAAGGTTGCCAACTGGAAGAGGTCTCGACCGTTGAGCGGCAGCTCCTTGATCGTCCGTTCGTTTACCAGTGCCGAGATCTCTGAAGATGTGGTATTAACCAGAGGGGCATCCCCGGTTATGATCATCTGATCAGTAACGGCTCCTACTTCCAGCGTGAAATTCACTGCCGCGTCGCGTCCGACGGTGAGCACGATGCCCGTACGCAGCTCCTTTCTGAAGCCCTGATGTTCTGCGATTACATCGTATTCTCCTGGCGCGAGATCGCCGATGTGAAATCGGCCCTCTCCGTCACTCATGCCCGATCGCGTCGCATTAGTTTGAACATTCCTAACGATTATCTTCGCGTCGGAAACTAAAGCGCCGTTAGCATCTGAGACCACGCCGAAGACCGTGGCTGTCAGGTTTTGGGCAGTCGATAATGGAGCGTGCAAAGAGAGAATGGAGAGCAGAACAAACGCAACGAAAGCACGAGCGGAGAGTGTAGGAGCGTTTCGAATGATTTTCATTGTTACCTCCGAGTCCTTTTCGGGTCTCATCTTTATCAGGAGTTGTACGCCTACGGCGTCATTGCGACGCGAAATCCGGTGCTGGCATAGCGAATTGATGCGTAGTTCCAGAGCCTTGCGGCACACCTCAATTTGTCGGGACCGCCGAACCAGGAGCCGCCGCGTACCACACGCTTATCGCCGACCTCCGAATTCTCTGGATTAGCATCGGGTGAACGGGAGTAATACTGTTCATCATAAACGTCCGAACACCACTCCCAGACGTTGCCGGCCATATCGTAGATACCGTAACCATTTGGCGGGAAACTTCCGACTGGCGCAGCGTAAAGAAAACCATCCCTCGATCGAACGCCATCGTTATCCGCTTCGGAGCCACAGTTCGCGCGATAACTTCCGTTTGAATCGTAAGGCTCATCTCCCCACGGATATAGCTTGCCTTCTAATCCGCCGCGCGCCGCATTTTCCCACTCAGCCTCAGTGGGGAGTCTGTACTTCTTATGTGTCTTCTCGCTTAACCACTTGCAATAAGCCACAGCATCGTCCCAGTTCACGTCCACCACTGGGTAACTGGGCTTTTCAATAAGATATGAGGCCGACGCGTCGTGAGAATGATGAGTCCATCGAGCTTCCGGATACTTGCGCCCTGTTTCATCACAGAAGGTCTTGAACTGTCCGTTTGTTACTTCGAATTGCCCAATATAATATCCGTCAAGACTAACCTGGTGAGTGGGTCGTTCACCTGCTCCACGGTTCTCGCTGCCAATGAGACAACGGCTTGGGGGTATAAACACAAGCTCGGGCTCCAGCTCAGGGTGTTTTATTTTTTCAGCCTCCGGAACAACAGCCGCAGCGGAGGCATGATTGTCATGCCGAAGATGGTCACACGCGAGGGTGGAGGCGACAATAAGCGAAACGATGATGGTTCTGAGCATCAGTTTGCCCTCGGAACCCGCCGAAACGCTAATCTGTATCATTCACATTGCCCGGTGCAGCCGCGAATGGCTCTTTCCAGCAATTCCAGGCTGACCGAACACATTATGAAAAAGAGACAACCCTAGCCCGCCTCAGACAGGTTGATCCTCAAGCTTCTGCGCAGGCTGCGGCAGAAGCTGCCAACTGATTCTCTTGTATACACGCTTTACTAGGTCGTAGTTGCACACTGCGAAAAAGAGAAGGAGGAGAACTCCTCCGATAGCGCCGTCTCGATCCTCGTTGAAAGTTCTGTAACCTGCGGTCGCATAGCCCGCAATAAGCGCGACTTGCAAGTAAATGGCAAGCAGCAGATCTATGAACCGGTACCGCGAATTGACGATAAGGGCGAGATAAGCGAGGCACGCACTAGTAATATAGAAGTGAATTCCGGGCAGATAAGGTTCGAACCATTTCCGCTCCTGGTATACAAGCTCTTCTACAATCATTGTCTTAAATCCGACTGCGAGAGAATTCAGTGCCATCCAGGAGATATAGAAATAGAAGGAGAACCAGAAGATCCGGATCGTGCGTGAAGTAGCGCTGAGGGTGCGGTTGCGCCGTATTTTCTTGACGACCCATATGAACAGGGCGATGGCTGGGATGGTCATCACTGAAAGAAAGACAGGTGCGAAGAAGAAGCCGCTCTGATATAGGAGCCGGAGCAGCGGCGCGAAGACTTTGGCGGAGGTCGTGGTGAAATGAATATCTGTCATCGACATTACACGGTGTCCTAGATGATTTGCACGGAATTCTGGGCCACGCGTGGATTCAGGAAACCTTGCCTAGCTCCCCCTCACGGGAGCGTCCCCTTGAGCGCTTCTTATTGTTCGATATTCAGGATGACTGACCGATCAGTCGCGACCGTAGCATAAAGAGGGAAGCTTGTCAAGAAATGTGCCAGCAAGCATCGGACGCGACGGAACCGCCAGGATCTAACCCAGATTCTGCGCATAAAACTCCAATCATCGGAGTTGATACAAATCTCCAATTGACTGATGAAACGACTGTAAGTAGTATCTGACTGACTGATCGGTCAGGCCTTGAGCGATTATGAGAATCTTGTTGTCAACGCTCCTCATGTCACTGCTAACCGGCCTCATAGTTGCGCCAGGCCAGGAGATTTCCTTTCAAGCTCGACGCGAAATCACAGTCAAACACTACCCCGCCTCCATCGCCATCGCTGACATCGACAGCGACGGAAACCTCGACTTGGTCTCAGCAGATTTTGGATCCGGCGCTGTCTCGGTCTTCTTCGGTAATGCCTCCGGCGGCTTAGACTCGGAAACCAGGATCGCCGTCGGCAGCGCGCCGATCGCCGTCATCCTCTCAGACCTCAACGGCGACGGCCATTCGGATATCGTCGTGGCGAACTGGCTCTCAGCCAATGTGTCAGTATTGATCTCAGACGGTCACCGGGGTATGAACCAAGTTAAAAACTACCCAGTTGGTGATGGTCCTACCTCGGTCGTGTCCGGAGATTTCAACCACGACGCGGCGGCAGACATTGCTGTATCCAATGGCTTCTCGAACAGTGTTTCCGTTTTGTTAGGAGACAGCAAGGGTGGTTTTCGAGAACCACTCACCGTGAGGGCGGGAAGCGAGCCGCGTTCAATCGCCTGCGCGGACTTTAACCGTGACGGCAACCTCGATCTCGCAGTCGCCAACAGGCGCTCTGCGAACGTTACCATCCTGCTCGGAGACGGAAAAGGAGCTTTTAAGCCGGGAGATGATTTGGGCGTTGGTGATAATCCAATTTCTGTAATCTCCGCCGATGTTAACGAGGATGGCAAGCAAGACCTTGTCACCGCACATCCGAAGTCCGGTTTTGTGACCGTCTGGATCGGCGATGGCACCGCTCATTTTTCTCCACCGAAACATTTCAATGTTGGTGCTGAACCGCAATACATTTGCAGTGCTGACTTGAATCGAGATGGACACGCCGATTTGGTGACAGCGAATCGTCTCTCCGGGACAGTTTCGGTGTTGAGTGGCGACGGTCGGGGAAGTTTCTCGACTGCAAAGAACTTTAAGGTCGGAGACTTTCCTATTGCCGTCGGTATAGCCGACTTCAACAAGGATGGAAACCCGGATGTTGCCGTGTCCAACCGCGATTCGGAAAGTGTTTCGATCCTTCCTGGCGACGGAAGGGGCGGACTAATCGACTGTCCAAATTACCCGGTAGGACATTTCCCACGAGCACTGGTCGCCGCCGATTTTAATAAGGACGGAAACATTGACCTTGCGGTGACTGCTTTCCCCACAAAAGTCGCGATCGTTCTCGGAGACGGAAGGGGAGGATTCGGAGCGCCAACTCAGTTCGGAGCCGGCGACGGACCTCGAGCAGTCGGCGCGGGAGATTTCAATAGCGATGGGAATCTGGACCTGGTTGTAGGCAACGACAACTCTGGTGATGTCGCAATCCTGTTGGGCGATGGCAAGGGAGGTTTTTCAGCTCCAACAAGTTTTAAGACCGGAGGCGGCCCGAGCTTTCTAGTTGTGCAGGATTTCAATAAGGACGGTCATTTGGATGTGGCCGTTGTGAACCGGGACTCAAATACCATCTCGGTATTGCTTGGGAATGGAAGCGGCAGCTTCTCCGCTGCTGTTAACTATAAAACTGGGCGCGGGCCCAGCGGGGTTGCGGCCGGAGATCTGAATAACGACGGAAACATTGATTTAGTAACTGCGAACCTCGGCTCGTCGAGCGTCTCGGTATTGCTGGGTGATGGAAAGGGCGGGTTCAAAGAAGCCGTCGATTTTGCAACCGGCCGCGGTCCCTTTTCGATTGTTGTTGGTGACTTCAATAAAGACGGCAAGCTGGATGGCGCAACAGCGAATACAGCGGAAGCGAGCATATCGGTGTTGTACGGCGATGGTGCAGGACGCTTCGGTCAACCGCAGAATGTTGCGGCCGGCGAAACCTCGGCGGTACTAACGGCAGGGGATTTCAACGGTGACGGGAATTTGGACCTGGCGGTTGTGAATTTTGGATCGGCAACCGTCTCGGTGGTGCTCGGCGACGGCAAGGGAGGATTTCGGGCGGGGTTAAGTTTTGGTGCCGCAGCGGCGACGCGCGGGATTACTGCCGCAGATTTTAACAATGATGGGAAGCTCGACTTAGCTGTGGCAAATCGCGACTCTGACACTGTTTCTATACTGTTAAATAATCTTGCGACGCGCCGGTAGTCGTGCCGACTGTTCGTCGCGCCAGTTTTCTCCTAGAACGCAATGGAATCAAGATCAACAAGTGCGTGTTGAGTCGCGATCCCAATCTATCAAAGGTCGACGATTAAGCGCGCGATCTTGACAATGATATTTGGGCGTTCATATAATCCTCCGACCGATCAATCAGTCGGCAGCTACATTGCGGATTTTGTCCTGGGAACCCCTTTTTAGCAGAGCCGGTACGACGCCATAGCAAGTCACGCTGTTTCGCCATCTTGGCCTGCTCTTGTTGGCTCAATAGGAACTGAATCCATGAAACAACGGGCCGTGCTTTTCTTGTTCTTAATCGCACTGTTCTACCCATTGTTTACCAGAAGAGTCCTCGCCGCTGACCTTCCTGTCTCCTTTAAGAATCAGCGAGGGCAGACCGTCAACGCAACGCTGGCAATGCCTCAGAACGCGCAAGATAGTATACCGGCTGTCGTAATCCTTCCAACTCCCAACATCGATCGCGTAGCTGGTAAAGAGAAATCTATCTCCGACCTCAACCAACTCGTTCCAATTATCACCGCCGCAGGTGCGGCGACTTTAACCCTTGAGCAGAAGGGTGCGTCCAGAATCGCGCTCTCCCAAACACGGCTTGATGTCAGGGCCGCTCTCGAGTTTTTGGGTGCACAAAAAGGCATCGATGCCTCGCGCTTGGGTATCGTAGCAGCCAGCGCCGATGCCCAGGCAGCAGTCGACGGGTGCAGAGGAGATACGCGAGTCGGAGCGATTGCTTTGCTCTCTGGCAGACTCGACGACGGGGCAAAGGAACAAATTGCCAAATCGAACGATCTTTCTCTCCTCCTTGTTGTCAGTGCGGAAGACAAAAAGGGATTCGCGGACATGACCGACACGTATTTTCGGTCCAAAGAAAGTAATGCCGAGATTCGTGTGTTCAACGATCTTGGCATTGGAACAGCGATGTTGCAGTCTTTCAGTAAAAAGTACCCGGATGAAATACCGCTTAGTACTTCAATAGGTCAGTGGATTGCGAACCGGCTCTTAGCTGACGGCACGGTTAGCGAGGTGTCCTTTCAAACAGAAGATGAGTGGGCGCTGTATGCGAACCTCCGACTGCCGCAAAAAAAAGAAGTAAAAGTGCCGGCGGTTATTCTCCTTCATTCCGGGCTTAGTGATCGCTACGCTTATCATGAGCTCGAATTCGCTCTAGCAAGATCCGGATTCGCGGTCCTGAACATTGATTGGCGCGGTAAGGGCAAGAGCACCGGCAAGGGACATTACTTTGAATTGTCAAAAGCAGAGCGCGATAAGGGCAATCTCGATGCAAAAGCGGCCGTAAATTACCTGGCAACTCGTCCCGAAGTCGATTCAACACGAATCGGAATTATAGGAACTGTGATTGGCGCAAAATACGCAATGGCGGCGGCGGCAGAGGAACCGAGGATTAAGACCGCTGTAGTGCTGACCGGTTATATTCCTACAGAAAAGGAAAAGGCTTACTTCGCCACTCAAAGCCGCCCCGTGCTTTATGTGACGAGCCGCGGACATGAAGCAGTAACAAAAGCGCTGACCGAAATGTACGGTCTCACGAAGGCGAAAGGGAGTGAAATCATAGTTTATGACGGCGGAGCGATCGGATATCAGCTATTCGAACTTGATCACAACCTGATTGCGCGCCTGTCACTGTGGATGAAGGAGCACCTGTAGGCGTTAGATCTGATCAATAGCTTCTTAAATGGAACTTGTAGATGAACTCAATCCTGTTGCTCGCGATATTACTTACCCCGTCAGCGCAGCCAGCAGCAGATCAGGCTGCGACCGAGCGAGAAGTATCCTTTAAAACCGAGGACGGGTGGACCATATCAGGGATGTTTAATGCTCCAAAGAACGATACGCACAAGACTCCGGCGGTGTTGTTTCTGCACGCTTTTGCGCACGACCGTGAAGCCTATGGCCAGTATCTGTATCCCGGCCTTGCACAGATCATCGGCGGGAAAGGTGTGTCCACGCTTCGCATAGATCTTCGTGGTCGTGGGAGTAGCATGGGTAAAAAGGAGTTGCATTCGTTCAGCTCCGACGAGTTGTCTAAGATCTACCTCGATGTCAGAGGAGCAATCAAGTTTCTAGCCGGCCAGGAGTCAGTTGATCCTGCGAGGATCGCAATTGTGGCAGAAGAGGAGAGCGCGGATGCGGCTATCCTCGGCTCGGTAGGGGATCCAAGGATCAAAGCAATCGTTTTGATATCCGGTCGTCTTAGCGAATCAGCAAAGAAGGCAATAGGGGCTCAACGATCCGCGGCTCTGCTCCTGATTGTGAGCAAGGAGGACCGAACAGGATTTCAGGATATGGCAGCCGCTTACAATCTAACTCGCAATCCGAGTAGTCGCATCTGGGTTTTCGCTGATATTGGCATTGCTACAACAATGTTCAGTGTATGGCGCTCGGAGCATCCGAAACGGGAACCTATCGAAGAAGGCATCACAAGATGGGTTCTGGATCAAATTGGAGAACGACCCTTCCGCTCTATTTCCAGTCGAGTCCAGAGCCGACGGTTACGCAATCCATGAAGCGCCTCCTGAACGAAGAGAAGCGACGTCGAATATTCAGGTGATCGCTTCAATGGCGTTTTGCTGATCTAAGCTGCATCACTAACGTGTTAGACCTACCAGTCAAAGAGAGAGTGCTTGGAAACGTACTCGGTCAACAGGCCCGCGTACACGGCGACCGTGTCTTCCTGGATTTCAAAGGGGAACTTAATGTTTCCTACAAAGATTTGGACAATATTGCGAACCGAATGGCGAATGGCTTTCTGCAAAACAAGATTGGTTATGGTACCAAGGTCGCCATCATGCTGCCTAATTGTCCTGAATATCTTTACTCCTGGTTTGGACTAGCGAAGATCGGAGCGGTGATGGTTCCGATCAATACAGCCCAGAAAGGGGATCTGCTGGGATACCTGCTAGACAAATCGGATGTTGAAGCAGTGATAACAGATTCTCTTCTTGTCGATCGCATCCTTGAGATCGGAAACGGCATAGGAAAGGTCAAGACGGTCTACATAAGAGACTGGAGCGATTCAAACCGCGTGGCTAAACCAATCGGGGATATTTGCTTACGCCCACTCTCTGCTTTGCTCTCTGAGTCGGCCGAGCTCGCGTATGCCCAGGTCAAACATTCCGATCCAATGACAATTCTGTTCACCAGCGGCACCACCGGACCTTCCAAAGGGGTGGTGATGAGCCATCATTATTATTATCACGCAGCCATGACGATCGGAAGCGGAATGAGGAACGGGCCAGAGGACACACTCTACACCTGTTTACCGCTCTTTCACGTCAACGCTCAAGTCTGCACACTGATGGCTGCGCTGCTGTTTGACGCGCGGGTCTCGATGTATGAGCACTTCAGCGCCAGCACCTTCTGGAGTGAGATAAGGCGCTCACGGGCGACCGTGTTTCTTGCTTTGGGGGCCATGGGCAATATCCTCTATAAGGCGTCGCAGCGCCCCGATGATCAAGATCACAAAGTTCGTCTCGCGATGGTTGTTCCACCTCCCGACGACCTGGAAGGATTCGAAAGACGATTCGGGTTACGAGTCGTCTATGAGACGTTTGGACTGACAGAAGGGATTGTTGCGCCTCCTGCTATTGCTGAACCTCGGCGACCCGGTTGTTGCGGAAGACCGACCGGCAACAGTGAAGTGAGAATAGTTGATGAGAACGATCTATCGCTCGGTCCACGCCAAATAGGCGAAATCGTAATGCGTACGCGGGAGCCTTATACAATGATGTCCGGTTACTACAACATGCCGGAAGAGACTCTAAGCGCCTTCTCAAACCTGTGGTTCCACACCGGGGACCTCGGTTATATGGATCAAGACGGATTCCTTTACTTCGTTGGCAGAAAAAAAGAATCAATTCGGCGACGGGGAGAGAATATCTCTGCTTTCGAAGTAGAGTGCATTGTGAATCAACACGAGAGCGTGCTTGAGTCTGCTGCGATACCTGTCCCTTCTGATCTTGGCGAGGATGATCTCAAAATAATTGTGGTTCTGAAGGAAGGAGAAAAATTGCAGCCTGAAGACTTGATCGCGTTTTGCGAAAGTCGCATGGCGTATTTCATGGTTCCCCGCTTTGTTGAATTCCGCGAACAGTTGCCTAAGACACCCACTCAGCGAGTTGAGAAGTACAAGCTTCAGGCCGAAGGTAACAACGCTGAAACATGGGACCGCGAGGCGGCGGGTTATCAGCTGAGACGCTGAACAATCGCCACGGCACGGATTTAACCACGGATCAAAGACATTTCATGCACTTGACTGCAGCCCATTGGATCTACGCAGTGTTTGTGATAGCGGTCATCATAACGATGGCCGCAAGGCGCGATGCGCTCATACCATGTATAGCTGGCTCTTTCATCCTTGGTTGGACGATTACCGGTTCTCCGCTAGGTGCGATCGAGACTGTATTCAAATCCTCGGTAATAGCCACGAGAGAGTTGTTGGATATCATATTAGTCATCTCGATGATTGTAGGGCTGGCTGCGGGGCTCGAGGCCATGCGGGCCGAACAATTGATGGTGGCGCCTGCCCGCAAGCTCATGAAGTCTCCGGAGATCGCCTTTTGGGTAATCGGTCTCGTGATGCTGGTCGCCTCTTATTTTCTTTGGCCGTCACCTGCTACCGCGCTGGTTGGAGCGGTCCTGGTACCAGCGGCTTCCTCGGTCAGACTCCCCGCAATCTCGGCCGCTGTGGCGATGAACATCTTTGGTCACGGCATTGCGCTCTCAACGGACTATGTGATCCAGGGTGCGCCAAACATAAGTGCGAAGGCAGCGAATTTGCCGGTAGAGTCGGTTATGTTGAGTGGAATTCCACTCATTCTAACAATGAGCATTGTAACGGTGACGGCGTCCTTTCTGATTGCGCGCCGCGACATTGCAGCACATGCACGAGAACTCGAGGACGCAGAAGCGTCAAAATCAGGGGACCTGACGACCGAAGCCGCGGTTGGCGCATTCGGGGTTGGTACTGCCAATGCGTCCGCGGAGATTACAACTGTAACAATAGACCCACCGAGACCGGCACTTCTTGCGCGCGTTGCTGCGGGTGTCGTGCCGCTCACATATCTTCTGGTGGTCGTCGCCCTGATTGCGTTCCGCATACGCGGTGGTGAAGCAACGTCGATAATCGGCGGAGTTACACTCCTGTTGCTGGCGATCTTCACGCTCCTGGATAAACGAGCTGAAGCCTTCGATATGATCACCGACTATCTAATCAAAGGGTTCAGTTTTGGCATGAAGATTTTCACGCCGGTGATAATCATCGCTTCATTCTTTTATCTGGGCTCGGCTGATATCGCCAAACAGGTTTTCGGCGAAGGTGCGCGAGGTCTGCTGTTCGATCTTGCGGGTGCGCTCTCAAATGTGTTGCCGCTCAGTCGCATCTCGGTCGGTTTGATGGAGACGACCATTGGTGGCGTCGTCGGCTTGGTAGGCTCGGGGTTCAGCGGGCTGCCGCTCACGGGTTCGCTTGCGGGTGCGTTCGCATCCGTCGCCACCCTGAAGGCTAGTACTATCGCGGCGCTCGGACAAATTGCCACGGTGTGGGTGGGCGGCGGCTGTATCATCCCGTGGGGGGTTGTGCCGGTAGCAGCCATCTGCAGGGTTTCTCCACAAGAATTGGCGGCCAAGAATTTTATTCCGGTGACACTCGGTCTGGCGGCGACAACAATAATTGCGATCATATTAATGTAATTTCGCGGAGGTGCGGCTGAAATCAGGTGCTTTCAATAGAGTCGTCGCAATTGCAGGAGTGGCCGAGTCGGACTGCGGTCAGGGAATACCGTTAACTGCTTTGCAGCATCAGGCGCTCGCTGCAAAAAGAGCGCTGAATGACGCAGGGTTGAAGCTGTCGGATGTCGATTCACTGATGGCAGTGGGTTTCTTAGGATTGCCAAGTCTACAGATCGCGGAATATCTGGGACTACGGCTTCGATTTACCGACACAACCGTGACCGGCGGCTCGGCTTTTGAATCGCTTGTTGAGCACGCGGCGCTTGCGATCTCAGCGGGATTATGCGAGGTAGTGCTTATTACATACGGAAGTTCGCTGTGGTCGGATCGCAGGCGCGTTATAGAGGGAGGCGGTGTTGACCCGCAAATGCCGGCCGCCCAGTTCGAAACGCCTTATGGTGACCTCTCCCCCATCTCCGCATATGCGCTCGCTGCAGCAAGACACATGCACGAATACGGGACCACTTCAGAACAAATGGCCGAAGTGGCTGTATCGAGCCGCCGATGGGCGATGCTAAATCCAAAGGCGGTGATGCGACAGCCGATAACGGTGAAGGACGTGCTTGACTCCCCAATGATCTCCAAGCCCCTTCGAAGGCTCGATTGTTGTTTGATGACCGACGGAGGCGGGGCGGTAGTCATTACGTCGGCGGAGAGAGCTCGGGATCTGCGCAAAGCGCCCGTGTTTGTGCTCGGTTCAGGGTTCGCAACGAGCCATAACACGATCACTCAAATGTCGAATGCTACCATTACTGAAGCAGTCAATTCAGGCCGCCAAGCATACGGTATGGCCGGGATGACGGCGTCGGATATCGATCTGATCGAGATATATGATTCTTTTACTATCTCCGTGATATTGGCCCTTGAAGACCTTGGTTTTTGTAACAAAGGGGAGGGAGGCAGCTTTGTGAGCGGGGGTCGGATAGGCCCGAGTGGCGCACTACCTACAAATACTTCTGGGGGCGGCTTGAGCTATACGCACCCTGGCGCCCTGGGTATTTTCTTGATCATCGAAGCTGTGCGCCAACTGCGGGGCGAGTGCGGAGACCGGCAAGTTCATAATGCTAATACCGCTCTAGTCCACGGCATAGGTGGATGGCTTTCGAGCCACGCAACGCTGATATTGGGGAACTAACAGTGCCGATATATGAAGGTCCTTTGCCGAAGCCCGATCGGGACTCTCAGGAATACTGGGACGCTGCTCGAGGTCACCAGCTTGTGCTTCAGCAGTGCCTCGATTGCGATAAGTTCCGATTTTATCCACGGCTCATATGTCCGCATTGTCTTTCCGAACGCTTCGAATGGCGCAAGAGCAGCGGCCGCGGCGTTGTGTACTCTTTTACGGTAATACATCGGCCGCCGTCCCCGTTCTTTCGGGACAAAGTCCCCTACGTGCTTGCGTTGATCGATTTGGAAGAAGGTGTACGGATGATGAGCAATGTCGTTGATTGTGACCCGGGCGACGTAAATATAGGAAATCATGTAGAAGTACTCTTCGAAGACATCAACGATGAGATTACATTACCCAAGTTCAGATTGAGAGAGGGTTTGGATTGAAGATTCGTTGGGGAGGTATGTCATGAATAACAACAGCAAGATCACGAAAAGTTTGGGAGGCCATAGAATCCACACTAGTGTGAAGGACGAGGCGCTTGTGCAGAAGCGCCGGCAACAGATCTGCGAGGCGGCGCTAAAAGCTTTCACGGAGAACGGCTTTCACGAAACAAACTTAAAGCAGGTAACGAAGCTTGCCGGCCTGGCATACGGGTCAATTTACGATTACGTAAAGACCAAGGATGATATTCTTTTCTTGATTTATGACAACGTTCTTAGCGAGTTGTCTCATAGGCTCCAGGACGCGGCTAAAGAGAGTGACGATCCAGTCGAACAAATCAAGGCACTGATAAGAGCGGCCATGGAGCACACCGACGAGTATCAGGAAGCGATAATCTTGTTATATCAGGAGTCGCGGGTGATGAAGACTTCAGGGCACCTTTCTGACGTATTTGGAAAAGAAAGGAGTTACTTGCGAATTTTCTCTGAGGTTCTCGAGCGCGGCGTGAAAAGGGGCGTCTTCAACATTCCGAATAGTCAAATCCTTGAGAACGTCTTACCGCTGATGTGTTCGGCTTGGGCGCTCAAGCGATGGAACCTTAAAGGTGTCACTAGGGCCGAGTATACTGAGGCGCTAGCCCGCTTTGTGCTGCAGGGTATTGAGGCGACAGCTGGTGAAACCCGAAAGCGATTTGGATCGGCCGTGCGATAAACGTGGTTCTTTCCTGTCCTATATATGATCAATCCTCTTACGGAAACGTGCGGTGTTTCAGCGTTGAGCAGCCTTCCGTTGCTTCCGCGCTACGAGCTCGACCGAAATTCTACGCAAAGGCGCAGAATGAAGACTACAATTGGAGAATGTAGATCTGGTTCATACCCGTCCAATGCCGACGCAATTTCTGGAGGATAGCGAATGAAATCACTTCTGGTTGTGCTAACGGTGCTTGCATTTCCATCCTAGCCAACAGTGCGCTTGTAGCTATGTCGTGCAATTAAAACAATCACTAAAGACTCGTAGGGGCTTTACTATTCGGCTTCAGTTCGGCTCGCGGGTTGGCTCTTGGCTGCAGAAAAAAATGACAGCAACCTTGACAGCAGACGGGACGGAACGAGGCAACACTCAATGGACGCAGCAACACGTAAGTTGTTGTTTTCTGGACAGAGCAACACACCACAATACGTTTGCCCCGGCCTCTTAATCAGCGGGTCGGAGGTTCGAGCCCTGCACGGCTCATCAAATAAATCAAAACAGTTAGGGCCACGTTTATGCGTGGCCCTAACTCATTTTACGGAATTGACAGCAATCTTGACAGCAACCGACTTCCGCATTGATTATATTGCCAAAACTTTGTCAATTGCCTGCAGGGCGGCGCGGTGCGCCTCCGGCACTACATGCCCGTATATATCGGCGGTTATGCTGATTTGGCTGTGGCCCAGAATATCCGAGACCGTTTTGATTGGAACCCCTTGAGCTGAGAGGAGCGTGGCGCATCCGTGGCGAAGGTCGTGAAAGCGCCTCAGAGCCAATCCGGCATCAGCTAGAACTTTATGGTAGCTTCGAACGACGTTCCGGGCGTCGAGCGGAGCCCCAATCGTAGTCGTGAACACAAAACCGATCTCTTGCCAATCCTGTCCGGCTGCAAGTCTTTCAGAACGTTGGCGGCTCCGATGGGCTCGTAGACTATTAGCCACGACATCGATTAGCGGCAACTCTCGACGACTACTCTTAGTCTTCAGTTCGTTGAGTACAAGCTTACGGTTGATGCGCTGAAGGGAATGACGCACGCGCAACAAGCCGGATTCCCAATCAACATCTTCCCATCGCAAGCCAAGAGCTTCACCCTGACGCAATCCCATCGCGAGCGCGACAGTGAATAGTGCTTCGAGCCGGTTTCCTTTGCACACGTTAGAAAAGCTTTCGTCTCCTCGATAGTCATCGGACGTATCATAGCCCTCGTGTCCGACGAGATGGATCCCGAATGCGACCACGAAGAGATGGAAGAGACATAGCCAAATTGAGAGAGAGCCGGACTTATTGAACAAAACATAAGGGCACTTCTGTTGTGTTCGTCGAGGACCTTCGTTTACAGCCACAACATCTAGCTCCAAAGCCCGTACTTTGTCGACAGTAAGAAAATGCCGTCGGGCCTTAGATTTCTCGCATATCGCAGGCTGCCCAGAAATAGTGGGCTGAGGTACAAGTCTTTAGCCTTCGCCTTGTGAAGCGTTCTTTTGCCAACACACGAAAATCAGGACTATCTTTTTCACAGTAATACTAACTAATGAGCCGACAAGCCGACGCGTCACTGATTAGGCGGAGCCGTCAGCGTGCCGTCGCCCGCATCCCAAGCCCATAGCCTACCACCGTGAGAAGCTGATGAGCGACGAACAGAAACACCACCGACCATAGCACCCGCGCCGCTGTTATTCCCACGACGAAGCCCAACACGACCATACTCCAACCAACATGTCGATCTGGTCCAACGCGTAGAACACTACGCCCAAAACGCCGCGACTGGCTGCCCCCGGCGCTATCCCCAACTGACGTTTCAGCAGACTGTTCGGGAGCTCACTCAGCATTGCAGCCGCCCCCACCGCCAGCCCAAGCACTACTACCGCGGGGTTGCCGTAGTCGAGGACTTCCAGACTATGCCCGCCGCCAACGCAATGCAGCAATGCCTGAAGCCCGAAGCCTGCCGCTGTACCGAGGGCGACCGCTACCACGCCTCGCCACGTCTTGTTGGCCCCGAAGCGCTGTCTGCCGCGCAGCGTGGCTCCGGCATCGATAGGCCGCGCGAGCAAACGCAGCCAGCCGAACTTTATACACAAACCGTGGAAGGCGAGCCCGACCAGCAGCGGCGAGAGTACGTAACTCATTTTCAGAAATTCATCCATCCTTGTACTCGGCTGTTAATCGACGCCTAAGCCAAGACAAACATAGCGTTAAGTTCCACGAATTGGTCAAAGGATTATATTGGACAGATCAAAAATCGAATCCTTAGCACCTTGCTTTACTTACGGCCACCGCCCCTGCCGCGATTAGCCTTCGCCTTCGAGCGAGGCCGACCGGGCTTGCGATCAGCAACGAGCTTCAAATGCTTCTCATCAACTAGAAACATGTTCCCGAATTTCTGCGCGGGCAAGCGGCCCTCGCGGATCAAGACTTGAACGTGGGTCTGGTGAACAACTAGTCTCGCAGTTACCTCCGCAGTCGTCAGTGATCTCATTCGCAAGCGTCGCATCTGGTCATTCCTCTTACTTAATAATTAATAAGTTGGTGCTACCGCTTTTGATTGATTCGATAATGAACTGAGGAGTAAATTAGGCAGAACCAAAGGAATAAATCTCCCGGTAAGGTTCCTCATTCTCTATGGCAACGACTTCGCGCAAGGATGTCATTGACCTCCTTATTGATTGGAGCGGGTGATCAATTACTCGCCGCTTGCCGCTGTAAATTATTACGCCAGAGCGGTGGCAACAAGTAAAACAAATTTTTCAATCCGCACTTGAGCGTAACCCTGCGGAGCGGTCCGCATTTGTAGCCCAGGCCTGCGGTCACGATGCGGTTCTTCGCAGCGAAGTGGAATCGCTCATCTCTTCTCATGATCAAGCCGGGGATTCCATCGAAGCAGTGGCCGGTGAAGCTGCCACCGAGATGCTCGCCGATGACCGGGCAAATCGAATCGTAGGCAAAGAAATCGGCCATTACCAGGTCCTAAGCCGCATCGGACGCGGCGGAATGGGTGAAGTATTCCTTGCTGAGGAAAAGAAGTTGGGTCGAAGAGTTGCGCTAAAACTGCTGCGCAGCGAGTTCACCACGAACGAGAGCGGCTGGGCCGGTTCCGGCAGGAGGCGCGTGCTGCATCTGCGCTCAATCATCCGAATATCCTCACCATCCATGAAATCGGTCAAGAAGGCCCTCTGCACTTTATGGCTACCGAGTACGTAGATGGAGAGACTCTACGTCAGCACATTTCGAGTGCAGGTATGACTCTGGGCGAGACGCTGCGTGTGGCAGTTCAGGTGGCGAGCGGGCTGGCAGCGGCGCATCAAGCGGGAATAGTTCATCGAGACATCAAGCCTGAAAACATAATGGTCCGCGCTGATGGCTGTGAGAAAGACAGACAGTGCTCTAAACGTAGGAAGACTCGCAATTCTCTAACTCCACGCAGCCGTTTCTGGTGAACAATAAAAAGGTTGCGATGGCGGGCGTTGGTGATATAATCCGGCCAGTCGCGGCGGATTCTTAACTCCTGACTGCTCACCTCAGGGCTGCGGCGCACTTGTACGAATCCTTCATTTCAACGGCCTTATTAGTCGACACGCTTCACCGAGGTTTGACTAACGGTTAACCGCTCAGCATGCACGTAAGCCGCAGCATACCACGGCGGCAATCGCTGGGCTAAGATGAGGTTCGCCGGTCGATACCGGGCGGGCTATTGGCTTCTCAAATCGAGTTTGCGTTATCGCGCAAACTTCAGGAGGATCACAAATGCGACAGCTGAAGAGAAGTACGCTCACCTTGTTTCTGTTCTTCAGTGTTCTTGCGGTTGCTCACTCACAAACTGGGTCGACTATCTCCGGGACGGTAGCCGATTCTCAAGGCGCAATAGTTCCGGGGGCCACCATCACGCTGCTCGACACCGCAACGAACCAAGAGCGCAAACAGACTACCAATGACGCCGGGCAATATCTGTTCACGTCAGTCCAGCCCGGCGTCTACAGGATCACGGTCACTATGCAAAACTTCCGCCAGGCCGTGATAAACTCTCAAAAAATCGATGTTGGCAGGCAATACCTGGTCAACGTTACATTGGAGGCGGGAGCTATTACTGAGAGGGTTGAAGTGTCTGCTGGCACCGGAGCAGAGCTTCAGAAGCTCGATGCCACGGTAGGGAACGTGATAGGCGCCGATGCGCTTTCAAGGCTGCCGAGCTTGTCGCGCGATGCCACCGCCTTGCTCAACCTCCAGCCCATGGTTACGCCTGGTCGGAGTGAAGGGGAAGGAACTGGCGGTCAAGTTGCCGGCGCGAGAAGCGACCAGAACACCTTCATGGTGGACGGCGGAGACGCCACCAGCAACACTGAAGGCAACGGTGGATACAATAACGGCTTTGCAGGTACACCGAGAGCCGTTGTCCCCACGCCAGCCGAAAGCCTCGAAGAGTTCCGCGTCAATACCAACAACCCGAACGCGACCTTTGGGCGATCGGCCGGCGCCCAGGTGAACCTGGTGACCAAGCGCGGAACGAATGAATTCCATGGCTCCGCTTACTTGTATCACCAGAACGACAACCTGAATGCCAACACCTTCACTCGGAACCGGCTCGGCCAGAAGGATCCCGAGTTGAAGGACAACCGGTTCGGGCTGTCTCTGGGCGGTCCAATCTGGAAGGACAAGACATTCATCTTCGGGCATTACGAGGGGAGGCGCTTCCCACAGTCCGGAGACACCCTGCGTCTGGTGCCGACCGATACCTTCAAGGCAGGCATCCTGCGCTTCAAGAATGCCAGCGGCGGTATAGTGAGCTACAACCTTGGCACGTCGACGCTTTGCGGACCGGCGAACAATTCTCCGTGTGACCCGAGAAATAAGGGCATCAGCCCGGTGGTAAAGGCTCAGCTCGACCTCCTGCCTGCGGGTAACGATTCCTCCTCTGGGGATGGCCTTAACACGATTGGCTTCCGAGCTGCCGCGCCCTTCTCCCTCACAGAAGATTTTGGGGTCATGAGGTTAGACCATCACTTCTCCGACAAGTGGCAATTTATGGGCAGCTATCGCTACGGCCGTACAGCTCAACCCTCGCTGGCCCAGATCAACATAACTGGCGGGAGCCCGGTGCCTACCGCCAACAGGCCGCTTCAGCCTCGATATGTTGTCGGCGGTCTCACGGGATCAATCACTCCTCGTCTGACGACTGACTTCCGCTTCAACTGGCTTCGCCACTGGTGGGAGTGGGCCACCCAGAAACCGAGCCCTCTGGTATCCGGCACGTCTGCAGCGCTCGCGATTGCCGGCGAAGGCGTAAACAGCTTCATTGATGAACCGGTGAACATAGACACCCAAAACGCTCGCGGCCGCATCTGGAACGGAAGAGATTACACGTTCCAGGACAACACAACCTGGGCCAAAGGTGAGCACACTTATCAGTTTGGGGGCCGGTATACGCACCAGAACATAATCCACCAGCGCGATGATAAGGTAGTTGGTGGCCTTACCTCGCTGATTTATCAAGTCACTAAAGGCACGAACGTGCTCATCCCGGATGCGAACCGGCCGCCGACATGTGGCGCAGGTGTTAGTAGCAACTGTCTTCAGTCTGGGGATGTCACGCGTTGGAACACGCTTTATTCGGCGATGTTGGGTATCGTTGATAGGGCCACAGTGCTGGCTACACGAAACGGGCAGTTGGAGCTCAACGCTCCTGGGACCCCGCTCCGCGAGGAGGTCAAGGTAAATGCATTCGAGCTGTTCGCGAATGACATCTGGAGAATCAAGCCCTCTCTAACGTTGAGTTACGGCTTAACCTACAACGTTCAGTTACCTCCATTGGAGAAGGAGGGTAAACAAACCTTGATGGTTGACACTGGTAATGGCAACAAGGTCCTCAACGTTCGTGATTTCCTCAAAGCGCGCGAAGCGGCTGCTAATGCGGGCCAGGTGTACAACCCGGTGATCGGGTATCTGCCGGTCGGGGAGACGGGACGCAAGTATCCGTATGATCCTGATTGGAACAACCTCGGTCCGCGGATCGCTGCTGCGTGGAACCCCTCGTTCACAAGCGGATTCATGGGCAAGCTGTTTGGCGACCACAAGAGCGTATTGCGAGGCGGCTACGCGCTGAGCTACGACCGGATCAACGGAGTGGGCATCGTAATGATACCCATTCTTGGCGTTGGATACGGCCTGACGCTTACCTGCCAGGGTCCCAGTATCGGCGGTCAATGTCTTGGTGGCGGCGGGACGAATCCATCAACCGCCTTTCGTATCGGCGTGGATGGCAGCACGGTACCCTTGCCTACTATTCCTAGCGCGAAGTTGCCAATCACTCCTGGTGTGAACAGCAATCCTGAGTTTCTCTCCTTCCAGATCGATCCGAAGCGACAGGTCGGGTCTTCACATGGATGGGACGTCACCTTTCAGCGTGAGCTGCCCTGGAACATGCTGCTCGAAGTTGGCTATGTGGGGCGCGTGTCGCACGGTCTGTATCAAGGACTCGATCTGAACCAGGCTCCTTTCTTTATGAAGGACCCGAAGTCAGGCCAGACTTTTGCGCAGGCGTTCGATGCGGTCGCCTCTCAGCTAAGAGCTGGGAAAAGCCCCGCCTCGCAGGCGTGGTTTGAGAACATGCTGAAAGGCAGCGATTTCTGCGCGCCTGGTTGCACTGCTGGTGTAGTGAACGAGCTTGGCGGTTCAATCCAAAGCGGTGCGGTCTATGACGTGTGGAGGAGCATAAACGACAGCCTGATTACCGGTCCGGCAATCATCGACTCAATCGAGATGCTGTATATGATCAGCGACCTCGGGCGGTCGGATTATCACGCTGGGTTTGTGACCTTGACCAAGCGGATGAGCCATGGCCTCACGTTGGGGACTAACTACACCCTATCGAGGACGAGGGACATGATCGGGATCAATCAGAACACGCTCAACTCTGCTACTAATGCGTACAATCTGGAGTTTGATTTCGGCCCGGCCATTTTCGATCGTCGTCACACCTTGAACGCGTACTGGTATCATCAGTTACCGTTCGGGCGAGGCGGGCGCTGGTGGGACAAGTTGATCAGCGGGTGGTACACCTCTGGCATCTATACGTATGCCAGCGGGTTGCCGCTTGATTTCAACCAAGGCGTCTGTCAGGAATTTGGGCAGGGCATCTTTGGTAATTGCGACTCGATGGTTCCGACGAAGGGCAATTTCAACACATCTGTGCACAAGGGTGTTGTCGGCTCTGGCGGCGTTGGCACCAATGCCGGCGGGGGAGGCACGGGGCTCAACTACTTCAAGAATCCTGAGGAGGTCTACAACAGCTTCCGGCAGATTCGTATCAGCGAAGACACCAATCAGCACCGCGGAGCAATCCGCGGCTTGGGTCGTTGGAACATGGACCTGTCAATCGGAAAACAGACGACGATCACGGAGAGGGTGCACCTCCGCTTCTCTGCTGATTTCACCAACGTCTTCAACCGCGTCGAATTTTCGGATCTGTTCCTCGACTTCACGGATCCGGCCAGCTTCGGCGTTTTGAATAGTCAGTACAACCAGCCGCGTTTCATCCAGCTTGGATTCCGTGTAGACTGGTAAGCTGAACCGGCTGCAGCTAACAGGTGGGGAGCCCATCGGCTCCCCACGTCTCATTGCAGTAACCGGACGAGATAGTTGACTCGCGGTGCTTGCATGAAATGCTCCGCGGAGAAAGGGGGAATTGAAATGAAAAACGCTTTCTCTGCTCGCATTGCAACGGCGTCGACGACCTTAGCGGCGGCTGTTCTTGTTTTGGCAATCTCGACTCTACTCCTTGCCCAGCAATCCCCAACTAAATCGCCGTCCAGTTCGAGTTCGAAACCGACGTTCTATCCCCAACCCAGCGGAGCGGACGTCGACAGGATGGAGCGTGATAAGCACTTCAGCGATTTAGAGATGATAAAGGTGATCTCGAAGGAGAAAGCCAAACCCAACCAACGAGACAAAGAGATTGCATTGAAACAAGCTACCGAGGACTTCAAGCGTCTATTGGAAATCAATGAGCAACCACTTATCTCGCCTGGGATGGCGCTTGATTACAAGGATGTTTTTGAAAAAACAGCCGAAGTTGAAAGGCGGGCGACAAGACTCAAATCTAACCTCTTGCTTCCTGTAATCGTGGCTGAAAAGAAGAAAACGGCATCGAGCGAATTAGACCACGATCAAATCGCTAATCCTCTGTCTGACCTCAAGAAACTGATTACCAAGTTTGTCACAAATCCAGTCTTCTACAGTGACGGGTCGATTGATCCCACATTTCAAAAGCAGGCTGCTCGTGATCTTGACAGCATCATCGAGCTTAGCCGCAGGATCAGCAAGAGCGCAGAAAAGCTGGAGAAGAACAGCGCGAGTAAATAATGCGCTTTCCTGGGAAGATCCAGCGACCAGGAATACAAGCTCGTTTCCCTCGATTATAAGTTTTGTAGCTTAACTGAACTCGATCCAGAATCTTCCCTATATACGTGATGAAACGTCGACTCGTAGTCTTGATGATTTCCCTGCCGCCTCTGATTCTCGGTCAAACAGTGGACAAGAAGGAATCTTCCCGCAGCACAGTTCAAGCTATTCACGCTACTGACACCTGGGTGGATAAATCTCCCCACAAAGTCGGCTTCGTCGTAGTAAACGGAATCAGGCTTCACTACTTGGATTGGGGCGGCAAGAATGAGCCCTTACTCTTCCTTACTGGGATGGGCGACTCAGCGCACATCTTCGATGATTTAGCGCCAAAATTTACAGATAGCTTTCGCGTCCTGGGGTTGACAAGACGGGGGCAGGGCAAATCTGATAAACCCGAAAGTGGGTACGATACGGGAACGCTCGTTGAAGACATCAGGCAGTTCCTTGATTTGATGAAGATTAGGCGTGTCACTTTAGTTGGGCATTCACTTGCCGGAAATGAACTAACAAGATTTGCAGAGGTATACCCTGATCGTGTCGAAAGATTGGTTTATCTGGACGCGGCATACGATTATGCAGGATTGCCTGAAAAATTTAAGCAGGCTCCCTCACCGCCAGCAGCCTCAAAAGCAGATCGAGCCTCTTTTGAAAATGTTCACGAGTGGGTGATGAAAAACTGGTCTAAACCGTGGACGGACGCCTGGGAAGCAGACCTGCGTGATATTATCATCTTCGATCCGCAAGAAGGAGTCTACCAGAGAGCAACACCTGATGCGGTTTATGCAGCTATGCGCAAAGGGTCTGACGAATCTCATCCTGATTATACAAAAGTGAAAGCAGCGGCATTGAGCTTCTATGCTTTATATGATGTTGCCGCGATGTGTGAGGTTTTTCCTGATGAAGCGTCGCGAAAGAAAATGAAGGATTTTATCGAGCAGGTCCTGATCCCGCATCAAAGAGAGAATATTGCCCGGTTCAAAAGAGAGATGGTGCGGGGGCGGGTCATCGAAATGCCGAACACTGACCACTCTTGCTTCATCCAAAAACAGGACGAAGTGGTACGAGAGATGCGCGCATTCTTATTGGGCAAATCTGGTAAATAATATTACTGCAACGCGCCTGAGCGCGGTACTTTGCCCCTGTCATTGCGTGCTCTGTATCACGGGCACGCGCCTCCTCAGGACGTAGTGGAAAGACAGTGCAATTTTCTTAACGAGATAGCACGCAACAGTACGTTATGGACGACCTTCATCAAACTGTGGATCAGGAGGGCGAGGGTTCAAATCCCTATTTCCACAACAATTCCGCGGCAACGCTTGAGGAGGTGCTCGATCATTACGACGCCATGTTCCGGCGGGCGGCTCGGCTGAATCCGCCGCCAACTTACCGCCGATTGTTTCGTCCAACGGCCTTGTCGTGGATCGGGGGTTCATCGCTGAGGATGAGCGCGCCGCGTTGCTGGCGTACCTCAGGAAGTTGTAGGACCGCTAAGACAGATTGTAGGTACCGGTCGGGCTACAATCAATTGTGCTCTCATGATATAAGAATAGACCGTGCGCGCTCGACCTGGACCGAAGGTGTCCTATGTGCTTCAGTGGCATTCATCTTTAAGTTGCGAGACAGCGATGTAAAGTTCATCGCTTGCGATATGCCGGAGGCCAACACACTAACCATCGGTTTGCTTTGGCAGCCATATAGCAAACAATAGTAAATCCTTTACAAATACACAAGAGTAATTTGTCATTCGGCGGTAGTCGCCGATTGCCTACGCAGACTCGAATTCTAAGATTTTCTTTTAAAAGAGATACTCATCGAGGCGGGAAACCACAAATAAAAGGCACGGTTCTTCGAGTACGATGGCCGACGATCTAACCTTGCGCTGAAGGCAAACTTTTAAAGAGTGGTTGAGGCGCGATTTCAGAGCGACTCACGCTCTGCGCAGGAATCCTGCAGCAGTCTCACTCGGCACGTATTCAACAGCATCGCAGTCACAAGGCTCAATTGTGTAGTAAAACTTTGCTACTATTGGCCTATATGTCTCCACCTCTTCCGCTGTCCAGCTTACGTGTGAAACTAGCCCATTTACCCAGGCAAGGTGATGTTTTTGGAGTGAGTCCGCGAGGCGTTGACCTGCCTGATGATGAGAAGCAGGCAGCGCCATGCTGGGCGGAGTCCCACGTTCTATGAAGACTTGCATTTGCCGCTCATGTTCGCGGGCGACCGCAGCTTCGGTTTCAGGGTCTGGGAAGGGGTCAATTCCTGTTAGTCGCTTCCATATTGCTTGAACCGCATGCTTCCGGAGTTGTTCAAGCGTAAGCTCCTTAGCATTCTCAGGTATAGCTATGTTCGCAATTTCTTGTACGTTTTTGAAATCATAGATGTCAAATTCCGAATCAACTTCAAGATCGTCGGAATCCCATTCAGAATCCACAAATACAGGCGAAACGAGCGCTTGCCCGCAACTGCGGCAGAAATGGGGCTCAACTTCTAGTACATTTCCAGTAACGCTCACTGGAATCCTCTTGATTTCAATGCCGCAATTCTGGCAATAACGCAGGCTCATACTAGGCCTACCATCTGAGATTACTAATTATTACGATATATGAGATAACAGAGGTTCCGTGGATCAAATGCGGTTACTTAGATGGTCAAGAAGCGGGGCGAAATGGCACGGTTCTTCATACGAGGGCCGGACCCTCTCTGAACTCTTTGCGACAATGACGAAACTCATTCAAACCGAGCAACTCTGCAATTAAAATCCTATTCGGATCTGTTGACGCGACAACTTCGCTCAAGGATCCTCGTCCGCACCTAAGGACCTGTAATAATTGCCAGTTGTAAGATCGGCTCTCTAGGCTAAACTACGATGGACCATCAAAATTCGTGTAGCAGGTCGTGATGCTTGACCAGGTTACGTCACCTGTCATG
>Ga0126382_10000062_pt1 | contig 33668 bp, 31 predicted proteins | sample PanSoiMetPlot_30_FD_92548 | JGI IMG/M metagenome (GOLD analysis project Ga0126382, IMG submission 92548) | Tropical forest soil microbial communities from Panama - MetaG Plot_30 | ecosystem: Environmental > Terrestrial > Soil > Tropical forest > Bulk soil | place: Panama | collected 2016-02-17
CCGCCTTTGGCCCGCGGCAGTTCCGGCCCGGCCGTGCGGGCCACGATCGTGAGCTGGCGCGACAGACCCGGTCGGAGCGCGACGGTCATATCGGTACTAGCCTGCAAGTCAAACCGGCCGACGCCCGGCCCCGCCGCTCGCGGCCGGTATCGGCACCCGGGCGCCGGTCCGGGCCAGGTATAACAGGCTCTGCTTCCCCGCGCACGCTAAGGAGCCAGCAATGAAAGCCAAGGTTGTCGAGGACGCGGACGTCGTCACCTACGTGGTGGTGTGCGACCCGGGTGATGAGGCGGTCTCCGCATTGGCGCAGTTCGCCCGCTCGGAGCGGCTGGAAGCCGCGCAGATCACTGCCGTCGGCGCCTTCGAGCGCGCCAGCGTCGGCTGGTTCGACCGGGCGGCCAGGGACTATCGCCGCATCCCGGTAAGCGAGCAGTGCGAGGTGCTGTCGCTGATCGGCGATGTCGCCGAGGGCCAGGACGGCCCAATTCTGCACATGCACGTCGTGCTCGGCCTGTCTGATGGGACGACACGCGGAGGCCACCTCCTCGAGGGATGGGTATTCCCGACGCTGGAGGTCGTTGTGACCGAAACCCCTGCGCGGTTGCGCACGGTGATGCGCCCCGACATCGGGATCGCGCTCATTGATCTGGACAGGTCTGAGTCGTGACCTAGCGAGGCGGCCATGCCCGCCGCCGGAAGGAAGCCCCATGCCCACTGCCGGCCATCAAAACGGCCCGGCGGCCTCCCCACTGCTGCTGCCCGGCTTCGATTACCAACGCATCGACGTCGCCGGCGTCACGATCAACCGTGCTATCAGGGGCACGGGCCCGCCGCTGCTGCTGCTGCACGGCTACCCGGAGAACCATCTCGTCTGGCGCGACGTTGCCCCCGCGCTCGCCGAGGACCACACGGTCGTGCTGGCCGACCTTCGCGGCTACGGCGACTCCGGCAAGCCCGCCCCCGACACCGCCGGGCTCGTCTATTCCAAGCGGTCCATGGCCAGCGACCAGGTGGGGCTCATGCGCGAGCTCGGCTTCGGACAGTTCCAGCTGGCCAGCCACGACCGCGGCGCCCGCGTCGCGCACCGGCTGGTGCTGGACCACCCCGGCACCGTCACCAGGCTCGCCGTCCTGGACATCCTGCCCACCCGGCATGTCCTTCACAACGTGACGCGGGCGGTGGCCGCGGCGAACTACTTCTGGTTCTTTCTGGCGACCGGGAACGGCATTCCCGAGCACATGATCGCCGCTGACCCCGGCTACTGGGTGCGCGCCGTCACCGGCCAGCTTCTCGGTGAAGGCGTGAGCATCGAGCGCGAGGTGATGGACGACTACATCCGCTGCTTCCGCGACCCGGGGACCATAGCAGGCTCCTGCGCTGACATGCGCTCGGCGCTGGGCGTTGACCTGGTTCACGACGACGAGACCTTTGCCGCCGGGCAGAAGGTCGAATGCCCGGTCCTGGTGTTGTGGGGGACGCAGAGCATGGCCGCTTCCGACCCGCTCGGCGTCTGGCAGCAGTACGCACCCGACGTCCACGGCAACGCGCTGCCCACCGGCCACTTCCTTCCCGAAGAAGCACCCGACCTGGTCAGCGCCGCCCTGCGTGACTTCCTCGACTAGCACATTGGTGATATGCGATGTCAGTGAGCGACCGGTCGCCGGACACGGCGGCGCCCGCGATGCCGTCGGCCGACGGGATGGTGTGGATACCTGGCGCGACCTTCACGATGGGCTCCGAGCGTCACTATCCCGAAGAAGCCCCGGCCCGCCCGGTGACCGTCAGCGGATTCTGGATCGATCCCGGCCCGGTCACCAACCGCCAGTTCGGCCGGTTTGTGCGCAAGACCGGATATGCCACCGTGGCCGAGCGGGCGCCCGATCCGGCCGATTACCCAGGCGCAAGGCCGGAGCTGCTCGTCCCGTTCTCCGCCGTGTTCGTGCCGCCCAGGCACCGGGTCAGCCTTGCCGACCCGCACAACTGGTGGAAGCCCGTACCAGGCGCGGACTGGCGGCACCCACAGGGTCCCGGCAGTTCGGTCCGTAACAAGCCAGACCATCCGGTGGTGCATGTCGGCTGGGCGGACGTCGCCGCGTACGCGGACTGGGCGGGTAAGGCCATCCCCAGCGAAGCCGAGTGGGAGCTGGCCGCCCGCGGCGGGCTGGACGGCGCCGAGTTCGCGTGGGGAGGCGAGTTCAACCCCGGCGGCGAATGGATGGCCAATACCTGGCAGGGCGAGTTCCCCATCCTGAACACCCGCGACGACGGGTATGAGGGAACCTCGCCGGTCGGCGCGTTCCCCGCCAACGGGTACGGCCTGCACGACATGATCGGCAACGTCTGGGAATGGACGGCGGACTGGTACACCGGCCACCCGCCCGCGGCTCACGCGTGCTGCACCGTCCCCCGCGGCGGCGACCATGAGCAGAGCGCCGACCCGCGGGACCCGGCCCGCATCCCGCGCAGGGTCATGAAGGGCGGCTCGCACCTGTGTGCCCCGAACTATTGCCGCCGCTACCGCCCCGCCGCACGGATGGCCCAGCCGATCGACACTTCGACCAGCCACCTCGGATTCCGCCTGGTGCTCCGGTAGCCGAGCTCTGCGCTGCTCGCGGGCGCCCTCCGGGATGCCGGCCATCAGGGGAGAGCGCCCGCGGGGCCTTCGGAGCGCCGGCGCCGTCCGGTTTACGTTATGCGTCTCGGACGGGCCGGTAGGTGAGGAAGGCGATGCCGCCCTCGACGGTCCGGGCGTCGAGGAGGCCCATGGATTTCTTGTCGCTAGTCTCGCCGAACAGGCGCTCCCCGGCCCCGAGCACGACCGGGAAGATCTTCAGCCGCAGCTCGTCGACGAGGTCGTGCTCCATCAGCGCGTGTACGAGCTGGAAGCTGGCGGGGACGACGATCTCCCCGTTCAGCTCCTGCTTCAGCTTCGAGACCTCGTCCGGCACGTCGCCCCTGAGCACCGTCGAGTTGTTCCAGACGGGATGTTCGAGGGTCGATGACACGACGTACTTGGGCAGGCTGTTCAGCCTGTCCGCCAGTTCGCCGCTCCGGGATGGCCACCGCGCGGCGAACCACTCGTAGCTCCGCCGGCCCAGCAGGAAGGCCTCGGCGCCCAGAGCCTCGTCGAGCGCGAGCTTGTTGAGCCGTGGGCTGTTCTTGATCAGGCCGACCCAGCCGCCGACCCTGAAGCCTTCGTCACCGGCCGGGTCCTGGACGACCCCGTCGAGCGAGACGTTCTCGCTGATGACGAGCTTTCCCATTTCGGTTCTCCGTTTCGTTGCTGGTGTCAGCCACTGTCGGCGCTCTGGTAACCCTCCTGACCGACGACGTCTTCGTGTCGATGCCGCCGATGCCCTTCGAATACCAAGGCCGGGACGCAGCGGCCCGCTTTAGCGCCGCACTGTTCGGCGCCGGCCGCCGCTTCGACCTCGTCCCGGCGCGAGCCAACGGCCAGCCGGCGTTCGGAGCCTACCTGCGCGCACCTGACGGCGTCCGCCGCGGGACCGGCCTGTACGTCCTCACCCTCACCGGCGGCAAGATCTGCGCCATGACGCGCTTCGACAACAGCGTGCTCCCGTGGTTCGGGCTACCACGATCGCTCCCGAGCCGATAGCCGGCGCTGGCCTTGACCTTGCCCTTGGGGGAGGGGGAATGATCGGCGGCGTGACACCGGACCCGGCCGGCCAGCTGCTCACGATCGGCGAATTCGCCCACCAGACACGGCTGACGGCGAAGGCGCTGCGGATCTATGACGAGATCGGCTTGCTCCGGCCGGCCGATGTCGATCCGGCCAACGGGCATCGCCGCTACGGAGCGGGCCAGGTCCGCCTCGCTCGGCTCATCGGCATGTTGCGCGGCGCGGACATGAGCCTGGCCGAGATCGGGCTGCTGCTCGCCGATCTCGACCGGGACCGTGATCTAGCCGCCGGGCGCCTCGAGCGGCACCTGAGCCAGCTGGAGGCACGTCACGCGAGCCGCAGGCTCCTGATCCGCCACATCCACGCGATCCTCAGGGAGGAAGACCCTCCGATGTTTCCCATTCAGACTCGCCACGTGCCCGCACAGCGCGTGATGTCGATCCAGCGCCGGCTGCGAGCGCCGGAGACCGACGCCTTCATCGAGGAGGCCAAGGCGGCGTTCGCCGACTACCTGGCCGGCGCGCCGGCGGCCGGGCCCTTCACCTTGATCTTCCACGGCATCGTCGACTTTGAGAGCGATGGGCCCCTGGAGGCGATCCTCGGCTGTCCCGGCGATGTGAGGGTGACCGATCCGATCGGCATTCGCACCGAGCCGGCGCACGACGAAGCCTTCACCACGATCACCAAGGCTCAGTGGGCTTATCCGGCGATCCTCGCCGCCTACGACGCGGTCGCCTGCTCGCCAGAGGTCACCGCCCGTCCGAGAAGCCGGCTGTCGTGCCGGGAGGTCTATATGGCTGAACCGCAGGCGATCGGCGACGACGAACCGATCTGCGACGTCGCGTTCCCGCTCGGCTAGCCCGCGGTCAGCCTGGCAACGCCGCCGACGGGTTCGCGTCAGGCTCGTGCGACAGGCCCGGCGTGCCGGAGCGGTCTTCGGCACGGGGCCTGTTGTGCAGGCGTGCGGTTTGGGGGGAAGCTCTGGCAATGACGAGTTCGGGTCTTCCTCAAAACGCCGGCCCAGACGGGGCCCGCGTCGTAGCGATGCTGCGCGAGCTGGCGGAGCTGACTGGCGATGAGGCGGGCGCGCAGCGGGTCGCCTGGACCGATGTCTGGCAAACGGCGCGCGCGTTTCTGCGGGAGCAACTGCGGGAGCTCCCGGTGACGATCCGGACGGACACGGCGGGCAACCAGTGGGCGCGGCTGCCCGGCGGCGGCAGCGGGACCGTGATCATCGGTTCCCACCTGGACTCGGTACCTGACGGCGGCTGGCTCGACGGTGCCTACGGCGTCATGTGCGCCGTGGAGGTCCTCCGCACCCTTGCGGCGCGCGGGCCGCTGCCCTGCACGGTGGCTCTGGTGGAATGGGCGGACGAGGAAGGCGCCAGATTCGGGCACAGCCTGTTCGGCTCTTCGGCCGTGGCGGGAATGCTGAACGTGGCCGACGTCCGCGAGCTTGCCGACGGCAGTGGGCAGCGGCTCGGTGAGGTGGTCACGGAGCATGGCGTCCGCCTCGATGACCTGGACGAGGCGCGGCAGGAGATCCACGGCGCCCGGGCTTACCTGGAAGCGCACATCGAGCAGGGGCCGGTGCTGGAAAGGGAGGGCCTGCCGATAGGCGCGGTGTCCGGAACCGTCGGTGTGGAGCGTCACCGGGTGACGTTCCGCGGGCAGACGGCGCACTCGGGGTCGACCCCGATGGACATGCGCCGGGACGCGTTCCTGGCCGCGGCGGCGACGGCGCTGGCCGTCCGCGATTCGGCCGTGCGCCACCGGGGCGTGGGAACGGTCGGCGCGGTCTCGTTGCGGCCATGCATCGTTACCGCGGTGGCCGGGGAAGCGGTCATCCTTGTGGATCAGCGTCACCCGGACGGTGGTGCGCTGACAGCGATGCTGGGGGAGGCCCACCGTGCCTCCACGGAGGCGGCCAATGCGGAAGGATGCACGGTCAGCTGGGAGCCGGTCTTCCGCGCCCGCCCGCAGCCGTTCGCGGACGAGCTCGTGAACGTGGTGCGCGAGGTCTGCACCGAGTTCACCGGGCAGGGGCGGGTACTGCCGTCCTGGGCGCTGCATGACGCGACCCAAATGGCCGGAGTTGTCCCGACGGCAATGTTGTTCACGTCCTCCACCAAGGGAATCTCCCACGCCCGGGAGGAGGACACGCCAGAGGAGCACCTGCGGCTCGGCGTCGAAGCGTTCTACCGGACCGTCAGCCACGTGATCGCCCGGACGTCGGCCGGCGCCGGATCCGCGGGTTAGGGTTTGGCCAATTCGGCGCGGGACCGCCGCTTTGTGCCGGGGCTGACCTGGGACGGTAACGGGCTGGGGCCTCTCGTCGGTGATCGTTGTAGCGGGCCTTGATGCCCGCCGGCTCCTCGGGGAGCCGCCGCGCGTCTCTTCGCGTGGGACCGGGAGCCCGCGCCCTGGTAGACCCCCCGAGTCACACACTGGTCGCGGGCTCCCTCAGCCCACGGTCATCGGAGCACTCCGGTGATGTGGAGCCCGAGGGTGGCCCCGGCGAGCTGGGCGGGGACCAGTGCCAGTCCGATGGCGCTGTATTGCCGGGCGCTGAGCCGCGCGTTGCCGTCGTGCGCGATCCGCCGGGTGATCAGTGTGACCACCGAGCCCGGTGACCAGCAGGACCGGCCCGATGGTGGTGGCCAGGATCGCTGCCCACAGCGCTGGCGTCCCGGCTGGCGCGATCGCTGCGGCGACGGGCAGGTTGTTGGCGGTGGCGGCCAGCAGGGCTCCGGTGGCGAGCTGGCTGGTGAGGCTGCCGTGGAGCGTTAGGCCGGTCTCGAGCAGCGCGCGTATCGCGGAGGCGAGCAGGAACATCGGCATCAGGTCGGACACGGCGCGGGCCGAGGGGCCGGTGGTGACGGTAGGCGCCGCAGGCGTGGCGGCGGTCGCTGCCCACCAGGCCAGCGGCCCGGCCGTGATCGCGGCGACCATGCACCACGGCAGCCACGAATCGCTGACGTAGGCCGGGGTCGGGAGCGGCACGCGGCGCCAGCGTGGAAGCGATAACCGCGAGGATGAGACCGCTGGCCCAGATGGTGGCACGGAGAGGATCGTGAGGTGACGTGATCGTGGCAGATTCGTTGCTGTTTCTGGACGCAATGAACCGCGTATTGCCTCCTTGGTGCCGTTGAACCGATGGTGGACCTGGCCACACGGGTGGCTGCCGGCCTAGAGTAGATGTTACGTGATTATGTCAGATTCTGAGATGGGTGGCGATGAGGGGCTGATGGCGATCCCCCGACTCGCCGAGCGGGTTGGGGTCACTCCGAGAGTCCTGCGCTACTGGGAAGAGCAGGGCCTGATCAGTCCGACCCGTGAGCATGGCAAGCTGCGTTACTCGCCGCGCGATGTGGCCATCGCCAGGCTGATCCGCACGGTGCTGGCCGCCGGTGCCGGTGTCGATGGGGTGCGGATGATCAAGCAGATCGCGGAGCGCGATATCCGGCGCAGCTCGGCCGCGGGCGATGAAGCCGAGCTGGCGGAGGAGGCCCTGCGGATCCTCTACCAGCGCAAGGCGTTCCGTGAAGAGACAGGCAAGGACGAGGAACACTACCCGTATGGAAAGCCACCGCCGCCACAGCCACCACACCACCGCCCGCCACACCGCCCCAAAGGCCCAGGCCGGCCCAGAGGCTAGCAGCGGGCACCGAAACCCATCCGCCGGTGTGGTCGCATTTCGGCGGCTCCAGGCGGTGGGCCATCCCGGATGTTAATGGTATTTCGGGCTGCGGAAACGCCGCGGAGTGCGGGTTAGCTAATCGCTCCTCCGCGCTGCCGCCGGGTGGGTCACTCGTGCCACCACACCCAGCCGGTCTCCTCGTTCATGTGCATTTCGGTCTCGCAGTGACACGACTTAGTGCAGACCACCGCGCCGGGAGAGTCCTTGAGCGGTGGGTAATCGTCACCGCAGAAAGGCGGGGGAATGTCGACGCCGTCCCAATGGGATGGCATACCTGGACCCCCCGCCTCGACCCGGTCCATCATGGCACCTCTTTGGTTATGCCCACGCCGGCTGCATGTCACATTCGACGGTCAGTTGGCCACAAAGTGGGCGTTAGTCTAGATCTTCTACCGGATTAGCAGTGCTTGAAACATGACGACCGGAACGCGCAGCGTCTCGAGTTAGGGGCGAGCGTCACTTCAGGCTGAAAGTACGGCCACCCTTGTCGAACACGAGGTCACAACGCTTACAGATCCACCAGGCACAGGCACGCGGACCGCAGTGACGCAGCGCGGCGGTGCCGTTGCAGGCTGCGCATACCGGGATCGTGGGCCGGGGCTGAGGGGCGAGCGTCATGACAGACGGATCTACCCCGATCTCAAGACGCAATGCCGGCCCCGCGGCTCAGAAACAAGCTGGACGGTTGAGCGGCCCGCGCTGCGCTGGGGGCAGGGGCGGCGCGGGCCGCGTCCGCCCAGGAGCCTCGTGTGGAAGTGGTGAACGGGCCCACCAGGCAGACACCGGCTGAGGCCGAGTGCGGGCCGGTCTGGGCTACTGTTGTCACCTTTGCACCGGATTGGAACGCCAGCCGGGCACGCGCAAGGACCCTGGCTGGTTCATCAACCGCAGCCCAAAGATAACCCAACAACGATTAACGGTCCAGATATGAAACTGCGCCGCCCCGATGTGACCGGGCCCGGGCAAGGCAGGAAGAACGCGCGTTCATGACCGCCGCGTCCCCAGCCCCGGCCACCCTGACGTGGAACGGCGTTACAGCACGGCGGATGGCCCGGCACGCGCTGGCCGAACCGGCCACGCACCTGGGCCCGGCCGGGATCGCCGGCGTGCTGTGCGGCGCGCATGCCCAGGTGCTCAGCGCCGCCGAACTCTCGATCGGGCGCCGAATCGCCGGGGCGACCCGGGCCGACGTGCAGGGGGCGCTCTGGAAGGAGCGAACCCTCGTCAAGACGTTTGGTCCGCGTGGCACCATCCACCTGCTGCCCACGTCCGACCTGCCGATGTGGACGGGGGCGCTGTCGGCCCTGCCGTCGCCGGCGCCGACGCATCCGGAGGGCGTCCGCTTCACCTCCGGCCAGGCGGACGAGGTCATTGCGGCTATCGACGACGCCCTGGCCGGCGCCGAGCTGACCATTGACGAGCTGACTGAGGCGATCGCGGATCGTGTCGGCCCGTGGGCGGTCGAGCGGACGATGGACGCGTTCCAGGACAAATGGCCGTGCTGGCGCCAGCTCACGAGCACGGCCGCACACCGGGGGGTGCTGTGCTTCGGACCGGACCGGGGCCGCAAGGTGACCTACACCAATCCGCGCCGCTGGCTGCCCGGCTTCCGTCCCGCGGACGGCGGCGCGGCCCTCGCCACGCTCGTCACGCGCTACCTATACGCGTACGGCCCGGCTACGCCGCAGCAGTTCGCCAAGTGGCTCGGCATCCCGCCGCGGTTCGCCGTCGAGCAGTTCGGCAAGATGGCCGGCGAGCTGCAGCACGTTGAGCTGGACGGCGAGCCGGGATGGATCGTCGCCGGCGACACCGCAACGCCGCCCCGGCCGCACCGGGGGATCCGCCTGCTGCCCTACTTCGACGCGTACGCCGTCGTGGGTCAGCCTCGGGAACGGCTGTACCCCGGCACGGCCGCCACCCGCGCTCTCACCCCCGCAGGCCAGGCCGGAAACTACCCGGTACTGCTCGTTGACGGCGTGGTCGGTGGCGTGTGGCACCAGCGGCGCTCCGGCCGGAAGCTCGCCATCACCGTCGAACCGCTGCGCGAGCTGACCACACCGCAGCGCCGGCAGCTCGGTGACGAGGCAGACCTCGTGGGCGCGGTCATGGAGGCCACGGCGACGCTGACGGTGGGCACCGTGACCGTCGGCGCGCATGCGTGAGCGAGCAGTCGGTTAAGTCTGACCTGTGCGCCGCCGATGGTGGCGTACTGCCTGCGCCAATCGCTCCAGCATGATTGTCGGGGTAGAGCAGGGCGTGGCGGGCCGAGCGGAGCGCCGCCTCCTAGCCGGCAGGCGATGACCGAGCCTCCGAATCCGGAGCCGATCACCACAGCGTCGAAGTCGCTGGCCATCACGACCGTCCCGGCTGGCTGGGGTGACGGGTGGCGGGCACCGGCTCGCCGTGCGCGAACCGGAGGATCCGATTCCACATGGGAACCGAGCTGGCGATAATCGCGATGGTCCCGGCCAGCGCGATCAGCGCGACGGCGAGCTCCGCGCTGCCCAGCCCAAGCAGCGTGTACAAGCCAAATCCGGCCAGGCTGAGCAGGGCGACGACTGCCGCGAGTATGCCCCGGTAACTGCGCGGGCCCGCCAGGATGGCATGAACTTCGCGGTTCTCATTGGCGAGCTCGCGGACGCGCAGCTGGCTCTGCAGCCACGCGCCCGCACCGATGAGGCTGACCAGGCCGACGCAGAGCAGCCAGGGCCGCAGGTCGTCGACGAAGTGAGCCAGGAACAGCTCGGCGGCCAGAAACCCGAAGGGGATCAGGGTATCGAGGAGGGTCGGTGTCCACACGTAGGCGAGCACGGTCATCAGGTACTCGTGCCAGATGTCGACCATCACCAGGAAGGTGGCCACGGCTAGCACCCAGTCGACGACGCCGAACTCCGGATAGAGGGCCTCGACCCGCACGACCAGCGCGGTCAGCGCGACGCCCTGGATGATGCTGGTCAGCGTCAGGTAAGCGGGGGCGAACTGCTCCTTCAAGCGCCGCGAGACTCGCTCCGGAGCCGGTGGCGATGTCATCCGGCTGGCCTCCTCAGATGTCGCCCGCCGCCGCTGGGAGCGGCACGGTCCCCGTGGCCGTCACGGCCATGAGAACCACCTCCACCAGTTAATACCGCGCTCAGCGGACGACGCACCCCGGCCGCCAGGCTTCGCGCCCTCGCCGGCGCCTACCGCGACTGGGCCCTGGCCGAACCGCACCGCTTCCGCCTGATCTTCGGCACCCCCATCGGCTCGGGGCGCTATGCACCCGAGCACGTCATCCCCGGCGCCCGCCGCGCCCTGGCGCCATTCCTCAGCCCGCTCATGGAACTGTCCCCCGCACACCCAGGCGGCAGTCGCCAGCAGGCCGCCCTCGACCGCCAGTTCGCCAACTGGGCGCGGCGCGACCCCCAGCTCGCCGAATGGCTGTACCAAGCCGCCGCCAACCATCCGCCCGGGCCCACCCTGCGGCGCGGCGTGACGTTGTGGACCCGCCTGCACGGTGTCATCAGCCTCGAGATCGAAGGCCATTTCGCGCCCATGGACTTCGACCCCAGCCTCCTCTATGACGCAGAGGTCGCCGGACTAGTCAACGACCCGAACTGGCCAGCCAGCCGCCGCTCCGCACAGAGCCACCGCAACAGCAAGACGCCGGTATATCCAGGCAGAATGTGGAACGTGTGGAGGTCACGAGGAGAGTCGCGTGGAACCGTCGGCCCGCGCGGCGCAAAGATCGTTGAGCGTGGTAGAGCTGGGCGCACCGGATGGGATGGTCTGGTTGTTGGCGGCTGGCCCGGGCAGAATGACCGCCGCGGGACGGCGAGCCCAGCGGGTGACGGTGGCCAGGAGCCGGGGCGTGCGATGTGCGGAGCGTTGCCGACGGGCCTGGGAGGCGGCCCGGGCCAGCGCATCACGCCGGGCTTGGTCGTGCAGTTCGGCGAGCCGGGCCTGACCCAAGGCCTGGACTGTGCTGTATGGCATCATCGCGGTCTCCTCTCTGCGCCGCAGACTCACGCGGCCGCGGGCGGGCGGTGAGCAGGGTCGGCCGCTGGATCTACTGGCTTGATGCTGCCGCTAAGCCAGGCCGTGCCGGATGGTGAGACTGACGTATCTGTGACGGCCCGGCTGACGTATTTCAGGCCCCGCCGCCTGCGGCCGGTAAGGGAATGACCTCAGGGCGAAAGGGCGGGCACCGCAGCTGGCTGGCAGGTCAGTGCTGGTCGAACAGGTGCAGCCGGTGCGCGGTGGCGGCGGCCTCGCCCCGCGAGGACACCGCGAGCTTGCTGAGGATGTTCGAGACGTGGACGCTGGCGGTCCGGTGGGAGATGAACAACTCGGCAGCGATTTCACGGTTGCCACGCCCGGCGGCGACCAGCCGCAGCACTTCCTGCTCGCGTGCGGTGAGCCCGAACGGGACCGGGGCACCGGCGGTGGCCTGGCCGCTGCCCAGGCTAGGGAGCTCGATTCGCGCACGCCGGGCGAGCTGGCTGATCTGGTGCTGCAACGGCTGAGCGCACAACTGGCCAGCAAGCGTGGCGGCCCGGCGCAGCCGGCTGGCCGCGGCGTCCCGGTCCCCGGCCGCCGCGGAGCCCGCGGCTCGGGCCAGCGCATAAGCCAGCTGGTACGGCTGGCCGACCTCCTCCCAGGCGGCGGTTGCGGCATCCCAGCCCCCCAGATCCGGGCGGCCATCGGCGCGAGCGGCTTCGGCCGCGAACACCGCCGCGTAGGCATCATGCAATGGGCTTAGCCGCACCACCCGCGCAGCCCGCGACTCCAGGTCATCGCGCAGCTCGGCCGGGTCGCCGACTCCGGACGGCAGGCTGAGCGCGCGGGCCTCGGCGCACGCCCGCATCGCGGTGGCGAGCAGCGCCCAGGGATAACGCGCGTCAGCTTCCGCGTTGTACCGAGGGAATGCGCGTGCGGCGGCCACGGCGCCGGCGAGGTCGCCGGCGGCGAGCCGGAAGTTGATCTCCAGCCGGGCCAGTGACAGCGCATACTGGGCTTCGGCGTGCACGCCGGCGGGCAGCGCGCGCAGCTCCTGGAGGGTGTGTTCGGCGGTCTCCAGGTCGCCGCGGGCGGCCGCGATATGACCGCGGACCAGCAGCGGATGGACGCGTCCCAGCGGCGGCTGATCCAGGCTGAGGATCTCATCGAGGATCTCCAGCGCCTCATCCCAGCGCCCGGCGGACGTCAGCGACTCGGCCAGCTTCCCGGCGATCGGCGCCGCCACCTGCCGGGCCAGGCCAAGCTGGCGGGCCCGGGCAAGGCCATCCCGGCCGGCCGCGATGGCACGTTCATGGCGGCTGTGGCCCTCCAGCACGTGAGCGGCCGTCAGATAAGCCCACACCTCAAGGTGCCCGCTACCGATGCTCGCCGCCTTGTCCCGGCCGCCCCACAACGCGTCGAGGGTGTCCTCACCCTTCTGCGCCCCCACCGCGGCCTGCAGGATCATGGCTTCGGCCTGGCACTCGTCATCGCCGAGCTGATCCGCGAGGGCCTGGAGTTCCTTCGCGAACTGCTCGGCCTCGGCATGACGGTCCTCGCGTCGCAGCGCCCAGCACAGCTGCGCGATGACGTGCGCGCGTACCCGCGTTGGCCCACCTGCCAGCCGCAGTGCCGTCCGCAGGTCATCGAGCTGGCCGGGGAGCAGCAACTCCCGGCGCAGGCCGGCACGCCGCAGCAGCAACGACGCCTGCTTATCGGCATCACCTGCCTCACCGGCCTCGGCGAACCCCGCCTCCACCAGGGCTAGGCCGCGCTCCGGCTCACCAGCCCAGTGGGCCGCATCCACGGCCAGCATGAGCACACTGAGGTGATCGGTACCGGTCTGCCGGACCGGATCAGGCACCTGGTCCCACAACTGCAGCACCTGCTCGGTCATCATGAGCTGTTCGGCGTAGGCGAACGATGCGCCAGCGCCGGCGGCTGCCCGCCATGCCGCGGTCATCGCGCGCTCCACGTCACGGGCGCCCAGCCAGTGCTGCGCCACCTGCACCGCCGCGGCACCGTCGGGGCTGAGCGACGGGGCCGCTTCCAGCGCTTCGGCGAAGCGGCAGTGCGCCTGGGCCAGCTCGCCGGGAAGCAAGTCCCTGAGCACAGCCTCACGGATCAGCTCATGCCGGAATGCGTAGCCGTCGGTGTCGCCGACCAGCACGTTGGCGGCAACCGCGGGCCGCAGCCCGGCGGTCAGCACCTCGTCATCCGACCCGGTCACGGCCGTCAGCAGGGCGTGGCCGATCCGGTGCCCGCCCACGGCTGCCGTGCGCAGCAGCTGCTGGGCCTGCCCCGGCAGGTCCTTGACCGTGACGAGCAGCAGGTCGAGCAGCGTCCACGGCAGATCGGCACGCACCGTCCCGTCCGGGTTCACCAGGGCCTCGGTAAACAGCGGGTTCCCGCCGCCGCGCTCATGGACGGCATTCACGATGGAGGGAGCTGGCGGGCTGCCGAGGACGCCTTCGATCTGGGCGGCGACCTGGTCGCGAGAGAGCCGGGCAAGCTCCAAGCGGGTAACCCCGCCGGCGCGCTCCAGCCCGGCCAACAGCCGCCGCAGAGGGTCGTCGCTGTGCAGGCTATCGGACCGGAACGTGACTATCACCAGCGCCGCTGCGTCCCGGAGGTTGCGGGCCAGAAAGCTCAGCATGTCCCGGGTGGGCTGGTCGGCCCAGTGCACGTCTTCGATGATCAGGACCACCGGCTGCTGGTCGGCGAGCGCCTCCAGCAGAACGAGCACCAGCTCGAACAGCCGCGCGCGGGCGGTTTCCGGATCGGCCGGCACGGGCGGGGCACCGAACCCGGGCAGCAGCGTGGCCAGTTCACCAGCACTCTGACCGGGCAGCAGCGCGGCCACCTCCGCCGCGCCCCGTTCACGGACCAGTCCCCGCACCGCCGCGGCAAATGGCGCATATGGCAAGCCTGGGCCGCTCAGCTCCACACAGCCGCCGGTCAGCAACAGTGCCCGGCGCGAAACGCTGGCGGCGAACTCGGAGGCCAGCCTGGACTTTCCGCCTCCCGCTTCCGCGCCGAGCAGCACAAACGCGGGCGTCCCACCCGCCGCCGCGGTGAACGCGTCGGCCAGCACCTCCAGCTCGTGCTCGCGGCCCGCGAAAACCGGGCTCACCGTGCCCATGGCCACGACCACCAGGATGCCAGCAGCCAGGGAATTCAGCACGCCGGCCGCTCGGCAGCCGGGCACGCCCAGCCCATATGCGGGCCTCGCCGGCCGCGGCACAAGATACGTCACCCGGCCGCCGCGGCTACGTAACCTTCACGATCCGGCCCGCCCTGCCTTAGCCGGACGATCGAAGGAGCGAACGCACGTCGCCGATGGCAGACGCGCCGGCATCGGCGCTGCCGAACGAAAGGGACGTCAACGTGGAAGGCTTCGACCCCAGAACAGGCTTCGGATACGAGGTTTCGAAGCGATACGACGCCGGCCTGCGCGGAGACGAAGATGAAACCGTCGCCTTCCTCGGCCGGCAGGCCAAGGGACGCGACGCGCTCGAGTTCGCCGTGGGCACAGGCCGGATCGCCCTGCCGCTCACCAGGGCCGGCGTGCGCGTGGACGGCATTGAATTGTCCCAGGACATGGTGGACCGGATGCGTGAAAAGCCCGGCGGCACCGGCGTCGATGTAGTCATCGGCGACATGTCCCGCGCCGGTACCGGCCGCAGCTACGGCCTGGTCTATCTCGTCTACAACACGATCGGCAATCTGCTCACCCAGGACGACCAGATCCGCTGCTTCCAAAACGCCGCCCGCCACCTCGAGCCCGACGGCGTGTTCGTCGTGGAATGCCGGGTGCCGACCGCCCCCGCGCGTCCCGGCCACCAATACGTCGACCCCGCGCACATCGCGGCCGACCAGGTCGTCCTGGACGCGGGCCGCTACGACCCCGTGACGCAGATCCTCGACCTGAACCACATTTGCATCAGCGCGGACGGGATCTTCCTCAGCCCGATCAGCCTCCGCCTCGCCCACCCGCCCGAGTTCGACCTCATGGCCCGCATTGCCGGGCTCCGGCTGCAGGAACGATGGGGCGGCTGGAACTGCGAACCGTACACCGCCTCTAGCTGGCGTCACATCAGCGTCTACGAGCCAGCGCGCGACCGCTGACAACCGGTGGAAGTCGATGTGGCCGCGCCCTCGGCAGCTGGGGCTATTGGCGCACTGAGCCTCATGCCTGGCTCGGTCAGCCGAGCGCGGATGGCCCGGCCGGGCCGGTTAGCATCGGCTGATGAACTTCAGCCGGGAGCTGCGCGACGACGTGATCTCGGGCGACATCACCGTCTCCTTCCGGCTGTGGCAGCGTCCCAAGGTCAGGGTCGGCGGCCGCTATCCCGTTGGGCCTGGGTATATAGAGGTCGACGCCGTGGAACTGATGCCCTTTTCTTCCATTACGCCATCCGATCTCCACCGCAGTGGCGAGAAAGACATGGAGTCCCTGCGCCAGCGGGCCGCCCACGCCGGCCCGATCACCGACGAGACGCTGCTGTACCGGGTGGAGTTCCACGCCGTAGCAACCCACTGACAGGCCGCCGGGCAGACCTCCTTGAGATGCGCGGCGGGTCACATGGGCACGACGTAGGGGAAGTCGCTCTCCCGCTGCTGCGCAGTTATGGACGGCTTCAGCCCTGATGGCACGGCGGTGTTGGTGACCAGGGACAGCATTGCCTCGGGTGCGTTGTCGGCCAGCGTCCGGCCGTTGAAGGCAGCGAAGCCGTAGGTCGCGGGCGTGCCTACCACGTAGGGCAGCACGTCGGGGAACAGCCGCCGGGCCACGGTCTGGCCGTATCCCTGCGGGTCATCTGAGGTTCCGCTGGCCGACGCCACGGCGGCGACCTGGTCGCCGATGTACTGGCCCATGGCACCGAGGTCTTCGGACGGGTGCAGGGTGTTGGCGGGGTCGGAGAAGTCGGTGTCGTTGGGCCAGAAGATCGGCCACATCATGGGATGCCCGGCGCGGTTGATCTGCCGCCAGCCGCCCGCGTCGGTGGCCAGTCTGGTGGCGCACCACACGCCGGTGCGGGCGCCGGGCCGCAGCTGCGGGTGCTGGTGAGGGACTTCGAGGACGATGGAGTCGACGTGGGTGTTGGCGAAGCTGTTCTTCGCGTCCTCCGGTCGCCATGCCGACAGGTCCGGTGCGGTCCCGCTTGCCACCGCCCCGTTGACAATAGCCAGCAGCGACAGGTCGATGTAGAACGGGTCGCCGATGCGTCCGGCCCAGATCCGGGTGCCGCCTCCGCTCGTCGCCTCGCCGGTCCGCCCCTCCAGCACGAGCTCGCCATCTGCGGAGTCCTCGCGCGCCTGGTCGCCGGTGAGCGCGTGCAGTTGGAGGGCCTGCCGCCCGCCGGAGTCGGCTTCACCGAACGACACCCGGTAGGTCAGGGTCTCGAAGTCCGCGCCGTCGAAGTGCACCTTGACCTCATAGCGCGCCTGCGGGTGGAACCCCGGCTCGGAATATAGCCCGTTGACGTTGGAGTTGACGTCCATGATCAACACCGTGCTGCCCTCGCCGGGGAAGACGTACAGGTCATCGATGTAGAGCTGGCCGGTCTGGCTCGCGAGCGGGGTGTCGAGGTGATGCGACATGCCAAATGTCTCCTAGCTTGGGTTACGGCGCGGTCAGGACGGTCGTTCCCGAGGCGACGCGAATTCACCCTCGAGCGCCGGATGGTGAACCGGCCAGGGCCGATTCCGGTTGGCCGCGAGGCAGAGGCCAGCCCTGTCAGCGGCATCGCCTCGGCGGCGATAGTGGCAGCTGAGGCGGTCAGCGCACCGGGTTTCGCTGTGTGCCGCGAGGACTGCGGCGCGGGCCCGGTGCCCTGGATCGGGCCGCGAGCGCAAGTGCGGCTCCGATCACCATGGTGATGGTGGCGGCGAGCGAAAGCCAATAGCTTGAGCCGTAAGGCTGGAAACCAGGAGATGACCCTTGCGAGGGTATGTACAGCACGTAACCAATGAGACCGACCGAGGCTACCGCTGTACCAATCATGACTAGCCGCTTGTGCAGAATTGCACTAATGGCAGTGAAGATGAAAACGAGGGCTGCAAGACCGACTGGGATCCAGAAATCGTTTGAGTACAGCGGCGACGCGAGGTCGCCATGGGTCGCCTGCCACAGGCTTTTCCAGCCGGTGCCGTTGTTGACGTAGTGCGTGAGCAGCGCCACCGATGCGATGAATAGCAGGCTGCCGATCACCGCTATCAGCTGACCGGCACCAAGAACCCTCGATACACGCCCGCGGGGGATGGCCCCGGGCGGGCGGGTGCTGCGGCTGGCCCGGGCCGTCGGTGCCGTAGCCCCCGCGGTGCGGTCAGCGACAGTGGGCGTCGGCCCGGCCGGCTGTGACCCCGCTGGCTGGAGCGCCGCCGGATCGCGCGCATCGGATGAGGGCGCAGCCGTCTCCGGCCCGGTCCCGGAGGCGGCTGGCGGCTGGGCGGATGGGCCGTATGCGCTCGGCGTAGGCGCGCCGCGGGTGGCAGCAGGCTGTGTGAGGCCGCCCGGCCGCCCGGTTTGCGCGGCTTGGAGGGCTTCGGCGAATGCGGTGCCGGACGAAAACCGGTCCTGAGGATCCACCGCGAGCGCCTGCGCAATGAATGCGTCGTAGCGGGACCCAAGGGCCGGGCACACGGTTGAGGCGGCCGGTGCCGGGCTGGTCGCCTGAGCCCAGCGCGCCGCCAGGTCGTCGCCGGGAAACGGGCGCTGGCCGGTGAGAGCCTCGAAAATGATGCAGCCCAGCGCGTAGAGATCGCTGCGCGGGCTGGGCTGCTGGCCCCGGATCTGTTCTGGTGACAGGTAAGCGGGAGTACCCATCACCGAGCCTGTGCGTGTGAGGCCGTCTTGTGTGGCAGGCGCTTTCGCGATGCCGAAGTCGGTGAGATAGGCGTGGTCGCGGCCGCCGATGTCGCGGACGAGCACGTTTGACGGCTTGACGTCCCGGTGCAGCAGCCCGGCGTCGTGGACCGCCTGGAGCGCCTGCGCCAGCTGCACCCCGATGAGCACCACCCGCTCCGGGGCCAGTCGTTGCTGGCGGTCGATGACGGTCCCCAGATCCGGGCCGTCAACCCACTGCATGGCCAGGTACAGCCGGCCCTCCTGCTCGCCCGCATCAAACACCGAGACCACGTGGGGATCGTCAACGGCAGCGGCAAACCGCGCCTCCCGCAGGAAACGTTCCCGGTAGTCGCCAGACTCGGCAATTTCCGGGCGGATTACCTTGAGGGCCACGGTGCGTCCAAGGATCCGCTGCTCGGCCCGGTAGACAAGGCCCATCCCGCCCGAGCCCACCAGCTCGACGATGTGGTACCCGCCGAAGGTCTGGCCGGCGCTCAGCTCCCCACTCATCGCAGCACTCGCCTCGTGTCCGGCAGACGGTCCTCGCGGGCGGCGGTCAGCCGGTGACCTGGAGGTTGTCGCGAACGTCGATCACCCCGCGAGCCATCGACGCGGCGACGAGCACCGCGTCGTGTTCGGCCCAGTTATGGACATGGCCGGTCAGCGTGATGATTCCGTCCTTGGTGTCGGCCGTCACGTCGCTGCCGTCAGGCACCAGCGCAGAGCGCTCCAGCGCCTGCTGGACGTGCAGGTCCACGTCAACCGGATCAAGGGCGTAGCTGATATCGATGGCGTTGCTGACATTGCGCACGCCCGCCAGCCCGGTCACGACGGCTTCGGCGGCAGCACGTTCCGTCGCGTAGGACACCGTCCCGTTCAAGGTGATGTTGCCGTCTTCCGCGATCGCCTCCACGCTGTCCGGGACGGTGATGTTGTCGGTGAGCGCGTTGTTCGCCGCGGTGGTCAGCTTCACGTCATCGCGCCAGTCGCTTTCCGGCAGCACCACCTCCAGGTTGTTGTCCACGGTCTTCACTCCGACGACCCGCCGCGCGGCGGCCGCCGCCTCCAGGTACTGCGGGTAGCTCGGCACCGTGCCGGTGAGGTTTACATCTCCGCCGATGTTCGTCACGGTGATGTCCGCGGAGTCGACACGCGAATCGAAGCCGAGCTCCGCTTTGACCGCCGCCTGGACGTCCTTGGTCGTGCCCATCTGCCTGACCCCTTTCCCTCGGCGAACGCGGACTGCCGCACTTTAGCCCAGTCCATGCTCCAATCTCGGCTCATCGAAGTCGAGAGCGCTCTGCCGAGAGTGGCTCGCCCACGGGCCGAGAGTGGCTCGCCCACGGGCCAAGCGGGTCGCGCCCCGAGATGCCCCGAACCCGCATCAGCAGCCGATGTGCAGCCTGAAGTGATCCGGACGGTCGCGACCCGAGCGGCCGAGGGTGTTGCGTATCTGCGGTCCAAGGCTTACGATGCTGCGCCGCTTCTGAGGAAGCCGTGCCTGACCGCCGCGGCGCGGTCAGCTCTTGAGCGCTTCCTGCAGCTCGCCGGCGAGTTCGTCGGGCGTGGCCTCCACCGTGCGCTTCACGACCTTGGCGGCCTTGCCCAGCGCCTCATCGACCCCTTTCTCGATGGTCGGCTCGCCTATCGCGATGAGTCCTGCCTGGTCGGCGGTGAGCTGTGCAGCCGCCTCGCGGAGTTCCTTGCGGGGCAGAGTCCCTCCCCCAAACCACTCGGGGATCACACGGACGCGCGGGCGGTCCATCCGTTTGGCCACGTGGGGTTTGCCGTCCTTCTTGTCGATCACGGCCGCGTCGTACTGGCCGATCATCTCGTCCTTGTGCAGCTGCTCAATGGCGTTCAGGTCTCCCAGCGCGGCGTCGACAGTCTCGTACGATGCGGCGTAGACGACCATCTGCTTTTTCTCGGCCATGGCACCTCCCCCGTCGGGGTATCCGATGGACGAGTGCAACGCTACTCCGCCGTCACGAGCACTGCCCGACCGGATGTTCGCCTGCGCCTTGCTGCCCGGACGCGACCGATTCGGAACCGGGCGGGCCTTACTGGTCGTCGTCGCCGTAGGGGACCTCCTGACGCTGTTCGAGCACGTCATCTTCGGGCTCGTCGTCGGGAATCTCACTCGGCACCGAGGGCTGGTCGCGATCTTCGGCGTCGTGGTCCGCGTACTCGTCGTCGGCGTACTCATCCTCTGGGTTGCGGTCGCTGCTGAAAGCCATGGCTGCGAGTGTTGCGTGCAGGTGCCCGGGACGCAAACAGGTGCTCACCAGAGACGTAGAGCACTCCGTCATGTCTCACTGCCCAGCATGGTAAAGCGCTATTAAAGCACTATCCAAGTTTCGGCCAAAAGATAAAGCTCTGTTGACGGTGCCCTCAACGGGTGGTAATGCGGGCAGCATCGGCCATTCGCCGCCGCAGCGTGTCCTGTGGCTGGACGGTATGCCCGGCACCGGGCCACAGTGCGGTGGCGCGGAGGGGGATCGCCATGAGGCGATTTGCAGTGACCGTGGCGACAGGGACCGCGACCGCGACCGACTCGGGCGTAATAGTCCGGAGTTAGGGGCGCGTACCGAGCATCTGCCGTGGACGGGACGGCGCGGAGTTGCGGCGCGCCGGGGCCCGGTGTGCCTCGGGCTGACCTGGGGCGGTAACGGGACTGCCGAGGCCCGAAGAATGGGCCGGAGCCTTGCCAGGCTCCGGCCCATTCCTGCCTTGTGGCTTACCCGCCGCCGGGTTTAGGGGCCAGTGATCGTGATGAAGTCCCCCGTGAAGCCCGCGAAGTGCAACGTGTACGTGAAGCTCGAGAGCGTAATCGTCCCGCCCCGCACCGACTTGGTCCAGTTGGGGTTCGGACAGGTCGCCTGCGCCACGAACTGCGCGTTCGTCGGCACGGGCGAAGAATTCAGCGACGGGACGGTCAGCTTACCGTTCTTGGGGGAAAGGCTGCCGGTGGTCGTCGGCGCGGTCTGGACGCTGGCCTTGACCGGGACGGTCATGCCGCCATTGTTGGTGCAGTCGACCGTGGCCGAGTACGTCGTATCCAGTGCTCCCGTCGCGTTCGAGTTACCCACGCCGGCAAGCTGGTACGAACTACACGTGACCAATTGCGTCGAGGGGTCAACCGAGCACGTCGCCGACGTACCGGCTGAGAAGTGGGTACCCGTCGGGGCGGCCGCCGGATTGATAGTTGTAGTTGTCGCTGCCGATGCTGCCGCGGAGAACGCGATGACCGCGGCAAACGGCACTGTCAAGAGGAAGAGGATCCGTCGGAACACGATTGTGTCCTCCTAACCAAGAGTGGAGTCGGTTGTGCCCTCCCTTGCACGTTGAGTAGACTCCGCGTCACTCCCCGTGCGAGCGGGTATGGGCATTGTGAAGTGAGCGCTTCGTGAGACCACATGACGCGCGCACGGGGGGCCACGCTGGCGCGGGCGCCAGCCAGGCCGCCGCGTTCTTTGCTCAAAGCGGCGGTTTAGAAGTCGCGTGCTTGAAACGCGCATGGCCTACTTGCCACCACAGGAATCGGATTCCTATGGAACTGCGCACATCCCCCAAACGCCCGAATAGTTCCTCGGCGTCCCAGCTAATCCGATTTCGCCAGGCTACACCCGGGTACGTGGGCCGTCGAGGGGTGCGGGCGCCGATAATCTCAACGGCCCTGCCCCAGCTAGCCTGAGGACCTCAGCGCCCCCCTGACTTTCCGCAGGGCGGGAGGCTGCCGCGTGTCGGGCGCTTACCGGGGCTTGACTCTGGCTGAGACAATAGTTGACAATTGTTCATAGCCTGATCGAATGCTCGCCCCGGCTCCGCAAAGCCACACAAGTCACAACGTACCCAGTAGCTTGAAGCCCCCCTAGCTCCCCCCGGCGTAGCTGGAGCTTCTACCGGCGGGGGAGCTACGAGACCCCCAGGTCGCTGACCTGGGGGTCTCTCATGTGTGGTGGTGCGGTCAAGACACCGCCTAGCGCCATGGGCCGGTCGGAGGTTGGCTGGAGACGTAATGTGGGTGATCCGCAGAGGCGGTCGGACCAGGGGAGCGGTCGCCGATGACCACAAGCCCTTACATCGCGCGGGCGAAGCCGACAGGCGCCGGAGGTGTTCGTGACGAACGACATTAAGAGCCGGGCGAGTCGCAAGGTTGCGGTGCTGGGCCCGATCCCGCGCGACCAGGTCGTGACGCATGCGGGCGAGCGGTTCCACAAGTACGGGTGCGTAATGTATACGGCGGCTGCCCTCTCGTCTCTGCTGGATACTGGCGACACGATCGTCCCTGTTTCACACGTCCGTCGGCAGGATGAGGGCCCGATCAAGCAGATCCTGAGCTCCTTCCCGAATATCGACACCTCCGGCATAACCTCGCCCGCCGACCAGGGGGACGTGGTCGAACTGCGCTATGTCGACCAGAATCGCCGTGTCGAGCGGCAGACGAGCTTCATGAACCCGATCCTGCCGGCCGACCTCGACAAGGTGCTCGATGCCGACATGTTTGTCTGTGTCCCGATCACGGACTATGAGGTGGGGCAGCCAACGCTGCGGTACATCAAGGAGCACAGCCGTGCGACCGTGGTGCTGGATGGCCACGGCCCTGCGACGACGCTGACCCGCAGCGGCGAGCGCCGTCCAAGGGTCTGGGCTGATCAGGACGTATGGCTTCCGTACATCGACATCCTGAAGATGAACCTTGACGAAGCGAACACGGCGTGGCTTGGTGAGTTCGCGGAGATGACCGCTGATCCCCCCAAGCTGAGCGATGAACAGGTGCGTGACCTGGCGCATCACTGCCTGGACCGCGGCGTCGGGGCGGTATGCGTGACCCTCGACGAACGTGGCTGCGTAGCCTTCTTCCGGGACGGCTCGGGCGGGGTCGCCGGGGAGTTCGTCGATCGCATCGAGGTGGAGCACGTCGTGGACACGACCGGTGCCGGCGACTCGTTCGCCGGGGGACTGGCCTACGGCTACCTCGCGTACCGGGATTACGTCGTGGCCTGCCAGTATGGGAATGCGATGGGCGCTCAGCGCGTCACCGGCACGGATCTGAACGTCTACCTGCCACGAGAGGAAACGGAGCGGCAGATCCTCGCGGCGTACGGCCCACGATCGTAGGCGCTGCCCCGGCGCCCTTTCATTTCGGGACCGATCCCTGGGCGCCTGCGCCCAGCACATGCAGAACGAGCGGAGCGGGTACACCTTCGACGCGGCCGGCCCGCCGTCCCTGACCGCGAAGGCGGCTGCGCCGGCAGGAGGTGCCGTGGACGGTTTCTTGCTCGCCTATGACGGCTTCGATCCCGGGAGCGAGGGCCTGCGGGAGGCGCTGACCTCCACAGGCAACGGCTACCTGTGCACACGCGGCGCGGCCGAGTGGGAAGAAGCCGACGGCGTGCACTACCCGGGTACGTATGCGCACGGCGGGTACAACCGCGAGACGACGATCCTGGGCGGCCAGCCCGTGCTCAACGAGGACCTGGTCAACCTGCCGAACTGGCTGGTCCTCCAGCTGCGGATCGAAGGGGAGGATGTGATCAGGCTCGCCGATGTCGACCTGGTCAGCTACCGCCATGAGCTCGACATCCGGAACGCGACTCTCGTCCGCCAGCTCCGTTTTCGTGATGGCGGAGGCAGGGAGACAACGCTCAAGAGCCGCAGGTTCGTCAGCATGGCCGACGTTCATCACGCCGCGATCGAGTGGACGCTCGTCCCGGAGAACTGGTCGGGCCGCGTCGAGGTGATCTCGGCACTCGACAGCCGGGTGAGCAATCACGGCGTGGCACGGTACCGGCAGCTCGAAGGCCGCCATCTGAACCCGGTCTCCCCGCGGACGCTCGGGCCCGAGGTGATCGCGCTGAAGGCGGAAACCCGGCAGTCGAATCTGTACATCAGCCAGGCGACCCGCACCCGGGTGTTCAGCGGCGACCAGCAGCTTCCGGTGAGCCGGACGCTGTACCAGATGGAGGACTACGTCCAGCAGGTTCTGGCCTTCGACGTACGCCAGGGTGCGGCCACGCGGGTCGAGAAGATGGTGGCGTTCTACACCTCCCGTGACCCGGCGGTCAGCGACACGCTGGTCAGGGCGGCAACGTCGGCGGCCCGGCACGACGAATTCGCCGCCTCGTTCCGGCGCCACGATGCGGCATGGGGCGAGTTGTGGCGGGTGTGCGACATGCGCGCGCCCGAAAACGATCAGGTGCAGCCGCTGGTCCGGCTGCACATCGCGCACCTGCTTCAGGTTTGCTCCCGGCACACTGCCGACCTGGACGCCGGGCTGCCGGCCCGGGGGCTCAACGGCGAGGCCTACCGCGGGCACGTGTTCTGGGACGAGATCTACGCGTTCCCGTTCTTCAACTTCCGCTTGCCCGAGGTCACGCGCGGGCTGCTGATGTACCGCTACCGGCGGATGGGTGAGGCGCGGGCGGCGGCCCGGGAGGCGGGGTGGCGGGGCGCACTGTTCCCCTGGCAGAGCGGCAGCGAGGGCACCGAGGAAACCCAGCGCGTCCACCTCAACCCGCTGTCGGGCCACTGGGAGCCCGACCTCAGCCGCAACCAGCGGCACGTCAACGCAGCCATCTTCTACAACATCTGGCACTACTTCCAGGCCACCCATGACCTGGAGTTCCTCGATGGCTACGGCGCGGAGATGATGCTCGAGATCGCGCGCTTGTGGGCGTCGATCGCCCACTTCAACCCCGAGCGGGAGCGCTACGAGATCCACGGCGTGATGGGCCCCGACGAGTTCCACGAGAAGTATCCGGGTGCGCCGGAGGGCGGGCTGCGCAACAACGCCTACACCAACGTCATGGTGGCATGGCTGTGCGACATCGCGGTGAAGCTTCCGTCGCTGCTCCCGGCGAGCAGCACGCAAGGCCTGCGTGCGCGGCTAGGCATCCGTGACGACGAGCTGGCGCTGTGGGAGGACATGAGCCGCCGGATGTTTGTCCCCTTCCAGGGCGACGGAATCATCAGCCAGTTCGAGGGCTATGACGACCTGGAAGAACTCGACTGGGACGCCTACCGCGCGAAGTACGGCAATATCCAGCGGCTGGACCGGATTTTGCGTGCGGAGGGTGACGACCCGAACCGGTACAAGATCACCAAGCAGGCCGATACGGTGATGCTGTTCTTCCTCTTCTCAGGCGAGGAACTGCGCGAGATGTTGGGGCGGCTGGGGTACGGCTACCGTCCCGACACGGCCGAGCGGAACGTCGCGTACTACGACCGGCGTACCTCGCACGGCTCGACGTTGAGCTTTGTCACCCACGCGGGGGTGCTCGCCGCGCTCGACCCCGAAAGCTCGTGGGAACGGTTTCTCGTCGCGCTCCGCAGCGACGTCGACGACGTCCAGGGCGGCACGACGAAGGAAGGCATCCACGTCGGCGTCATGGCCGGGACACTCGACGTCCTGCAGCGGTATTACGCGGGCACCCACAGCCGAGACGAGGTTCTGTACTTCGACCCGCGGCTCCCGAGCGAGCTCGGTGGCCTGTCGTTCCCCATGCAGTTCCGCGAGACCCCGATCCTGGTCACGCTCAGCCGCGACCGGCTGACGCTGGCCGTTCATCCCGAGGGTGTGAGCCACCCGGTGCGGGCCGGCATACCCGGCGATGTCCGCGAGCTCTGCCCGGGAGACGAGACCGTGTTCGAGCTGATCCGGGCGTGACGGCCAACGGGCCGCCGGCCGATCACTAAGGGCGGACGGCCGCCCCGGCCGACGCGCACCGATCGCGCTCTAGCTGCCGGTGAGCTGACCCGCTTCGCGGCGAAGGACCTCCCAGGCGAGCCGGACGTCGTCCTCGGTCGTCCGCGCGTTGCCGACCGCAAGCCGGAGGATATAGCGCCCGTCGAGTCGCGTGTGCGAGAGGAAGACCTCGCCGGTGGCGTTGACGCGTTCCAGCAGCGCCTCGTTCGCCTCGTCGCTCCCGGTGAGGCGGAAACAGACGAGCGAGAACGGGCGCGGCGCGCAGAGCTCCCAGCCGGGCTGGTCCCGCACCCACCCCTCGAAGAGCGCGGCAAGGCGGATCGCCTCGCGGATGCGCTGCTGCAGCCCGCTCCGGCCGTAGCAGCGCAGCACCGCCCAGAGCTTGAGCGCGCGGAAGCGGCGGCCGAGCGGGATCGAGTACTCGCTCAGGCTGACGACGTCCTCCTGCACGCGCAGGAACTCGGGCACGAGGCTGAAGGCACGGCGGACGTCCTCGGGTCGGCGCGTCCAGAACGCCGAGCAATCCGTCGGCGTGAAGAGCCACTTGTGCGGGTTGACAGCGAGCGAGTCAGCGCGCTCCCAGCCCGTGAAGAGGGGCCGCAGCTCGGGACAGAGAGCGGCCGAGCCCGCGTAGGCCGCGTCGACGTGGAGCCAGACGCCTTCGGCCGCGCAGCGCTCGGCGATCGCCGGGATCGGGTCGATCGCCGTCGAGGAAGTCGTCCCGATGGTGGCGACGACCGCGCAGGCGCCGTCGAGGTCGAGTGCGTCGGCCCGCATGGCGAAGTCCTCGTCACCCGGTACCGTGCGCACCTCAAGTTCGAGCAGGCGCGCCGCCTTGGCCGCAGCGGAGTGCGCGTGCTCGGAGCAGATGACGACGCGGCTCCCCGGCCTGGCCGCGCGCGCGGCGGCAAGCGCCGTCACCATGCCCGTGGACGCGGTGTCCTCGATGTGGCCGTGCCAGTCGGTCGGCAGCCCGAGTAGCTCGGCGAGCCAGGTAAGCGTCACCTCCTCGAGCTCCTGCAGCGCCGGCGACGCGCGCCACAGGATTCCGACTTGGTTGAGCGCAGCGGCGAGCAGCTCGGCGAGGATCGCGGGCTCCGAGCCGGTGCTCGCGAAGTAAGCGAAGAAGCGTGGGCTCTGCCAGTGCGTGATGCCCGCCATGAGCACCTCATCGAGGTCGCGGAGCACCGCCGCGAACGGCTCCGGCTCCTCCGGTGCTGAAGCGGGCAGGCGTGACCGGATCGCGCCCGGCGCGACCTGCGCCAGCACCCGCCGCTCCCGCAATGACGCGAGGTAGCTTTCGGCCCACGCGAGCGCCGCGGCGCCGTCGTCTCGCAAACTTGCGCCAGCTTCAACGGTGCCCCGTTGGTCCGCTCGAGGAAGCGAAGAGCGCCGCGGATCACCGTGGGCGCGCCCTCGGTCCTCATCGGCTCCTCGGGCGCAAGGTGCCGGGAGATCATGAACAGATCCTTGGTCGGTTCCACACATGAGCCCAGTATCGCGCCGGACCAGGGCCAGGAATTGGACCAGCGTGCACACTCCTTGCGCCCGCGTGCAAGAACCCGCGACCTCACCGCGCGCATAGCGAGAGAGGTTGGGAGTGTCACCGCGTGTTTTGGCACATGGGGCGGTCTGGATCAGTACCATTGCCGTTGTCTTGCTTGTCCATTGCTGTTTCGTGACCATTAAGGCGCTGGCGCGCCGCAAACGGAGCAGGTGTCTGGTTGACGTTGATCGTTAGGCCGGGCGGGGGGCGGGCCGACAGGAGGAGCCGGGTGCGGGGCGCCGTCCGGTCGCGTGTTTACCTGCACATCGGAGAGCCGAAGACGGGCACGACGTTCGTGCAGCAGGCGATGTGGGGCAACCGCGCCCGGCTGGCCGCGCAGGGGGTCATGCTGCCTGGCTACGGTCATCGCGATCATTCACGCGCCAGCCGGGATCTGCGGCAGGCACGGCGGCGGGCCGGTGATCCGGCCGGTTCGTGGGCTGGCGAGTGGGATGTCTTGACCGGCCAGGCGCTGCGGGCGGGCGGGGCGGCGGTCATCTCGGACGAGGTGCTGGCGGCGTGTAACCCGCCTCAGGCCGACCGCGCCATCCGGTCGCTGCTTCCGGCCGAGGTGCACGTCGTCCTGACCGTGCGCGACATAGCCAGCCTGCTGCCTGCCGAATGGCAGGAGAGCGTCAAGTGCCGTGGCACCGTTCCCTGGGAACAGTGGCTGGCTGGCGTCGTCGACAGTGCGCCGGCCGCTGACCGGCGCCGCCGGTCGTGGTTCTGGACCGTCCATGACACGCTGGCTATCCTCCAGATGTGGTCGCGGCACATCCCGCCGGACCACGTAACTGTGATCACTGTGCCGCGGCAGGGTCCGGCCGAGGCGCTGTGGGCACGGTTTGCGTCCGTGCTGGGAATCGATCCCGGCGGCATCGACGTCCCATCGGCGCGTGTCAACAGTTCGCTTGGGTTCGCGGAGGCCGAGTTCTTGCGGCGGATGAACGAGGCGCTGCCGGACGGCATGCCCGAGTGGTTCTACACCCGGAACATCAAGCGACTCCTCGCACATGACGTGCTGAGCGCCCGGCCGCCCCAGCCGCGCCTGGCGTTGCCTCCCGACCGGCAGGCCTGGGCGGCCGAACAATCGGAAATCCTGGTGACGGCGCTGCGGGATTCCAAGTACCACGTTGTTGGTGACCTGCGTGACCTGCTTTCGCTGCCCACCAGTGGCCGCTACGTGGCGCCCGCTCGCCTGCCGGCTGGCCAGCTGCTGGATGCCGCCGTGCACGCCGCGGCGGCATTGGCCGATGACCAGTACCGGCAAAGCCACCCAGCCAGGCGCCGGCCACAGCTACCGCGCAGCCCGCGGCAAGCAGCCAGCAAGCTGGGGTGGGCCCTGCTGAACGGGCACAGGACGCAACGGATACTCCGCAATGCCAGCCACCTCGCGCCCGTGCGGCGTCTGCGGGTCCTGATCTGGTGCGTACTGATGCATCCCGCGCGTCACCGTCCGAATCCCGATCCTGCAGGCGATCCCGACGCTTGCATCGATCCCTGAGAGGTAGTGCCGCGGGCCCGGCGGGACGCTGCCGTCCAAGCCAGCTAGTCAGGGGCCGAACACGATCTTCTCGATTTGAGCTAGGCAGTGGAGCCGACGATGCGGGCGTGGACGGCTATGTAGAGGTTCCACTCGTGATCGAAGCCGTACCAGGTGCCGTTTCGCACCATGCCGATCTTGTCAAGGATTCGGGCTGAGCGAGTATTGGCGGGGTCCACGATGGCCACGACCCGTTCGGGCCGTTCCGCCAGTCCCCACTCCAGGCATGCCCGGGCGGCTTCCACAGCGAATCCATGTCCCCAGTGAGCGCGGCCGAGCTTGTAGCCCAGTTCGATATCCGGGCCTCCGTCGAGGTATTGCAGGCCGCACTCGCCGATGACCGTCCCGTTGCCCTTCTCGATCACCGCCCACCTGCTGAAACCGTGCCGGGCCTGGTGACTGATCTTCTCGCCGAGCCTGGCCCAGCTCCTCTCCCTGTCGCACGCCGTGCCGGGGACCGGCCTCATCACCTCGGGATCAGACCACACCGCGTACATGGCCTCCAGGTCGGCCGGGATGAACGGGCGGATGATCAGCCGCTCGGTGGTGATGGGCAAGGGCACGTTCGCATGCTAGCCGCGTGGACCTGGCTCAAGGATCACGACGGCGGTCTCCGACGATCGGAGTGACGCGTATGCGTCCAAGTTCTTGACAACCTCCCGCCACCTGGCCCACAGGCGTGACCGTTCCTCTCCCTCCGCGGCCCTTGCCCTGACGATGCACGGCCTGTCGGCGACATCGACTCTCGCCCCGGGATGCGCTCGGAGATTGAGCCACCACCCGGGCTCACCGTCGGACCAGCCGTTCATCGCCAGCGTGACGAGGTTCGGGCCGTCCTCGATGTACCCAAGGATCACGCTTCGCTGCTTACCCGTGCGACGCCCAGTGGCGGTGAGTCGCAGGGTGCCCCACCCGTTTCTCCTCGGGCGCCAAAGACCGACCCGGCCGCCGGTGGCGCGGTAGAGGCCGCGATGCGTGTCCCAAGCCAGCCGGACAAACCATCGAGGAGGGAGTCGCGGCCGGCTCTCGCGTTCGTTCGGCATGGAACGCCCTCACTGCTGGCTTCCTCGCCGAGCCTAACGGAGACCGTCGCCGAGGCGCTCGGTCCCGGGCGATCGTGGCCATGCGCCCGCCCGAGCCGGCTACCGGGGTGTCAGCGGACCTGGCGGAAGAACTCCCGCACATCGCCGACCAGGAGGTCGGGTGCCTCCAGGGCGGCGAAATGTCCGCCGCGGCTGAACTCGGCCCAGTGCACGACGTTGTGGTCGCGTTCGGCCAGTGGCCGGAGAGTGATGTCGTTGGGGAACACCGCCACCCCGGTCGGCACCGGGGACTTCGGCCGGGCCTGGCCCCAGGTGCGGGCGCCTTCGTAGTAGATGCGGGCCGCCGAGCCGGCGGTGCCGGTCAGCCAGTACACGCTCACGTCGGTGAGGATCAGGTCCCGGTCGACCGCGTCGCCGGGCAGGCTGGCGGCCGGGTCGGTCCATTCCTTGAACTTCTCCACGATCCAGGCGAGCTGGCCGGCCGGGGAATCGGTGAGCGCGTAGGAGAGGGTCTGCGGCCGGGTGGCCTGGATGCTCGCATACCCGCTCATCTCCCGGCCCCACTTGTCCATGAACGCGAGCCGGGCCTGGTCGGCGTCGGACAGGCCGGCCAGTTCGGCTGGGTCGCCGGAGGGGAAGGTGCCCAGGTTGTTGACGTGCACGCCGACGACATGCTCGGGGTCGGTACGGCCGAGTTCGGGGGAGACGATCGCGCCGGTGTCGCCGCCCTGGGCGCCGTAGCGGTGGTAGCCGAGGCGGTGCATCAGCGCGGCCCAGGCGCGTGCTATCCGTCCGGTGTCCCAGCCCGGCCCGGCGAGTGGGGTGGAGAAGCCGAAGCCGGGCAGCGACGGGGCGACGACGTGGAAGGCGTCGGCGGGATCGCCGCCGTAACGGGCGGGGTTGGTCAGCGGGCCGATGAGGTTGATGAACTCCACGATCGAGCCGGGCCAGCCGTGGGTGATGATCAGCGGCAGCGCACCCGGCTCCGGGGAGCGGGCATGCACAAAGTGCACGGTCTGGCCGTCGATCACGGTGGTGAACTGGGGGAACTGGTTCAGCCGGGCCTCTTGGGCGTGCCAGTTGTAACCGGTGGCCCAGTAGCTGGCCAGCTCTTTCAGGTAGCTCATCGGTACCCCGGCCTCCCAGTCGGCGCTGGGCAGATCGGCTGGCCAGCGGGTGCTGGCCAGCCGCTCGCGCAGGTCATCGAGGTCGGCTTGGGGGATGCCGATCCGGAACGGGCGGATCTCGCTGTCAGAAGAGGCGGTTGGTTCGCTCATGGCCGCAATGCTAGAGGCCATTGCGGTCAGTTCCTGTCCGCGATGGCTGGCAGACTTAGAACTCATGCTGGAAACCTCGGGACGCCTGCTCCGCGTGCTTGCGCTGCTGCAGTCACGCCGCGACTGGCCGGGCCCGGAACTGGCCGCCAGGCTCGGGGTGAGCCCGCGGACGCTGCGCCGGGATATGGACAAGCTGCGCAGCCTCGGTTACCCGGTCGAGGCCGTGCCCGGCGCGGCCGGAGGTTACCGGCTCGGCGCGGGCGCGGCGCTGCCTCCGTTGCTGCTCGATGACGAAGAAGCCGTCGCGGCCGCGGTCGGCCTGCGCACCGCGGCCGGCGGGACCATCACCGGGATCGAGGAGGCCTCGGTCCGTGCCCTGGTCAAGCTGGAACAGGTGCTCCCCTCCCGCCTGCGTCACCGGGTCAGCGCGCTGCACGCGGTCACCGTGCCCCTGCCCGGCGCCGGGCCGCCGGTCGACCCGGCGGCCCTGACCGTTATCGCCACCGCCGCCCGCGACCGGCTGCGGATCAGGTTCAGCTACACCAGCCACGACGGCACCCATAGCAGTCGCACCGCCGAACCACACCACCTGGTGCACGCCGGCCGCCGCTGGTACCTGCTCGCCTGGGACCCGGCCCGGGACGGCTGGCGCACCTTCCGCGCCGACCGGATCGCCTCACCGCTGATCACCGGCCCCCGGTTCACCCCACGTGACCCACCCGGCGGCGACCCCGCCGCATACGTATCCCGCTCGATATCCTCCGCCCCCTACCGCTACCAGGCACGCCTCCGGCTGCACCTCCCCGCCCAAGCCGCCGCCCAGCGCCTGCCGCCCACCGTCGGCCACCTCCAAGCGGACGGTGAACACGCCTGCATCCTGCACACCGGCGCCGAATCACCCGACGTGCTCGCCATCTACGTGGCCATCCTCGGCGCGGAGTTCGAGATCCTCGACCCACCCGAACTCGCCGAGCACATCCTCGCCCTAGCCGGCAGGCTCACCCGCGCAGCACGCCACTGATCCCTCGCTGCAACACAGCACCGGGACGCTACGGATCGTTGCCGAGCCCTTCGCCAGCAACGTGCGACGTGGGGATGTGGCTGCGGCGGTTCCGGTGGCGCCAGCGCGCGATCGGGGAGACGCTGGGCATCGCTGAGCTTGGCCCCTCTCGGAGGTTTGGATGCAGCGCCTCTTGATCTTTGTGGCGCCAGCCCTGGCGCTGGCCCTTGCCGGTTGCCGGCCGTCAGGCGCGTCCGGCCAGGCCGCTCAGCCAGCCACGCCGTCCCGGGTGGCGGCATCCTCGCCTGCCGTGTCCCCGCCGTCGGCGGTGTCTGCACCGCCGCAGCGCGTCCTTCTGCCCGGGGATGAGGGGGCGGGCGGTCAGGCTGCTGCAAAGGCGGCTCGCGGCGCTGAGGTATTACCCGGGCCGGGTGGACGGCCGGTTCGGCCCCGACACCCTTGAGGCCGTCTGGGCGTTCCAGGACACGCAAGGCCTGCACCCGCGGGATGCCGTGAGTCCGGCGATGCAGCGGGCGCTGGCCAGCCCGCGGCCGCCCAAGGCACTGGTCCCCCACGGCGGCCGCCTGCGGGTGGAGGTCAACCTCAAGGATCAGGTTCTGGTCCTCTACCGGCGCAATCATGTCGCGCTGGTCAGCCACGTATCCGCCGGCGGCGGGAACTACTTCTGCTCGCCGAACGGCTGCGGCAACGCCATCACGCCGACCGGCGACTTCACGACCCTTTCGTTCATACCGGGCCAGGTAACGGTGCCGCTCGGCGAGATGTACAACCCCGTGTTCTTCATCGGCACCACCTTCGCGATCCACGGGGATACCCACGTGCCGCGCCGGCCGGCCTCCCACGGCTGCGTGCGGATCCCGGCACACATCGCCGCGTTCTTCCGCACGCTGGTACCCACCCCGGGCACGCCGGTGTACATCCGCGGCTGACGTGGGCAAACGACCCATGCACCCCCGGCCGGCGGGTATCTGGGTGACGGCGCTGTCTCGTGCCGGTCGGTCTTCAGCGCCTAAGGTTCGGCCTCGTCGTCGTCGGCAGGCTGCGCACTGCCCTGATCTGGTGCAACGAGGTAGAACGCCGAGTCAGTGGTCGTGTCAGGGGCGTGACAGGTTGGTGTCAGGCCGGGTGCCGATGGTGGTTGCATGACAACTTCGGCGATCGCAGTTTCGGGACTGCGGAAGGCATTTGGGGACAAGACCGTGCTCGATGGCATCGATCTAGATGTTGGTGCGGGAACGGTCTTCTCCCTGCTCGGCCCGAACGGTGCGGGCAAGACGACGACGGTCAACGTGCTGACCACGTTGATGAAGGCCGACGGCGGCACGGTACGCGTCGCCGGCCATGATGTGGCGACCGAGACCAAG
>Ga0126382_10000064_pt1 | contig 33424 bp, 35 predicted proteins | sample PanSoiMetPlot_30_FD_92548 | JGI IMG/M metagenome (GOLD analysis project Ga0126382, IMG submission 92548) | Tropical forest soil microbial communities from Panama - MetaG Plot_30 | ecosystem: Environmental > Terrestrial > Soil > Tropical forest > Bulk soil | place: Panama | collected 2016-02-17
CGTTCGGCGACGAGCCGCAGCGCAACGGCGTCGCCGCGGCGGCGCTGATGGCGCAGGGCGCGCAATGGGGCGGCCAGCCGATCAAGCTCGAGACCGAATTCATCATCACGCGCCGGATCGTGCCCTCGCTGGCGCTGGCTGGAGCGCGGCTCGAGGATGTTGTGCATGCCCAGGTCTATCTCACCGACCGGGAGGACTATTCCGCGTTCAACGAGGTCTGGTCGCGCCATTTCGGCGCGTCGGGACCGACACTCTCGATCATTCCCTGCATCGAGCACGGGCTCGCGCCCTACGACGGCAAGATCGAGATCAATGTGCTCGCGGTGAAGCCCGAAGGCGCAGCCAAGAAACGCCACATCGATGCCGGCGTGGCGACCGCGTTCCGCCAGCAGCCGCAGGCGGTGCGCGCAGGCGACCTCCTGTTCATGTCGGCCCTGATGGCCGCCGACCACGACGGGATCGCGCCTGCGGCCGCCACCGACCCGCGTCAGCCTTGGTTCTCGTCGTCGCCGCAGGCGCAGGCGGAAGTCATCATCGGCAACATCGCGCGGCTGTGCGAAGCCGCCGGCACATCGCTCGCCAATGTGGTGCGCGTCCAGCAATTCCACACCGACATCGCCGACTTCTATCCGGTCTACAAGGTGTGGGAGCGCGCGCTGGGCGGACGGCCGCTGCCGTTTTCCGCGGTGGAGGTGCCGTCGCCCCTGCCGGTGCCGGGTGCGACGGTGCTGATCGAGGCCTGGGCCTATGCGCCTTGAGGCATCAAGCCCCGTTCAAATGCTTCTTGAAGAACTCCACCGTCAGCGCCAGTGCGCGATCGGCCTCCGGCTTGGAATAGGTCTTGCCGCCGTGGCGCGCGAACGCATGGTCGGCGCCGGGATATTTGTGAATCGTCACCAGCGGATTGGGTGAAAGCCGCCGCTCCAGCAGATCGTTCACCTCGGCCTGCACCCAGCGATCTTTCATGGCCATGTGCAGCACGAACGGCCGGTGCAGGTTCTTGGCCTCGCGGATGCGGTGCTCGATATAGGTGCCGTAATAGGCGACCGCGCAGTCGATGTCGGTGCGGCAGCACATGAGGTAGCAGAGCTTGCCGCCAAGGCAGTAGCCGACCGCGCCGACCTTGCCGTTGCACTCCGGCAGCTTCGCCAGGAAATGCCAGGTGTCCTCCATGTCGCGCACGGCGAGGTCGTAGTCGAAATCGTAGTAGAGGTCGAACGCCTTCTTGACGTGCTCGGGATTGTGGTCGGACAGCTCGACGCCCGGTTCCTGCCGCCAGAACAGGTCCGGCACCAGGCAGACGAAGCCGGCCTCGGCGAACTCGTGCGCATGCCGGCGCATGGTGTCGTTGACGCCCCAGATTTCCATGATGGCGATGACGGCGCCGGCCGGTGTCCTGTCCGGGATCGCGAGATAGGCGCCCATCTCGCCGTCGCGGAGCTTGACCTTGATGTTCTGCGTCTTCATGCCCGCGCCCTTGCTTCACTCGTTCCCGGCAGCTTGAGCAGGGAGCGCGCATTGCCGGCGAAGATCATGGCACGCCTGCCGGGCGTGACCGGAAGTGCCTCGACGGCCCTTATGGTATTGCGGATCAACGCGCGGCCTTGCTCGCAATCGAACGGCGCGTCGGTGGCAAACAGGCACGACGATGTTCCAAAGAACGCATGCCCGCAACGTGTCGGCTCGATCTCGCCGTTGAGCGCGGTGTCGGCATAGAGCATCTTGTAGTAATCCATCGGCTTGTGCTTGAGGCCGGCGTCCTCGGCGAGCGGGTTGCGCTCGCTAGTGCCGAAGAAGATCTGCCGGAAGCCGAGCCCGATCTTGCCGGCGAAGAACGGGATCATGCCGCCCATGTGGTGCGTGATGACCTTGAGGTCCGGCATTTCGTCGAAGATCCCGGAATAGATCAGCCGCGTCATCGCCGCCGTGGTCTCGTAAGGCCAGCCGAAGCTGAACCAGACCTCGGCTTCGGAGGCCTGCTCGCTGGCGTAGTCCGGAAAATTCGGGCCGCGCATGGGATGCACCCAGACCGGCAGGTCATGCTCCACCATGCGGGCGAAGATCGGACGGAATTCCGCGCCCGAGAGCGGCTTACCCGCGACATTGGTGAAGACCTGGATGCCGCGCGCGCCGAGCTCGTTCACGGCGCGATCGATTTCCGCAAGCGACGCCTCGACATTGTTCATCGGAAGTGCCGCGATGAAGGCCGGGAAGCGGTCGGGGTGCCTGCGGCAGATGTCCGCCAGTGCGTCGTTTGCGAGCCGCGCCAGCTCGGGTGTCTGGTCCGGCGCGGCGATCAGCTCGAGCGGTGGGTTGGCCAGCGACAGCACCTGCTGCAGCCCTTCGAATTCGTCGAGCAGTGCCAGCCGCGCATCGATGTCCCAGAGCGTCTTGAGTCGGGGAAAGGCAGTGACTGCGGTGTGCCCGGGGATGATACGTGCGAGACGATCGAGATAGATCTTCGGCATGAAGTGATTGAAGACGTCGATCATCATCACGACACCTACTGTGCCATCATGCTGGCGGCGAACAGATCGTCGAGCTTCGTGAGCCGTGGCGTCAACCCTTGCTCGACCGAATATTGCGCGATCGTCTCCAGCACCAGGCGGTTGGCGACGACGCCGTGCGAGACGAGAGGCGTGCGCAGCGTCTTCCTGGCGTCGCCCGGCAGCAAGCCGGTCTCGACATGATATTCGGCATGCTCGATACGCTGCCGCTCGGCAAGCGCGTTCGCCTGGTTGAAGGCCTTGAGGATATTGGTGAGCGCCCAGGGATGCTTTTCCGCCAGCTCGCGCTTGATCACCATGCCGTGGTTGATGGGATAGAGCCCGGTCTTGCGATAGTAACGGATACCCTCGGCCAATGGATCGGGGAACAGCGGCTTGATATCGGGATGGTCGTGCAGGTTGGCGGTGCTGCGGTCGATGAGATTGGGATCGACGAGATAGAAGATGACGGCGTCGAGCTCGCCCGCGAGCATCATCGAGCCGATGCTTTTCTCCGGCGGGATCTGGTTGACGGTCACGCCCGGCGGCGCCGTGAACCCGGTTGCACCGCCGTGGCTGCGCGCCGGCGGGCGCTCCATCCAGAATTCCATGTCCTTGGGGTGAACGTCGAACTCGTGCTGCAGCGCGCCGCGCGACCACAGCGCTGCGGTCTGCTGATATTCCGGCACGCCGACGCGCTTGCCCTTGAGGTCGGCGGGCGTCTCGATCCTTGCCCCCCGGCGGACCAGCGTGGTGGTGTGGAAGAAGCGCCGCGTGGTGAACACCGGGATGCCGACGAAGCGGTCGTCGCCCTTGGATCGCGCGATCATCAGCGATGACACCGACATCTCGGCGACGTCGAATTCGGCGAACCGCAGCTGCCTCCAGAACAGCTCGGACGGGTGCAGCACGGTCGGAACGAGATCGATCCCATCGGGCTTTGCCTGCCCGTCGATGACCGGCCAAGTGCGCGGATTCGAGGTCAGCGCGATGCTGAATTGCACATTCATGGGGATCACCTGCTACCGGAAGCGCGGCGGACGCTTTTCGCGGAACGCGCGGCCGCCTTCCTTCGATTCCTCCGTGCCGTAGTAGAGCGCGACCGCCTCGAAGCCGAGCGAGCTCAGGCCGCGCAGCTGCTCGGTGTCGGCGTTGAAGGAACGCTTGGCGATGGCAAGCGCGGTGGGGCTGCGTTCCTTGAGCTCCGCACACCAGCGGTCGACCTCCTCGTCGAGCCGCTCCGGCGCAACCACCGCATTCACCAGGCCCATCTCGTAGGCTTCCTTCGCGCTGTAGCGCCGGCACAGATACCAGATCTCCCGCGCGCGCTTCTCGCCGACGAGGCGCGCGAGATAGGCGGTGCCGAAGCCGGGATCGACCGACCCGACCTTGGGGCCGACCTGCCCGAACACCGCCTTCTCCGAGGCAATGGTCAGGTCGCACAGCGTCGCCAGCACATTGCCGCCGCCGATCGCGAAGCCTTGCACGCGCGCGATCACTGGCTTGGGCACGTCGCGGATCAACGATTGCAGCTCGTCGATCGGCAGGCCGATGGTACCGCGACCGCCGTAGCTGCCTTCATGCGCGCTCTGGTCGGCGCCGGTACAGAAGGCTCGGTCCCCTGCCCCGGTCAGCACGATGACTGCGACGCTCTTGTCCCAGCCGGCACGCCGGAAGGCGTCGATCAGCTCCTCACAGGTCTCAGCCGTGAAGGCGTTGTATTTCTCCGGACGATTGATGGTGATGCGAGCGACGCCGTCGCGCAGCTCGAAGAGGATGTCGCGATATGTGTCCATGTGCCTTATCCGTGCATGGTGAGGCCGCCCGAGACGCTGATCGTCTGGCCGGTGATGTAGGCGGCGTCGTCCGACAGAAGGAAGGCGACCAGCCCGGGATAGTCCTCGGGCACGCCGAGCCGCCGCATCGGGATGGCGCGCTTAAGTCCCTCGGCGATGCGGGTGCCGTCCGGACCCTCGAGGAAGCTGCGCAGGATGGCGGTGTCGGTGGGCCCGGGACAGATCGTATTGACGATGACTCCCTTGCCGACCAGCTCGCGCGCCACCGTCTTGGTGAAGGCGATGATGCCACCCTTGCACGCGGAATAGACCGCCTCTCCCGAGGAGCCGACCCGGCCGGCGTCGGAGGCGATATTGACCACGCGGCCGAACCCGCGCGCCGCCATGCCGCGCAGCACGACATGATTCACGTTGAGCGGACCGAACAGGTTGATGTCGACGACCTTGCGCCAGAACTCGGGCGTCGAGTCGAGGAAGCTCAAGGCGCGATCCCAGCCGGCATTGTTGACTAAAAATGCGACCGGTCCAAATGCGGCCTCGAACCCTTCGATGGCGCGCGCCACAGCATCGTAGTCGGTGATATCGGCGTCGTGCAGGCTCACGCGCCCCCCGCCGGCGTTGATCTCCCCGACGAGCTTCTCGCCGCTCGCCGCATCGAGGTCGATGATGCCGACGGCGCAACCCTCTTCCGCCAGGCGGCGCGTGATCGCCGCGCCGATGCCGTTGGCCCCGCCGGTGACGACGACGGTGCGATCCTTCAATCCGCGCATGGCTGCTCCGCGATCACGTTGTTTGCGCCGTGCCTTCGGCACGCCCGGCCAGCATGCGGGTCGCCTCATACCTGATCACGATCTCGCCCTGCTGGTTCTTCACGTCGACCCTGGAGACCACAATACCGCGATTGCCCTTCGAGGTCGGGCGCACCGACGTCACCTCGATCTCGCCGTGGATCGTGTCGCCGACGCGGACCGGTGCCAGCACTTCTTTCTTGAGCTCGAGCATCGCGAGGCCGGTGCCCTGGATCATGCTCTGGCACAGCAGCCCCTCGATCAGGCTGTAGGTCAGCGCGGCCGGTACGAAACGGCCCGCGATCGCACCTTTCTCGCCGCCGAAAGTGTGGTCGGTGAAGATCACCTCCAGCATCCCGGTCACGCCGGTGAACATCACCAGGTCGGTCTCGGTGACGGTGCGATTGAGGGTGCGGAAACGCTGCCCGGGCGACAATTGCTCCCAGGTGAATCCGAGGCCGAGCGTCTGCATGCAAGCTACTCCGGACCGGCGAGGCACACCCCTAGTGTCCCGGTCCCGACGTTCGCATCAACCCCGCAGCGCGCACTCTTGCGAACGTCGGAACCTAAGGGACACTAGCAACTCTATAGCCCTGGTGTGGCTTTGGATTTGACGTTCCTACAAAGGACGTGCAGCAACGCTGGTAGGAACGTCAAATCCGCCACACCAGGTTTCTTAGCCTCCGCCGCCCATGGATTCCAGCCCGCCCGCCTTCCAGTACGCGCGCGCCGACGGGGCGGACAGCGCCTGGATGAAGGCTTGCGCGGGCTCCGGCGAGCGGCTGCCGGCATGGATGGCGGCCGAAAAGACGATATAGCTCTGCACCGCCGATGGCAGCGGCCCGACCAGCGTGACGCCTTTCGCCGTCTGTACCTCGCTGATGTTGAACAGGCCGATCTCGACGTCGCCCTTGGCGACCAGCGTGGCTCCGCCGTTGATCGCGAACATGTAGGTGAGCTTCGGCTTGACGGCATCGGCGATGCCCATCTCGGCCATCATGCGTGCGAGCGCGACACCGGCAAGGCCGCCGCCGGCCGGATCGGGATGGACGATCGACCGTGCATCCAGGAGCATTTTGCGCACGGCGTCGACGGTCGAGATGTCGGGCCGCGGCGTGCTCTCGCGGACGATGACGCCGATGCCGACCCGCGCCAGTTCCACGCGACCGGGCCGCAACGTGCCGGCTTTCTCCAGCGTCTCGATGATCGGAGCTGGCAGGACCACGATGTCGGGCGTCTCGCCGCTCCTGAGCTTGGCCTGGATTTCGGCGGGCGTTGCGACCGTGAATGCGATCTGATGGCCGGTATCGCGGGTGAATGTCGCAGCCATTGTCTTTTCCACCTCGGCCGGGGCGCCCGAGCTGAACACGTGGATGTCGGCGGCAACGGCCGGGCTTGCGATAAGCGTAGCGAGCACGGGCATGCCGATGAGGCGGATGGCGGCGTGTGATCTGCAAGTATTCATGGCCGTACACTAACAGATGGGCGGCGGAACGCAGACCCCGCCATGGTCACCGCATTTCCACGCCCATTTGCGCGCGACGCCCGTCCTCGCTAGCCTCCCATGCCGCCGGAGCGATGGCGATGCCGCTCAATGCCCGTGTGAATTCCACTTTTCGGCTTGTTGGTTTGCGGAGCCTGCTCGTTGCGCTGGTCGCGCTCGCTGGCGCATCCGCCGCCGTCGCGCAGAGCTACCCCAGCCGGCCGATCCGCATTGTGGTGCCGACGCAAGCAGGCGCCGCGCAGGATACGCTGGCGCGGTTGCTGCAGCCCTATCTGGAGAAATCGCTCGGACAGCCCATCATCGTCGAGAACCGCTCGGGCGCGAGCACCATGATCGGAACCGACACCGTCGCCAAGGCCGCGCCCGATGGCTACACGCTGCTGATCGTGCCGACCACATTCACCGTCAACGCGGCGCTGAACACCAGGCTGGCTTTCGATCTCGAGCGCGACTTCGCGCCGATCACGGTCTTGGTCAAGAATCCGCTGCTGTTCGCGGTCAATGCCAAGGTTCCAGCGCGCACGCTGCAGGAATTCGTGGCGCTCGCGAAGGCCGAGCCGGGCAAGCTCAACTACGGAACGTCGGGCGCCTCGACACAGGCGCACCTGCTGCTTGAAATGTGGAGCGCCCGCGCCGGTATCAAAATGCAGCATGTGCCCTATCGCGGTGGGGCGCCGGCGGCGCTTGCGGTCGCGACCGGGGAAACTCAGCTCGTGCTCCTGTCGCCGCTCGGGATCCTGCCGCAGATCGAGGCCGGCATGGTGCGCGCGCTCGCCACCGGCGGGCTCGAGCGCGATCCGAAATTTCCGGATTTGCCGACCGCCGCCGAGTCCGGCTTCCCCGGCTTCGAAGCCGTGCAGTGGCTCGGCCTGCTTACCACTGCCGGCACACCGCCGGAGATCATCGCGACCCTCAATACTGAGGTTAACCGCGTGTTAAGAGAGCCCGACGTCGCGGCAAAGCTTGCGCTGCAAGGTACCACCGCGGCCGGCGGCACGCCGGAGGTGTTCAAGGCACTAATCGCGACCGAGATTCGCAATTGGAAGGAGGTCGCGCGGAAAGCCGACATCAAAGCTGTGGACTGAGGGCGGAATCCTTTTGACGTGGCTCCCCTAAGCCACGGTGAATATTGCTGAATTTGCACCAGACCTGGTTACCCCCGCCGTCGTTTGGTCCCGGCAGGGTCAATTTTTCTCCTTATTCTCCAATACACTGGACATGGATCTATCGGGGATCGATGGATCTTTTGGGGATTTTGTTCGGGGATCACTGCTGGGTCGGGGAGTCGCTCTCTCTCTATTCGTCTGACTGGAAATTCCGGGCGTTGACGCGCCGTTGCGTTGACGCTGTGTCGCCCTGGGGAAGGGGCGGCATGAGTTGCCGGATCCGGTCAGATGTCTCCGCCTGGGGGATCGGCAGGGGGAATTTTCGTTTGATAGCACAGTCCGTTGCTGTGACGCGCTATTCGCGCGCGCCGGTTGGAATGCGCCGCGCGCCAGCGCGATCGAACCGCGGGCCCGCCGCCGCGCTGACGACGGCTTTCTGTCAGCATGGCGTATTGGGCCTCAAGCTTGCCGCCGGCGCCTTGGCCGCCGCCACCGCCGCACTGGCAATCATCAACAATCAGGACGGCTTTCAGTCCACCACCGCCGCGTTCGAGCCGGCACGCAACGAAACCGTGGTCTACCGGCAAGCCGCGGTGCGCCCGGGCTACCAACAACTGGAGCAGGCCGACGAGGCCGACGCCGCCGAAGATCACGAGGATCAGGCCGCTCCGGTCGCCGCGCCGTCCTACTATACCCGCGTGGTGCAGACGATCCGCTTCCTCAATCCTAATCGCCTGGTCATGCGCGACGCGGGGCCGCAAGGCACGATCAAGGTCGGAGGTTTCATCGCCTTCCCGGGACGCGGTGCTCCGGAGGCCGACGACACCCAGAAGTCGCGCAGGCGCGGCCCGTCCATCATGGACGAGGTCGACGACTATCTGTGGGAGGTCTATCAGCGCGTCCCGGTCAAGAAGGACGGCGCCGGCGACTTCACGTGGAAGGATCCGGCCGCGGCCAAGCGGGTGGGCATGACGTTGCAGGATTACGTGATCGTCGGCATGGATCCCGAGTTCCGCGAGCAGCTTTATCATGCCGGCAAGGCCATGGACGCCGCCGGCGTGCAGTGGTCGTTGCTGAGCGCGTTCCGTGACGACTACCGCCAAGGCATCGCCACGGGGTTCAAGGCACGCGGCGGCAATTCGCTGCATGGCGGCAGCCGCCGCACCGGCGGCTACGGCCATGGCCGTGCCGTCGATGTAACCGGCGTCGACTCGATGAGCGAGGTCTGGAACTGGATCGATGCCCACGGCGCGAAATACGGGCTTTACCGCCCGATGCCGGGCAACGATCCTGCGCATGTCCAGCAGCGCGGCGACTGGCACAAGATCGCGCTGTCGCTGCGTGAGAGCCGCACGCGGGTTGCCGATGCGGCGGCCGTGCGTGGCAAAGAAGCCGGCAAGCACAAGGTCATCGCCAACGCGACGCGTTGATTGGCGCCAATCTCTCCGCCGCCAAAATGCGTGGCGCGCCCGAACGGGTGCGAGCATTTGACGTTGCGTGCTTTGATGTTGGGTGCGGTTGACGTGAGCGCCTTGATTTGAGCGCACGGTGCCGATCTCGGGCAGGCCCGAGATCGATCACGCGCCGGCGGTGACTCTAGCGATTGGCGAGGATCTTGAGCCGCCGCGCTGCTTCCGGCGAGCCCAGGCTCTCGGCTTTCTGGTACCAGCTGCGCGCCTTCTCCACGTCGGCGCCCATCCCGACCACGCCAAGCCTGGCGAGCACCGTCGGATCGTAGGTGGCGCCCAGCGCCACCGCGGCGTTCGGATCGCCGGCTTCGGCGGCGCGCTGGAACACGATCCGCGCAGTGACGACGTCGCCCGCCGCGATGAATTGCTCGCCCTGCTTGATCAGCAGCACGATGTCATCCTGACTGAGCGTGCGGGCGGGCCTGCCCGCCGGCGGCTCGGCCGCGGGCGGGGCGGGCGGCAGCTTCGCGACTGTCTCGCGCTCCGGCAGCCGTGTTGGCGGCGGTTGCACGGGCTGCGGCGGCGGGCTCGCTTGCTGCTGCGGTACCTGGATCGGCGCCTGCTGGATCGGAGCTTGCTGCATGGGCGGTGACGGCGGCGGGCTCGCGGGCGACGTCTGCATATCGCCGCGCGTGGCCAATGCCGTGGGGACGTCGTCCTGCTGTACTCTGGATGGGGCGACCTCTCGCGCGACCCTGGGCGCGGGCGCCGTGGTTGTCGGCGCGGCGGCAGTGAGTTGCGGCGCGGGCGCAGTCGGATCCGATGCCGGCCCCCAGCCGACGGACAGATAGTACAAGACCGGCGCGGCAACGCTGCTCGCGATCAAGAGGCGCAGCGGCCAGCGCAGGCTGTCGTGGCGCGACCCCCGCGGCGGTGGTGCCATGCGCTCAGGCTCGAGCGAGAGCGGAACGCGGCCGCCATACATGTCGCCGCCAGAATGACGATCGCGCGCATCCGCGGGGGGCAGCCCGCGGACCGGCGCCATCGGCGTGGCGCGCGGCAGCCGCGTGGTGGAATCCTGGCGCTGCAGCCAGCGCAGGCTGGCCTCGAGCCGCTGGAGATCGCGATCGTTCATGACCTCGTCGCGATGCGCGCCACCCATGGGCGGCTCGAAGCGCTCGCTGGTCGGATGGGCGGGTTGCAGCGAGGCCGCGGCATCGAGATCGATGGGATGCTCTTTCACGACCTCCTCGAATGCCATCTTGGCCGACAGATCGCCGCCGCCGGCAACACTTGGGAACGGTCGCACGGACGGCCCGCGCGAGCCTTCCGGCCCGCGAGGCGGCTGGTCTTCAGCATGGGAGCCGGCAAGGTCGCCTGGCTCCACGGAGGGGCGCGCCTGCTGTGATTTCGGTGCGTAGGGCGAGCGATGCATGTCGGCTTCATTGACGGCCGGCGGAGGCGGCGGCGGTCCGGCGTCCGCGCGCTTGGGCGCGTAGGGTGAGCGAAACGCATCATCGGCATTCTCGATCGGAAATCGCTCCGAATTGGCCTGCTCACGCGCCTTCTGAGACACGTAGGCGGAAAGGTCCAAAGGATTAATTGGCTTTCCTGATGGGGTACTCATTTACTGACACTCCCCTACCGATCCGCCCGGATCGTAGTCTCTTTTCGTTGCATGGGCCTCTGCTCAGGGGTCCTTCTCCTTGTCCCACTCGCAAAGACCAAGTCTACCCACGCAATTCGGGTTGGGTAGAGCGCTTTCCGGCGAAACCTGCCCCCTTGCCTGACCCGGGGCGGGCTTCCGGTCGCCACTCCCCACGCCGGCTTTAGCCGACTTGGGCAGTTTAGACCACCGATCTCGGGTAAACCCCGAGACCGGTGAAAACGCGTCAACTCTTGCCGCCGCAGCAAGTTCAGTTCGGAAGCCGCTGCAGCCCGCGACCTCGATGACTCAGCGTTGCACGCTGCCCCGCTGCTTGTCCCGCCACTGCAGGAATTCCCTGAACAGCGCATCGCGCTGGTCGGGAGAAAGGTTTGCAGCCGCGGGACCCTTGTTCTTCAAGAACGCACCGAATTCGGTGCTCGCCACCTGCGGATCGTCCTTTCGCATGCGCTTCAACATTTCGTCGGCGACCGGCCAGCGGGTCCAGCCCGGGACGGTTGCTGCGAGATTCACGTCGCGCCATTTCGGATGGCGAGGCGGCTGGAGAAACTTGTCCCACTTGGTGAAAAGAGCCTCGGTGAACCTTTCGACGCGCCGATAGCGATCGGTGCTCTTGGCCCAATTGAACACCGCGAGCACCGTCGGCACCGCGATCGTGTCGACGGACTTCCCTTCCGGAATCAGGGTCGGGTATTCTTTGTTCGTGAGCTCGCCGAGCGTATAGTAGTCGGCAAACGTCTTCGAGAACGGGATCGGCACGAAGTGCAGTCCCGAATTCGGCGGGATCTTCGCAAAAAAGTCGATCGGCTGCCCGATCACTCGGACCAGCGCGGCGATTTCACCCGACCTGAGCTTTTGCAGCGCGGTGTTGTTGTCAAACAGCACCTGCTCGACCTGCACGCCCATTCGTTGAAAGACGATCGAGCCGGTCAAGCTCGAGCCGCTTCCGGCGGGGCCGAAGCTGACCTTCTTGCCCTGCAGATCGGCGATCGACTTAATGTCCTCGCGCGCGAGAACGTGCAGCTCCGACACCGGCAAGCGGACGATGTAATGGATCCGGTAGTCGAGGTTGTTGACCTTCCGCTGGGTGCGGAAATACTCGAACACATCGGACTGCGTCACCGCGATGTCGACCCCGCGCAGATAGAGCAGGTCATCCAGATTGGACGCAGCGCCGTAGGTGACGATCGGAACGATGCGCAAGTTGTCGCCATCGTCGAGAACCTGCCCGAGCTCGTCGGCAAAGGTCATGTAGGTGCCCGACCGCTGCCCCCCGGCAACGCCGACGGTCCAATTGTTCTTCTTGATCCGCATAGCGGAATCGGTACCGCCCTCCTCGAGAGCCTTGGGCACCGCCTGCGCTTGCGCAGTCGAGACCCATCCGATTGAGCTCAAGCCGAACGTGTGAGTGAGAGCCGATAAGACGACGAGGCACAAGGTGCCCGACAATGTCAGCACGCGCATCCAACCACCTCCTCAACTGAGGACCCTACCGAAACCTGACTCTCGCGTCCGTCAAAATTGTGGTGGAAATCGGATTCGGTTTTCTTGCGCCGCTTGTTTTCCTGACCCACAATTTTCTTTTCTTATTTTTCTGAAGTGATGACGCCAACGCGCGCTCGATGCACGCGCCCCGCATTGGTAGATGCGCACTCCTTATCGGTACGCACATACCCCGGATCGGTAGGCATGTACTCACCCACCGGGTCCCCTCGGGCACCCTCATGCGTTGCTGTGACGAAGCCTCCATTCGATATTCGCATTAAATTAACAGTGCAACCCAGTATAGGAAATAAAGCTAACGCCGCTACCGGAGCGCCACGATGTTTGCCCCATCCCGCCACAATCGGCGTCGCTAGGCGCGAGGTGAAAATTCTCTCGAGACAGACTTCGGCGCAGGCGATGCACTGGCGGGAACCCTGCTTTATAGTTGAATTTTCTCGAAATTTCGTGCCGGCAATGGTGACTGCGCCGGCCTTTCATAACAGGGCGTCGGCGATCCGTCGGATACACCCGCCGGTAACAAAATAGGAATTCGGTTCCGAACTGACAGTTGCACACCCAATAGCTGTAAAATTCGACCGAGATCCTTATCAAGGCCAGATGCGATATCGCCAGACCCTCTTGAAAATGTGCTTTCAGTAGCCGCGCGCGCGATCCACCAGCGCCTGCAACGGACGACCCTCGGCGAAGCGCCGTGCGTTCTCGACGAACAGCGCGGCTACGAACTTGTCGCGCCGGGGATGGACGCCGCCGACGTGGGGAAGCACGACGATGTTCTTCGCCTTCCAAAACGCGTGCTCCGCCGGCAGCGGCTCGACCCGAAATACATCCAGCACCGCGCCGGCGATGGTTCCATTTTCTGCCGCCGTGATGAGGTCGGCATCCACCACCAGCGCGCCGCGGGCGAAGTTGAAGAGCCAGGCGCTCTTCTTCATGTGCCGCAACAGGCCTGTGTTGACGACATTCTCGGTCGCCGGCGTGACCGGCAGCAGCAGGACCACGAAGTCCGATTGCGCGAGAACGAGGTCGATCCGGTCCAGCGTATGCACCGCGTCCACGCCGGGCACCGGCTCGGGTGTGCGCTTGACGCCGACCACGCGCATCCCCAGTACGCCGGCCTTGCGGGCGAGATCGGTACCAATGGTTCCGAGACCGATAATGCCGAGGGTCTTGCCGGCGAGAGGTTCCGGCACGAGCCGCTTCCACTCGCCGCGTTCCTGCTGCCGACGGGCCTGATCGAGGGGCTTCGCCACATAGTAGATGGCGGCGATGATATTGTCGGGCATCTGCTCGTAGTGCACGCCACGGGCGCAGGCGAGATTGATTGCCGGAGCAAGGTCGGGACGGGCCAGCCAATTCTCGACCCCGGCGGAGAGCGTCTGGATCCAGCGCAGGCTCGGCATCGACGGAATGATGCCCTCGGGCAGGCCCCACGCCAGCACGCCGGCGGCGCGCGCCAGTTGCTCCGGGTCCGGCCGCTGGCCCGCCGGCACCTTGACGAATTCGATCGATTGCGTGAGGCCGGCCTCGTCGGCCGCCCGCAAGTAGAGGTCGGCCTCATTGAGCCACAGCAAGACGAGCGGCCTGGCTGCGCTCATTGCTCGTCGCTCTCGCGGAAATAGACCTCGACCGCGCCCCTCAGCTTGATCAACAACGGATTTCCCATCCGGTCCTTTGCCGTCCCGGCGGCCACGCGAATCCATCCCTCACTGACGCAGTATTCGTCCACGTTGTGCTTCTCGACGCCCTTGAAGCGGACGCCGACGCCGCGCTCGAGCAGCTCGGCGTTATAGAACGGGCTCTTCGGGTCGGTGGACAGGCGGTCCGGCGGGCTGTCTTTCATTGGGGCGACCATTATCCGTTCTGCGCGGCGCGGTCTACCCGACATGCGGCAGCACGTCTTCGACCAGGCGGCGGAATTGTGCCAGCGGGTCGCGCATGGTCGAAATGCGGAAGGTGATGCGCCGGCAACCGCACGCCCTGAACTGCCGAATATGCTCGATGCAATCCCGCGGCGAGCCGTAGGTCAGCCAGGATTCGATGCGCTCCCTGCCGTAATCGGCGGAGTAATAGAGGTCGAGGAACTTCTTCGAATCCGCCAACGCATCTTCCTTGTCCTCGTTCACGTTGATGTGGTGATAGAGGACGTTGTCGAAGCCCGACATGTCGCGGCCGGCGTCGCGGCCGACCTGCAGGATGAAATCCCACGAGCGCCGGAAGCCGTCCGGGCTGACGGAATGCGTCATCCAGCCGTCGGCGATCTTGCCGACACGCGTGAGGGCGAGCTCCGAGCCGCCGGAATCGGCTTGTCCTTTCGACAGACGCTCGGCATTGGTGGCGAGCCAGATCGGGCAAGGCAACTGCACTGGCTTGGGCTCGAGCGTGACGTTCGAGAAGCTGGTGAACTGCCCAGCAAAGGGCTCGTTGTCGCGCGACCAGAGATGCCGCAACACGTGGATGTTCTCGATCATCCGCTTGCGCCGGTCACCGGGTGCGATGCCGAGCGCCGCGGTCTCCGCCTCCCAGAGCGGGCCTGCACCGCCGCCGGCGCAGGCCACGAGCCTGGTGCGCCCATTCGACAATACGTCGAGCGACGCCCATTCGTAGGCGAAGACCAGCGGATTGCGCAGCGCGAACGAGCCCATGCAGGCGGGGCCGAGCAGCACGCGCTCGGTGCGCCCGGCGACCGCGGCAAGCAGCGCCAACGCGTCGAGCCGGCGGTTGACGAACAGCGCGTCGCCGCACCACACCGAATCCATCACCGGCGACGCCTCGACGGCGTCCGCCAACACGAGCAGGTCGCGGACGCTGCAAAGCCCGACTAATACGCCACGATTTGAAAGCGTAATCCCGAAATTCATGTCAGGGCTCGATCACCGCCATGAAGTCGCATTGGATGAGAACGCCGGCCTCCATCGGCACCTCCAGAATCTGGCGCGCGGGACGCGACGTCGGATCCGGAAACATCTTCACCCACTCGTCGTTGACCGGCTTGCGTATCAGCTCCTTCATCCACACGGTCACCTTGATGATGTCCTCGATCGTAGCTCCGCCGGCCTCCACGACTTCACGCATGTGCAGGAACATGAAAGCGCATTGCTGCTCCAACGTCGCGGCGAGCTTCGATGTGGCGGGATCGGCTCCGCGGATCAGACCGGAGACGATGATGTTGCCGATGCGGCTGGCGTTGGGAATCGGCGACTGATGCGCGATCTCATCGACGTAAATGCTACTGCGGGTCATCCGTGACTTTCTCCGTCCGATGCGACGTCGCCGTCGTTGCAGCTCCAGCCATAGGCGTATTCTGTTGTGACGTTCTATACTACAAAAGCAACGCCGCTATCCGAAGCTGGATCGTGGATTGCATCGTCGCGGCCGGTCGTCCAAGAATTGGAGCCGAGAACCGAGGACTGCGTGATGTCCGTTCCCCGCACGGCTGCCCATCTCAAAGTTCTGTCCGCCGGTGCGGTGAAATACGTGGTCACCGACTTCGCTCCGAAATTCACGCGCGCGACGGGCGACCGGGTCGAGTTCACCTTCGGTACGATCGGCGGCGTGCGCAAGCGGCTGGCCAACGGCGAGACCGCCGACGTCATCGTTGGCACTGCACCAGCGATCGCACAAATGGACGAAGCAGGCGCGCTCGTCGCAGGCAGCCGCACCGAGCTCGGCCGCACGCTGACCGGCATCTGCGTGCGCGACGGCACGCCGATGCCGGACATCTCGACGCCGGAACGCTTCAGGCAGGCGATGCTCGATGCCCGTTCCCTCGCCTATACCGATCCGAATGCCGGCGGGACGTCGGGCATCTATCTTGTCGGCCTGCTGGGCCGGCTCGGCATAGCCGACGCGGTCCGCGCCAAGACCATCCTCTGCAGCAACGGCGACGAGGTGGTGGAGAAGGTGCTCTCCGGCGACGCCGAGGTCGGCTCCACCTTCATCAGCGAGATCGTGCCGGTGCAGGGCGTGAAGGTCGTCGGGCCGCTGCCGGCGGCAATCGAAAATAGCACCACCTACGCCGCGGGTATCATGGCCGCCAGCACCCGTCGCGAAGCCGCCGGCAAGTTCATCGCCATGCTGACCGCGCCCGCGCAGCGCGACGCTTGGATGTCGCTCGGATTCGAGCCGGCCGGCCGAGGCTGACCTCGCGCGAGCGCGACGCAGGATTGAACATTCCCACTCGCACCAATGAACGAGAAATCAAATGCGCGTCGTGGTGGTTGGGACCTCTGGTGCCGGCAAGACGGCCATGGCCGCGAGCATTGCTTCCGCACTTAACTTGCCGTGCATAGAACTCGACCGTCTGCATTGGGAACCAAATTGGGAAGCGTTGACCGAGACCAATCCGGACGAATTTATTCGACGCGTGACCGCGGCCATATCCGCTTCTGACGCGTGGGTGAGCGATGGGAATTATGCCGTGGTCCGCGACTTGATTTGGCGGCGTGCGACACATTTGGTCTGGCTGGATTACAGTCGTCCGGTCGTCATGTATCGCGTCATCAAACGCTCGATTGTACGGGCATTCGATCAAAAGGAGCTCTGGGCCGGAAACAGAGAAGACTGGCGTCGCTGGTTGCGGCGGAGCCATCCAATCAGATGGGCCTGGAGTACGTGGAGAGATCGACGCCTACGGTTTGAAGGGCTCTTGAACAGTGCGCAATACCGGCACTTGGTGGTGCTAAGGCTGCGGCGCCCGCGCGATGCGGCGAAAGTGATCGATCAGCTTCGAATGAACAACGCCTAGTCGCGACCTTCCTTGCGGGAATGGCGCCGTCGGAACGCCCGCCGAGACACGGCTTCGACCGGTCATCTGCCTGCCACCAAGTGCCTGCAGAAGTCGCAAGACCAAAGCCTGAGCAATATCTTGACGGACTGAAGTCGCCAAGCAGATTGGAGCGAGAGCATGCCGATCATCAGACCTTGCCGAGATGAAGAGCAGCCCACGATGTTGCGCATCATCAACTCAGCCGCCGAGAAGTATCGTGGCGCCATCCCCGAGGATTGCTGGCACGACCCTTACATGTCCGCGAATGAACTGGCTGGTGAAATAGGCGCCAGCGTCGAGTTCTGGGGCGCGGAGCTTGATGCCGCGCTTGTCGGCGTCATGGGCGTCCAACAGGTTCTAGACGTGGACCTCATCCGACACGCCTATGTACGGCCGGAGGCGCAAGCGCGCGGTATTGGTGGTCTTCTCCTCGCGCGTCTGTGCTCGCAGAGATCGCGCCCCATCCTGGTCGGGACCTGGGCGGCGGCGACCTGGGCGATCCGGTTCTACGAGCGCCACGGCTTCGGTCTGGTCGCCCGCGACGAGACCGCAAACCTGTTGCGAAAATATTGGACAGTGTCCCCCCGCCAGATCGAAACCTCCGTGGTCTTGCGGAAGCTGTAGCGCATTGGCCTACGGCCGAAGATCCCGCTTGCCGACCAGCCACCACGAGCCTCGACGCTGCCGAGCGACGGTTCCGGAGGCGGCAGCAATCCGAAATGGCCATTTTCTCCTGTTGCCTGCGAACGCCGGCGGCGGCACTCTCGCCAGCGCGCCCCGGCGAACCTGCCCTTGCGTCCGGCGCGCTTGGCTGAATTCGTTCGTGTAAACAGGGCGTGAATGCTCTTGGAATGACGACATCGCCTCGGATCGATCTCGACCGCCTGCTCGGCCGGCTCGAGACGTTCAACCGGATCGGCGCTTTGCCGGGCGGAGGCGTTTGCCGGCTCGCGCTCTCCGACGAGGATCGCGCCGGCCGCGATCTGCTCGTGCGCTGGATGCAGGAGCTCGGCCTCACCGTCACCATCGACGCCATCGGCAACATCGTCGGCGTGCGCAGTGGGCGTGAAGATTCACCACCCGTGATGTTCGGTTCGCACATCGACACGGTCGGGACCGGCGGCTGCTACGACGGCCTCTACGGCGTGCTCGCCGGCTTGGAAGCCTGCGAGGCGCTCAATGATGCCGGCGCAGTCACGCGCCGGCCGCTGGCGCTGGTCTCCTTCACCAACGAAGAAGGCTCACGCTTTGCGCCTTATGCGATGGGCAGCCTAGTTCACGTCGGTGGCCTTTCCCTCGACGACGCCTACGCGATTCGAGGCATCGACGGCGCCTCCGTCGGCGAGGAGCTGCGGCGCATCAGCTATGTCGGCAGCGCCAAACCGGGTTGGCTCACGCCGCACGCCTATCTCGAATTGCACATCGAGCAAGGGCCGGTGCTCGAGCACGCCGACCTCGTCATCGGCGCGGTCGAAGGGATCACCGGGCTCACATGGACGGAGATATCCATCCGCGGGCAGAGCGCCCATGCTGGCACAACGCCAATGCACATGCGGCACGATGCGGGCTACGCCGCCGCAGAGATCGCGGTGTTCGTGCGGCGTCTTGCGCAAAGCATGGGCGGCAACCAGAAGGCAACTGTCGGCCGCATCGCGCTCTCACCGAATCTCGTCAACGTGGTCGGCGAACGCGCAGTGCTCACGGTCGATCTGCGCAACACCGACGAAGGGCGATTGCAAGAGGCGCAGCGGCAGCTCGTCACCTTTCTCGACCGCCTCGCCGCGCAGGAGCAGATCTCGATCGCGACGCGCAGCCTCGCAAGCTTCGATCCGGTGCTGTTCCCGCCCGAGATGGTGTCCCTCGTGGAGACCACAGCGCGCGGGCTCGGGTTGTCCTGCCGCCGGCTTCCGTCCGGCGCCGGCCACGACGCGCAGATGATGGCCCGCATTTGCCCCGCCAGCATGATCTTCGTGCCGAGCGTCGGCGGGCTTAGCCACAATGTCCGCGAGCACACCAAGCCGGAACATCTGGAGGCGGGCGCCGCCGTGCTGATGCACGCTGCGCTGCGGCTGGCCGAGTGAGCGCATCAATTTTTCAGGCACCGGGAAATATTTTGAAGGCGCTGCAGCTGACCTTGGACATGATCAACGCCGAGTCTCAGCTGCTGTTCTCGTCGGACTGGCCGCACTTCGATTTCGACTTGCCGTCGGTCATCTACGATCTGCCGTTCCTGACCGAGACCGCGAAGCGAAACATTCTCGGCCTGACCGCGGCTCGCATCTTCGGCCTCGATCCCACGCCGCGCAAAACACTGTAGAGCATTATCCCGAAAAGTGGGCACCGCTTTTCGGAAAGGATCATGCTCCAGCAATAAGCCTAGGCGACGCGCAGCGCGGCCCTTCCCGTGACCTCGCCACGCTCCACGCGGGCATGCACCGCCTCGGCCTCTTGCAAGGGCCGGACCTCGGTCACCAGCGGCCAGACCTCGCCGCGTGCAACAATATCGAGCATGGCCAGGATTTCGGCGCGGGTAACGTAGCGGCTGCCGAGGAGGTCCTGCTCCTTGGTAAGAAGATCCATGGCTGACACCTGGAACGGCTGGCCGGCACCGCCCAGAGTCACCAGGCGGCCACGGCGGCCGAGCGCCTTGGCGCCGGCTTCCAGCGTCGCCGTAGTGGACACATAGTCGACCACCACATCGACCCCTTCCCCACTGGTCAGATCGAGCAACGCCCCCACGACGTCGCCGCTGCCGGGATCGATCACCGCATCGGCCCCGGCCTTGCGGCAGGCATCGAACTTGGGCGCTGCGGTATCGATGGCGATCACCCGCGCTCTCGCCCATTTCGCCATCATCACCTGATGGATTCCCAGTCCGCCGCCGGCGCCGAAGACGGCGACCGTTTCGCCCGGCTCGATGCGGGCTCGGCGCAGCACCTTGTAGGGTGTCGCGAGCGCATCGGTGATGACGCCGATCTCGGCCGGATGCGCCTTGTAGTCGAGCCCCGCGGGCAGCTTGATGAAGATGCGCGCGGGAAGCTTGATGTATTCGGCATAGCCGCCGTCGCAGTTCAGCCCGACATTGCCGCCCGTGTTCACGCACAACGGCTCGAAATTGGCGAGGCACCAGCGGCAATGGCCGCAGTTGAGATAATAGTAGGCGGTCACTCCGTCGCCCACCGCAAGGCCGGATACGCCGGGTCCGACGTCGACAATCTCGCCCGTGATCTCGTGACCGATGATGCGCGGAAACTCCGCCTGCCTCCGTCCGGCCTTGATGTGCTGGATGGTCAGGCCTGATCCGCAGGTGATGACACGGGCGACCGCTTCACCAGGACCGGCAACCGGATCGGGCAGATCGACCAGCTCGAACGGCGTGTTCGGCGCTCTCAGCAGCATTGCTTTCATGATGTCGCCCCGTCGGCCGCATCCAGACCGATGGTAGATTATTTGGCACGCCATGGTCGATGAAGGTGGGCACTATACCTTCGCGGTATCTCTATGATGGCTCACCACGGGACGCGAAGACGAGCATTCCAGATTCCGCTACGGTTCATCATCCGCGCGAGTGCTACGATATCAACGCCGTGTCCGAGGTAAGCGCGACGCGCCTGTTCGAGATTGGGGAGCCCGATGGAAGACGAGATCCTGGGTCGGTTGTCCAAAGATGCCTACCTTCCTAACGCTCTGAACGGGACCTTCGCCTATAGCGGCAGAAAAATTTCCGTGTGCCTTATCTCCCAAAAAGCGCAACTACCGCAATGTTTGGCGCTTGCGAGAGCGATCGTATCAGAGATTGCCCAGATCGATGAGAGGGCCAAGAACGCCGCAACAGACAGTATGTTGGAGATATATAATGAGAATTGGCGGGTGTATGGTGAGACCGACGAGGATGGCGAAACCGTGGAGGTTTCGAATCCCGAACTCACTGACGAGGAATTCAAATCAAGACTGACGTTAACGAACGTATCTGTCCATGGCGACAGCTCCGTTTCTCTTAGCTATGACAATGACGACTTGTTCTGGGGGCACGAAATAGTTCTCTCATCGGTTACCCCTGCCTGCCGAAATTTTTATGTTGAACTTGTTGGCTAGGCAGCAATGGCGCGAGCGTGGGCTCCGCGATCAGCGGACGGCTTCGCGCCGGCCGTGGACGGCCGATGGTTTCGTCTGGGCCAGCCGCGTTTTCAGCGTGCTCGGACGACCGTCGCCCGTCGGCTGATAGAACACGCTATAGCGCTGCAGGGCCTCGGCGAACACCGCCGCGTCCTTGTCCTTCGTCACCTCGAAGGCATCGAACCCGGCGCGATGCAGAAACAACAGCTGGTCGCGCAGCACCTGGCCGGTGGCGCGCATCTCACCGCGGAATTCGTAGCGTTCGCGCAGCAGTCGCGCCTGGCTGTAGGCGCGGCCGTCCTTGAAGGTCGGAAACACCAGCGCCACCAAAGCAATCCAGTCGAGATAGGGCGCGAGCTCCGCGACGCGGCGGTCGTTCGGCCAGATCACTCCGGTCGGCGCCTGGCGCAGCACGAGCTCGCGGGCATCGGCAATGAGCCGCGCCGCTGGCAGGATCACGGCGGTGCCGTCCGGCACCGGCGCGTCGTCGAGCACGCGCACGAAACGATCTTCGACGATGCGGCCGGATTTAACGAGTGGCATAGACGCGCTCCTTGAAGGGATCGACGCCGACGCGACTGACCGTGTCGATGAACAGCTCGTCGGGGCGCTCGCGCAGCTCGAGGTAGGCGGCGGCGATGTCCTCGACCACGTCGGCGATCTCGCCGTACGGCACCGCCGGCCCCAGAATCTTGCCGAGTTCGGCGTCCTCGCCGGCGCGGCCACCGATCGTCACCTGGTAGAACTCCTCGCCGTTCTTCTCGACCCCGAGGATGCCGATATGGCCCACGTGATGATGGCCGCAGGCATTGATGCAGCCCGAGATGTTGATGTGCAGCCGCCCTAGATTGTGCGCCAGATCGAGATCCTTGAAGCGGCGCGTGATCTCCTCGGCCACCGGAATGGAACGCGCGTTGGCGAGGCTGCAATAGTCGAGCCCGGGACAAGCGATGATGTCGGAGATCAGGCTCACATTGGGCGTGGCGACGCCGATCTCGTCGAGCGCGCGCCACAACGCCGGAAGATCGCGCTGCGCAACGTGCGGCAGCACCAGGTTCTGCTCGTGCCCGACGCGGATCTCGCCGAAACTGTAGCGGTCGGCGAGATCGGCAATGACATCCATCTGCGCCGCCGTGGCGTCACCGGGCGGCTCGCCCTCCGGCTTGAGCGACAGCGTCACGATGGCGTGGCCGGCGACCTTGTGGTTGGCGACCGAATTGTCGAGCCAACGCCGGAAGTGCTTGTTCTCGTTGCGGGCCTTGATCAGTTCCGGCGGACTGTCCGCGAGTTCCTCATAGTCGGGATAACGGAAGCGCGACGCGATGTCGGCGACGACCGCCGGATCGAGCGCCAGCGCGCCGTCCTTGATCGATTGCCATTCCTGCTCGACCTCGGCAGCGAATTTCTCCGCGCCCAGCTCGTGCACCAGGATCTTGATGCGCGCCTTGTAGATGTTGTCGCGCCGGCCGTACTGATTGTAGATGCGGATGATCGCTTCGACGTAGCTCAAGAGATCGCGCTTGGGCAGGAACGGCTTGATGGTCTTGGCGATGAAGGGGGTGCGCCCGAGCCCGCCGCCGACCATCACCTCGAAGCCGGTCTCCCCTGCCCCGTTGCGATGCATGCGCAGCCCGATGTCGTGGACCTTCACCGCGGCGCGGTCGTGCGCCGACGCCGTCAGCGCGATCTTGAACTTGCGCGGCAGGAACGAGAATTCGGGATGGAGCGTGAGATGCTGGCGCAGCAGCTCCGCCCAGATCCTGGCATCTTCGATTTCGTCGGGCGCCACGCCCGCCCACTGATCGGTGGTGATGTTGCGCACGCAATTGCCGCTGGTCTGCATCCCGTGCAGGCCGGCGCGCGCGAGATCAGCCATGGCGTCGGGCAGCTCCTCGAGCTTGATCCAGTTGAACTGGATGTTCTGCCGGGTGGTGAAGTGGCCGTAGTTGCGATCGTAGCGCCGCGCCACATGCGCGAGCGTGCGCAGCTGGTGCGAGGACAGCGTGCCGTAGGGAATGGCGATGCGCAGCATGTAGGCGTGCAGCTGCAGATAGACCCCATTCATGAGCCGCAGCGGCTTGAACTCTTCTTCCGTCAGCTCGCCGGACAGGCGGCGCCCCACCTGGTCGCGGAATTCGCGCACACGCTCGGCGACCAGTGTGCGGTCGAAGTCGTCGTAAACGTACATGGCTGACGTCCTTAGATCGCGCGCTCGCCCGGCAGCGCGACGGTCGGTCCGCTGGAACGGATTCTTTCCCGCAGATTGCCCGGCAGAACGCGCTCGTCCGGCGTCACTTCGACCGGCGCCACGTAGGGATCGACGGCCCCGAGCCTGTCGGCGATCGCGGCGTTGAGCAGCTCGAGCGCGGCCGGCGCGGTCGTGACCACCGCTGCCGACGCAAGATCGGTCGACCACTTTCCTTCCGATGCGCGATAGATCACCGCGCCGTCACCGAGCCGGTTGGCGGTCACCACCACCGGCCCGGTGATCTTGAGCTTCTGCTGAAGTGGCGAGGTCATGCCGCCTCCTGTGCGATCGCGGCGCCGAGCTCGACCGCCCGCCAGGGCGTTGAGCGCGCGACCACCTCGCCGATGACGAGAATGGCCGGCCCCTCCCCGACTTCGGCTGCAAGCGTCGGCAGGCCATCGAGACGGCCGACCGCCGCCTGCGAGTCGGGCCGCGTGCCGCGCGCCAGCACCGCGGCCGGAGTCGCGGGATCGCGCCCCGCTTCGATCAGGCGGTCGCGCACCGACGCGGCCGAGGCCAGTCCCATATAGACGACCACCGTGGTCTGCGCGTCGCCAAGCCCGGACCAGTCGACGGCCGCCGCCTCGTCGGCGAGATGCGCGGTGATCAGCGTCAGCTTGGATGCCTCATTGCGGAAGGTGAGCGGCAGGCCGCTCTCCGCCGCGCAACCGAGCGCCGCGCTGATACCGGGAACGACCACGACCGGAATGTTGGCCTGGCGCAGGAATTCCAGCTCCTCGCCGCCGCGGCCGAAGATGAAGGGATCGCCGCCCTTGAGCCGCACGACCCGGCGGCCGGCGCCCGCCGCCGCCGCCAAGCGTCGATTGATCTCGTCCTGTCCGATGCCGGGCTCGCCACGGCGCTTGCCGACGAACACGCGCTCGGCATCACGCCGGGCGCGATCCAGGATGCCGGGCGTGACGAGCTCGTCGTAGAACACGACGTCGGCGTCCGACAGCGCATGCAGCGCCCGCAGGGTCAAGAGGTCCGGATCGCCGGGGCCGGCGCCGACCAGAAACACGGTTTCGTTGTTGGCGTTGCCGTGCCTGACGCCGGCTGCGTCGATCGCGGCCACGAGTTGGCGTTCCGCCTCGCCGGTGCGTCCGGCGAGCACTGCCTCACCGATTGGCCCGGCGATGATGTTCTGCCAGAAGCGGCGCGGCGACAACGCGCGCGGTACCGCCGAGAAACGGCGGCGATGGCGGCCGATCAGCTTGGCGAGGTCGCCGATGCGCGTCGGCAGCAAGGCTTCGATCATCTCGCGCAGGCGCTGCGCCAGCACCGGCGAGTTGCCGCCGGTGCCGATTGCGATTACGACCTCGCCGCGATCGACGACAGCGGGAAAGATGAAGGACGACAGCTCCGGCCGATCGACGACATTGATTGGAATGCGGTGCGCGCGAGCGCGCGCGGCGACCTCGGTGTCGAGGTCCGTACCGGCGGCGGAAACGATGGCGATGACGTCGCTCAGGTCGGCGCCGAGCGGATCCCCGAGGCTGAGCTCGAGCCGGCCCTCGCCGGACATGGTCAGGACCTCCTCGGCGACGTCGGCGTTGCGGGAAAACCAGCGCACATGCGCTCCGGCGGCGCGCAGCAGCCGCAACTTGGCGAGCGCGGCATCGCCGGCGCCGACAAGAATAAAGACACCGGCCGAGGTGTCGAAGAAGACCGGGAGAAACCGCATCACGCCGTCTCCGAGAAGCCGTTGACTAGTATTATTTTCCATATAATAGTCCAAAACACCGCGCCAAGAGAAAAATATTATATCATTGTTGGAAATCGAAATAGAAAGCCCTACTCCGGCGCGATGCGTTGATAGAAAGCCAGTCTCGATGCTGAACCGGCAACCGCCGACACAACCCGCCGCTCCCGACCTGGGCAGCCTGGCCGCGCTCGCCGCCGGCGCCGTCATCCTGCTGATCGTGCTCGGGACCATGCCTCACATCTTCTGGTGAGACCGGTCTCTTCTCTCTGAATCCCTGTGATGGCGCATTCGACGCTCCTATCAAGGACTCACTGGCGCGCCGAGCCGGACGACATATCTCAATGGTGCAGGTTGCAAGCACTTGCGCCGAGGAGGTCGGTCATGGCGATCGTTCTGAACCACACCATCGTTCCGGCGCGCGACAAGAAGGCGGCCGCGCGTTTCTTTGCCAAGATCTTCGGATTGAAGACTGAAGACGGCGGCTACTTCGCGCCGGTGCGCGTGAACGACCAGACCACGCTGCTATTCGACGACGACGACGATTTCGAAAGTCATCATTACGCCTTTCACGTCAGCGATTCCGAGTTCGACGCCATCTTCGCTCGCGTGAAGGAAGCCGGGCTCTCCTATGGCAGCGATCCGGAGCATCTCGACAACGGCAAGCTCAACCATTGGGGCGGCGGCCGCGGCGTCTATTTCACCGATCCCGACGGCCATGTGCTCGAGCTGATGACGGTGCCGCAGTAGAAACTCAGCTGAGGAGCAGCAGGACGCCGGCCGCGATGAGCGCCAGCGTCCAGATCAGATCGACGTTGATCCAAGCGCGCCGCAGTATCTCGAGCCCGATCCACTCGTAGACCGCGACCGCCATCGCGGTCGTAGTCGCCAGCATCGCGAGCGTGTGCACGCCGACCCCGACCGCGGCGGTTGCCAGCGGTCCGGCGCTGCCCGGATCCTCCGCCGCGGTGATGCAGAGCGGCATCAACACCGGCCACAGCATCAGGCCGGCGCCGTGCGCGGTGGCCATCAGAAACGACCAGATACCGAGCCCGATCAATCCGGTCTGCATGCCCACGCGCACGCGATGCCGATATCCGTAGCGCCAGTGATAAAGCGCCCAGCCGATCAGGATGAGGCCGGCGCCGATGCGCAGGATGTGCGCGTCGATCAGCAGGCCCGCCCAGAGGAAAACGCCGGCGACGACGGCGACCGACAGCGCGTGTCCGAGCGCGATCGGCAGCGCCGATAGCCACACGACGCGGCGATCATGCCGGTGCAAGCCGAGCGCCACCGCGAAGAGCCAGCCCATCGCCGGATTGAGCCCGTGAAAGGCCCCCAGCCCGGCGAGCGCGAGCCAGGGCCAGATCTCGCTCATCGCCGCGCAGCAATTCGCCGACGGTCGCTCACGGATAGCAATAGGAATCCGACGAGCAGTCGCCGCCCTCGAGCCGTACCTGGTGCGGGCGGTGCGGCGCCGGCCACTTCACGAAGAACTTCGGATCGAAGGCGATGCCGCCAGCAGGCTGAGCGTCGAGCTTCACCATCCAGCCGTCGATACCGTCCGGATAGAACTGCGGGTCGATGGCGCCATAGAGCGAATTGGTGAAGTAGACGCGGCGTCCGTCGCGGCTGATCTCCACCATCTGCGGTCCGCCGCTGAGCGCTCCGGTGCCGCTCGGATGCGCCGCCCGCGCCACGATGCCGCCGATGCGCACCTTTCCGGTGAGCCTGGGGTTCATCGGGTCGGACACGTCGTATTGCTGCATGTCGCCGGTGCCCCAGCAGGCGACGTAGAGAAAGCGATCGTCCATCGACAGGTCGATGTCGGTGACGAGCGGCGGACACGCCTTGAAGCCCTTGAGCACCGGCGGCAGCTGGTCGGGATCGGCCGGCTCGGCCGGAATCTCGATCACCTTCTTGACCGCCCACTTGTCGCCGTCGCGATACCAGGTCCAGATTGACGACGAGAGATTCTCCAGGCTCACGACACAATTGACGAAGCCGTAGGCCTTGGTCGGGTCGTGCGCCGGCCGCAGCTCGAACACCAGCTGGTACTTGTCGCCGAAGTCGATGGTCTGCTGATGCTTGCGCGTGTGCAGATCCCAGAAGTGCAGCCGCCGGCCATACTTGGCGCCGAGCAGGACTTCCGGAATCAAGCCGTTCTCGAAAGTATCAGGTGTGCCCCACTCGCTCGTCACCAAGGTGTCGTGACCGAGATGCCACCACGCATCATAAGCGAGGTTCTGCGGGCCGCGGTCGATCTCCCACTGGCCGCGCACGTCGAAGGTCTCGTGATCCATCATGAACACGCCGCCCGGGCCCTTGCCCTCGCGGTTGCCCAGCGCCGCAACATAGATGCCCTCGGGCCCGCAATGCACGGTATGCGGACGGGTATAGCCGGCCCGCTCCGCCACCTCCTGCGGCTCGATCACCTTGACGATCTTGGGGTTCTTCGGATCGGGTTTGGTGTCGAGGATGTGGATGCGCGAGGAGCGCAGTCCCGGCACCACGAGATAGCGCCGCTCGACATGCGGGTGCGGCGCGTTGGGACAAAGGCACGACGAGCACGCGTTCCAGCCGAAATGATGCAACTCGTCGCCGGCATTCGGCATCGCCACGGTACTCAGGATCTTGGAATAGGTCTGCGAGCTCGGATCGACGTCGACGACGGCGATGCCGTCCGGCACCTTGCGCGCGGGATCGAAGGCCGCGACATAGGCCAGCTTTTCGGCGGGCGCCTTCATGGCCATGCGAGGCGAGGGATAGAAGCTCGGGTCGGGCGTCCAAGTTGCCATTGCGGTGCTCCTCGTTCGAGTTGCAACTTTGGTGGATGCTCAGAAATTCCGGCGTAGTCCGCTCACTCCGCCTTTGCTCCGACCGACTTGACGATCTTGCCGTACTGCTCGGTCTGCGACGCGATGAAGGCGGCGAATTCGGCCGGCGTGTTGGCGACCGCCTCGGCGCCCTGGTCGGTGATCTGCTTGACGACCTCGGGATCGCGCACCGCGTTGGCGAATGCGGCATTGAGCTTGCCGATCACCGCCTCCGGCGTGGCCGCCGGTGCGACCAGGCCGAACCAGGTATCGATTTCGATCCCGGCGAAGCCTGCTTCCGCCATCGTCGGCGCCTCCGGCAGGACAGGCAGGCGCTTCGTCGACGCGACCGCGAGCACGCGCACCTTGCCCGCCTGCAGAAATGCCTGCATCGACGAATAGGAGACGAAGAAGAAGTCGACCCGGCCGGCGGCAAGATCGATCGCCGCGGGACCGGCCCCGCGATAGGGAACGTGGACCATGTTGGCACCGGTCCGCATCTTCAGCATCTCGCCGAGCAGATGGCCGCCGGAGCCGCTGCCTTGCGACGCGAAGCTCAGGCCCTCGCGCTTCGACTTGGCGAACGCGACCAGTTCGGTGACCGACTTCGCGGGGCTGTCGACCGGGACTGCCAGCAGCTGCGGAAAGCTCCACATCAGCGTGATCGGCCGGAAGTCCTTGATCGGATCGTAGGGCAGCGTGGAATAGAGAGCGACATTGGCCGCGTGCGAGCCGGCGTTCGCCTGCATCAGCGTGTGCCCGTCCGGCGGTGCCTGCTTGACCGCCGCCGCCGCGATGGCGCCGCCGCCGCCCGGTCGCGACTCGACGACCAGAGTCTGCCCGGTATTGTCGGTGACCTTCTTGCCGACGAGGCGCTGCAGCGTGTCGGAGCTCGCACCCGGAGTAAACGGAATGACGATCGTGATCGGCCGCGACGACAGGAGCTGCGCGGTCGCGTCGCCAGGCGCGATGAAGCTCGCCGCGATCAGCGCCGTGAAAGTGACGGATACTCGGAGCATTTGCCCTCCGTACGGCAAACCGTCCGCGCTCTGCTGGTGCCCGTTGCGCTTGCCGCTCGATGCGCCCTTCCGATCCACTTGCGGGTAAAGACTATCGAGAGACCGCCAGCGATGCCAGCCACAATCGCGGCAGCAGCGAATTGTCACGGGGAGGACTTTTCCGCGGCGAACAGTCGATAAGCCCGCGGCTTGAGACCGACGTGTTGGCCGATGGCGATCGTGTCGTGACGTGGCGCGTTCACTTCGATGAAGTGCTCACGCTCGCCTTCGCGCAGCACGATCTCGAGCCGCCGCGCCGGGCCGAAGCCGTGCACGCGCTGCACCACTCCATGCAATGCAGCTTCGGCGGCGTCGGGAACGACCGCGACCTCGTAAGGCCGCACGAACAGGCTTGCCGGGCCGTTCGACAGCCCCTGCGGATCGAGATCGAGCTTGCGCCCGGCGAAGCGGACGGCGCCGGCTTCGATCGTGACTGGAACGGCCATGGACTCGCCGATGAAGTCGTGCACGAAAGCGCTCTGCGGCCGCTCGTACACCTCTTCCGGCGTTCCGGTCTGGCGGACGCGCCCCTTGTCGAGCACCACCACCCGGTCCGCGAGCTCCAGCGCTTCCTCCTGATCGTGGGTCACGAACACGGACGTGACGTGAATCTCGTCGTGCAGCTGCCGCAGCCAGCGCCGCAGCTCCTTGCGGACCTTGGCGTCGAGCGCCCCGAACGGCTCGTCGAGCAGCAGAATGCGCGGCTCGATGGCGAGCGCGCGGGCGAGCGCGATGCGCTGCCGCTGTCCGCCCGACAGTTGCGCGGGATGGCGGTCCCCGAGCGAGCGCAGCTGGACCAGATCGAGCAGCCGCTCGACCTTGGCGCGAATTTCCGCATTCCTCGGACGCGACCGCCGCGGGCGCGCGCGCAGTCCGAACGCCACGTTCTCGAACACTGTCATGTGCCGGAACAGCGCGTATTGCTGAAATACGAAGCCGACATTGCGCTCGCCGACGCTGCGCGAGAGCGCATCCTCGCCGTCGAAGCGGACCTCGCCTTCGTCCGGCCAGGCGAGACCGGCGATAATGCGTAGCAGCGTGGTCTTGCCCGAGCCGGAGGGCCCGAGCAGTGCGACCAGCTCACCGGATTCGATGTCGAGATCGACGTCGTGAAGAGCGGGAAAGTCGCCGAAGCGCTTGGTGACGCCGTGGAGAGCGATCTTCATGGCTCTAGTCCCTTACTGCGCGGTTCTCCAGCACGACCTTGGCGGCGAGCGTGACCAGGGCCAGCAAGGCCAGGAGTGACGCCACCGCGAACGCGGCCATGAACTGGTATTCGTTGTAGAGAATCTCGATGTGCAACGGCATGGTGTTGGTCTCGCCGCGCACGTGTCCGGACACGACCGAGACCGCGCCGAACTCGCCCATGGCGCGCGCGTTGCACAAGAGCACGCCGTAGAGCAGCGCCCATTTCACGTTCGGCAGCGTGACGCGGAAGAACGTGCGCAGGCCCGACGCGCCGAGCGACAACGCGGCCTCCTCGTCCTGCGTGCCCTGCTCGCGCATGAGCGGGATCAGCTCGCGCGCGACGAACGGAAAGGTGACGAAGACGGTCGCCAGCACGATGCCCGGCAGCGCGAATATGACCTTGATGTCGTACGCAAGCAGCCCGGGCCCGAGATAGCCCTGGGCGCCGAACAGCAGCACGAAGACCAGGCCGGCGATGACCGGCGACACCGAGAACGGCAGATCGATCGCCGTGATCAGCAGGCTCTTGCCGGGAAATTCATACTTGGTGATCGCCCAGGCGGTGATCACGCCGAACACGAGATTGAGCCCGACCGATATGGCCGCGACGGTCAGCGTGAGCAGGATCGCCGCGACCGCATCGGGATGGCTGATGGCGGAGAAGAAGGGCACGAGCCCTTTCGAGAAGGCCTGGGCGAAGACGTTGATGAGCGGTATGACGATGAACAGCGCCAGGAACACCGTCGCAACGCCGATGATGCCCCAGCGCATGGGCGCAGGGTCGGCGCGTGCGTCGGAAGCCCGCGTCGGTTTCGGTCGGCTCATTGACGCTGTTCTAAACGCTCGGGCGCGCGACGGATAGCCTGGCAGTAGCGCGGCATCTTCCCGCGAGCGGACGATTGTCCGACGCGTGTTGGAAATCGCTTCGAACCGATACGTCAGCGGCCGATCGGTCATCAAGATCCCCTGGTGCGCCGTTCCGACCAGCGCTGCAGCAGATTGATCACGAGCAGAACGAGGAACGACGCGACCAGCATGACGGCGGCGATGGCGGTGGCGTCGGCATAGCGGAATTCCTCCAGTCGAATGACGATCAGGAGCGGCGCGATCTCCGAGACGTTGGGCAAATTGCCGGCGATGAAGATCACCGAGCCGTACTCGCCGACCGCTCGCGCGAAGGCGAGCGCGAAGCCGGTGAGCAGCGCCGGCAGGATCACCGGAAAGATGACGCGGCGAATGGTCGTCAGCCGCGAGGCGCCGAGCGTCGCAGCCGCCTCCTCGAGCTCCGCCTCCAGGTCCTCCAGCACCGGCTGCACCGTGCGCACCACGAACGGCAGGCCGACGAAGACCAGCGCGACGAAGATGCCGAGCGGCGTGAACGCGACCTGGATGCCGAGCGGCGCCAGCAGTCGGCCGAGCCAGCCGCCGTCGGCATAGAGATTGGTCAGCGCGATGCCGGCCACCGCCGTAGGCAGAGCGAACGGGATATCGACGATGGCATCGAATATGCGCCGGCCAGGAAATTCGTAGCGCACCAGCGCCCAGACCACGGCGAGGCCGAACACCAGGTTCAACGCGGCCGCGAGCAGCGACAAGCCGAACGAGAGTTCGAGCGCATGCAGGACGCGTGGGCTCGTGATGATGCGGAGGAAGCGGTCGAACGTCAGCTCGGTGGTCTTGAGGAACAGGGCCGCGAGCGGTATCAGCACGATCAGCGACAGCCACAGCAGCGTGGTACCCATCGTGATCCCGAAGCCGGGAATCACGCGACGCGGCCGAAAGAAAGTCGCCCCGCTCACCGAAGTCGCTCTTACCTTATTGCCTTATTGCATTGCCTTATTGCATCGTCACTGCGTGTAGATGGCGTCGAATATCCCGCCGTCGTTGAAGTGCTCGCGCTGCGCCTTCCGCCAGCCGCCGAACGCCTCGTCGACAGTCAACAGCTCCACCTTCGGGAAATTCCCGTCGTACTTCTGCGCGACCGCGGGATCGCGCGGCCGGTAGAAGCCGCGGGCCGCGATCTCCTGGCCCACCGGCGTATAGATGAACTTGAGATAATCTTCGGCGGCGCCGCGGGTTCCCTTCCTGTCTACAACCTTATCCACCACCGCGACCGGCGGCTCGGCCAGGATCGATACCGACGGCATCACGATCTCGAATTTGTCCTTGCCGAACTCGTTGATGGAGAGAAACGCCTCGTTCTCCCAGGCGATCAGGACGTCGCCCACGTTGCGCTCGACGAAGGTCACGGTCGAGCCGCGCGCACCGGTATCCAGTACCGGCACGTTCTTGTAGAGATTCTTGACGAAGTACTGGGCCATCTCCTTCGATCTGAACTTGTTCTGCGCATAGCCCCAGGCCGCGAGATAATTCCAGCGCGCGCCGCCGGAGGTCTTCGGATTGGGCGTGATCACCTTCAATCCCGGCTTCGCCAGGTCGTCCCAGTCCTTGATGCCCTTGGGATTGCCCTTGCGCACCAGGAACACGATGGTCGAGGTATAGGGCGAGGCGTTCTGGGGCAGCCGCTTCTGCCAATCCTTGGCGATCACGCCGCGATCGGCGATCTCGTCGATGTCGTAGGCGAGCGCCAGCGTCACCACGTCGGCGGCAAGGCCGTCGATCACCGAGCGCGCCTGCTTGCCGGAGCCGCCGTGCGACTGCTTGATCTCGACGGTCTTGCCGGTCTCCGTCTTGTATTTGGCGGCAAACGCCTTGTTGATCTCGACGTAGAGCTCGCGGGTCGGATCGTAGGAGACGTTGAGCAGCGTGATGTCGGCGGCGTGTGCCGCTCCAGCCAACGCTGCCGATAGAACGAAGCCTGTAACCAGGTGCTTCACGGCGATCTCCACCAGCCGGCGTCTCCGGCCCGAGTTGGGGTGTCAGCCCCGGCGCGACAAGGAGCGTTGGTCAAATTCCGAATGATCACGGCAGATCGAGCGCCACGAGCGCGGACGGCTCGCTGCCCCGGCTCGCGGACGCATCGCAAGATAACGCACGAGCCCCCGGATCGGATCGCGCGGTTCGCCGCGGCCGCCGGGCCAGTCTGCGACAGAGAGCAAGGATCTGCACGACGAAAGCCATCGCTGGAACATCCTCATTGACGAGAATTATTTTCCATATACAAAGGAAAGCACCGCAGCAATTAGAAAAATATTCTACCATGTCGAGCCGCGGGCGTGGAAGAAACAATGAAGATCAAATTCGAAAAAGAGATGGCTTTTGCATTCGCGTGCCGGCGGTCCGCGCCGCAGTCGGGATGACGGACATGGA
>Ga0126382_10000065_pt1 | contig 33417 bp, 40 predicted proteins | sample PanSoiMetPlot_30_FD_92548 | JGI IMG/M metagenome (GOLD analysis project Ga0126382, IMG submission 92548) | Tropical forest soil microbial communities from Panama - MetaG Plot_30 | ecosystem: Environmental > Terrestrial > Soil > Tropical forest > Bulk soil | place: Panama | collected 2016-02-17
GCGACGATAACGAATAATGGCGCGAACGGAACCGCTAGTACGTTCGACGGAGTCAATGCGAATGGAGGACTCGGTGGAAACGCAGGGGGGAATAACGGTGCTGGTGGCGCTGGCGGGTCTGGGGGTACTGGCACTGCTGACTTTAGGATGTCTGGCAGTGATGGTTCTACAGGTAATGGTGCGGTAGACGCATTTAATGGCGGCTCCGGCGCGCCGGGCCTGTTTGGAATGGGGTCGGGCAGGGGCGGTGCTAACGCGGCGGGTCAGAACGGGAAGGCTAATACGGGCGGCGGTGGGGGTGGCGCTGGCGCGGGTGCCGCCCCGGACAATAATGGCGGCGGTGGCGGTTCGGGCGAACTGGCTATCGTTATAAGACAGTCTCCTGCGGCCACGTACAGCTTCACAATCGGGCCGGGCGGGAATGGCGGGGCGGCCGGCACTGCGGCGGGCGGCAACGGTGGGTCGGGCGTGATTTTGGTCCTGGAGCTTTACTAATGTGGAGGCCTACTACCAACGGGGTCCATAACGGACCCTTCAACGCAGAGGAGAAGTAGGATGAAGTGGTTTAAGGCTGGAGGGCTAGCTTTTGGTGCACTGGTGGCTAGTACGGCCATGGTGTCTGCGGCCGACTTGCCGGTTAGGAAGGGGGTGGCTCAACCTGAGCCGGTCTATGGCTGGTCGGGCATGTACTTTGGTGTCCATGGAGGTATGAACCTCGGAGCGTTCAACCCGATATTTGGCGCGGGGGAGACTGCAACCAAGGTCAATTTCGACGATAATAGTCCGATCGTCGGGGGTCATATTGGCTACTTTGGCCAACTGGGCGGGCTGGTTATTGGCCCTGAGATGGGCCTCCAGTATATGGGCTTTAAGGGCAAGGAGAACCTTACGCCCACGGTCCTCTTGCAGCAGAAGGTCGATTGGATGGCCTATATAGGCGCCAATGCGGGTTTGCTGCTGGGGGAGTATATCCTGGCCAGGGTCGGTGGCGGTGTGGCATTTGCCCACCACAAGGGCGAGATAGTCGACGTAGCTGCATTGTCTACGACCACGGCCTTGACGGGATGGTACGTCGGGGCGGGTCTGGAGTACAAACTCAGCCAGAGGACCCGATTGGGCGTAGAGTACAAGCACGTAGACTTCGGCGATGTGCAGCCGCTTACGGCGGTCGACCCGAAGAATATGCGGTTTGACCAGATCACTGGCCGCTTGAGCTTCACGCTCCAGTAATGCGTGACGTTGAAGGATCGATAGAAGCCTGGGTAGTGGTCATAGCAATATGGCTACTACTCAGACTGCTCGCTGGAGGGAACGATGGCTGAGATGGTTAATAGGTTGGTGCTGGACTTATCGCACCATAATACAGTCAGTAGCTGGGCCCAAATTAGGCAGGCCGGTATAGTGGGCGTCATCTATAAGGCGACCGAGGACGACGACTATACCGACCCGACCTATGCGGAGGCGCGGAAGGGGGCGGAAGGCGCCGGGTTGCTGTGGGGCGCGTATCACTTCTTGCGGCCGACCAGCGGCATGGTAGAGCAGGCCCGACATTTTGTCCAGAAGGTGGGCAATCTGTCCAACGTCCTTCTATGCGCGGATCACGAGGATGACGGCGTGAGTCTGGCCGACCTGAAAATCTTCTTGGAAGAGGTATTTCAGCTGAGCGGTCAGCGGGCCGTGATATATAGCGGGAGTGTGATCAAGCAGCAGGTCGGCAATCAGATGATTGTTTGGCTGGGTGCTTATCCCCGCTTTTGGCTCGCGCATTATAGTCCTAGCCCAACGTGGCCAAAGCAAATTTGGTCCCGGTATTGGCTCTGGCAGTATACAGATGGAGTGAGCGGTCCACTACCACAAGATTGCCCCGGAGTGGGCGGGGATGTGGATTGTGACTCCTTTCTGGGCGACTCCGCGAGGTTGAAGGCGGAATGGACAGGGAATATGGTGCCTGTTCCGTCGAAGCCGGTAGTGGAGATAACAATCTCGGCTCCTCCGGGGGTCGAGGTAAAGGTGACTCGTGAATAGGGGAGCTATGTATGCCTGACTGGATCAACAGCAACTCAATCCACAATGTCCTCAATACGCTGATCGTGATATCGGGGTCCGCTGCGGGCTTTGATTTCTCGGCCCTTGGGGTGAGCCCGCCGTTCGCTGGCAAGGTGGTGGCGATCTTGGGCTTGACGAAGTTGATAATGAACGGGATTCGGGACGGAATTCCGGGAATGGTGAAGCCTCAGCCGCCGGTGAAGTAAACTCCTTGGGCCGGGGGGCGCTAGGAGGGTCGGTGCAGGTCTTGGGGCTGAACGTGGATATCAACACGATCATCAACCTAGTTGGCTTCCTACTGGGGCTTGGAGGCATAGCTGGGGTCGCCCGATACCAGATCAAGGAGTTGTCTGGTAGGATGGAGGCGGTGGAACAGTCGCTGGGTAAGTTGACCGAAATCCTTTTAGCCCAAGAGCGGCATACGGGGCGGATGAATGTGATGGATGAGCGTCTAACCGCCCAGGGCAAGCGGCTGGACGAAGTGTCGGCCCGGTTCGACCGCTATCTGAACGATAGAGAGCCCGATGGACGTTGAAATCAATGATGTGGCGGTGCTGGGGGTCATAAAGGATCAGCCCGCCCATCAGCTTGCGCCAGAGGCCTGGACCACCGCGGAGAATATGAGGTTTCAGGATGGCGCGGCGCAGAAGCTATTGGGCGATAGTCAGGTATTCGGCTCGCCGACGATCCAGCCCCATTTCGCTATGCCTGTACGGACCCCCACAGGCACGATGTGGCCCTATGCGAGCCTGGCGAAGATACACGTGTGGGATGGCGCGACTCACACGGATATTACCCGGACGGTCGGTGGCGATTATACGGCCGCTAACACTAGGGAGTGGAATGGGACGGTCTTCGGTGGCATTGCGATTTTTAACAACGGGGTCGATCTTCCGCAATTCTGGGCCACGCCGACTGCGGGCACGAAGATGGCCAATCTTACGAATTTCCCCGCGAATGAGCGGGTTAAAATCATGCGGTCGCTGGGGAGTTACCTGGTCGGCTTCTATGTGATTGATAGTGGGACGCACTTCGGCCACATGGTCCATTGGAGCCATAAGGCGGCGCCAGGAACCATCCCGACCTCGTGGGATCATACCAATCCAGCGGTGGATGCCGGCCGGAGCGAGTTGCCGGATGTCGATAGCGGCCTGATTACCGATGCGCTGGCCCTTCGCGGCGAGATGATGATTTACAAGGAGTCCGCGACGTGGAAGATGCGGTTTATCGGCGGGAGATTTGTGTTCGGGTTTTCGTCCGTATTCGATACTAGCGGCATTCTGGCCCCGAGGTGCGCGGCGCTGACGGCCGATGGCACGAAGCATGTAGTGGCGACACAGGACGATATCATTAGCCATAATGGGAATGTGGCGACTAGTGTCCTGACCAAGAGGTGGCGGAAGACGCTGTTTAGCCGGATCGACCCTGTTGGGTATGTGAATTCCTTCATGATGTCCAACCCGATCGCGAATGAAATGTGGTTCTGCTACCCGGAGAATGGGCAGACCAATCCGTCCCGTGCGTTGATCTGGAATTATAAAGAGGGCGGGATTTCGGAGGCGCCGGTGACGCACCGGAATTGGGCGATTGGCGATGTGACGGGCGTTAGCGATGTGGTCTTTGACGCGGATAGTGGGACGTATGACTCCCTGGGCCCACTAGATGTATACGATAACATCCAGCGCCGGAAGGTGATCCTGCTGGACCCGACGAATAGCAAGTTCTACCAGCTAGACAGTGGGCTGACTCGGCATGGGACGCAGTTCTCGGGGGTGCTGCAGCGGCTGGCGTTGAGCGTGATTGGGCAGAAGAGGGATGGGGGTTGGATTGTAGACCTGAAGAAGAAGCGGCTGGTTACGCGAATCTGGCCTAAGGTGCGTGGGGGGCCGGTCGATGTGCGGGTGGGGTTCCAGGAGTTGCCGGATGGGAGCGTGACGTGGCAGTCCTCGAAGACCTTCGACCCCCTTACGCAGCGGTTTCTGGACTTCACAACCAGTGGGGTGTTGCCGGCCCTGGAGTTTTCTAGCCTGAACGTGTTTACCGTCGATGGGTATAAGATCGAGGTCGTCCCGCTTGGAGACCACTAGTGCCCTACAAGCTGACCAAGGCTAGGACGTTTGATGATCCGGATTTGCAGGAGGCTGTCCGGTGGGTGGAAGATGAACTGCGGGCGGTCGAGGATGCGCAGGCCGAGACGCAGGAATTGGACCTTAGGGAGATTTTCCGCGAACCGGAGCGGCCTCGGAATGGGATGATCGTCCAGGCCGATGGGACCCAGTGGAATCCGGGACAGGGTAGAGGCGCGTATGTTTATCTGAATGGAGCGTGGGTCAAGCTGAGCGTCGGGTCGGATTTCAATCAGACCGTAACGACGGTTGGGGACACGAACTATACCATCCTGACCACCGACTTTATTGTGGTCACGAACACAGCGTTCACGGCCGCTCGCACGTGGACCCTGCCGGCCGCTAGCGCCGTGCCGGTTAATCATAGAATATGGGTGATAGATCGACTGGGCACGATTACCAACACCAACACGCTGGTCATTCAGCGGGCCGGGTCGGATACGATCTTGGACGGCCTGACCTCGCTAACTCTCAACACTAAGCGCACTGGCTACGAGTTCGTCTCTGACGGGATTAGTAAGTGGACAGCAGCCCTGTCTATAACCGGCGTCACGGACCTATTGGATAGGTTAGTGCCGGCAGAGGGCCAAATCGCTATTAGGGGTGCCAGCACGTGGGGACTAGCGGGTGGGAGCGGGGCGACGGCGTTGAGCAAAGGCTTCAACACGGTCAGTTTCGACCTGGGTACCGTCAGTAGCGGCACTATTACCCCGGAGCCGTATAACGGGGCGGCACAGAAACTGACCAACAATGGAGCCTTCACCTGGGCTGCACCCACGACCCAGGGCGAGTTTCGCGTGCTGGTCACCAACGCGGGCAGTGCCGGGGCGGTCACGTTCAGCGGGTTTACGAAGAAGCTGGGGAGTGGAGTGTTCACCACGACCAACGGGCATAAATTCATCGTGACGGTCGGCAGGATCGAGAGCGACGAATTCTACAGCATAGACCCACTACAATGACGTTTGGCCTGGGATTAGTCGCGAAGATTGTTAGTGGTCTCCAGACCCTAACCTTCATCGCTAGTTCAACCAGCACCACGGGTGCCAGCCATACGCTCATGTCCAATATTGACCCGGGGGACGTATTGGTCTTCTGGAATAGGGCCCGGAATAATGTAGGAGCGCCTGTTGCCTTCACTCCGACCGGCTTTACCAACGTAATCAACGCTAGTGGCGGCAATTCCCGCGCTATGATGAGTGTCAAGGTCGCGACTGGCAGTGAGGATGGCGCAGGCGTGGGGGCTATGAATGGAGGACTGGATAACGACTCCATCTGCCTGCAATTTCGTGGAGATGTGCCGGTAGTTAGTATCAATTCCCAGTCGCTCAATAGCCAGGTAACAGATTCCGCGCCTAGCAATCAAACGATAACGTCTAGCGGTGGAATAGCCCCGCTGATATCGTGGGCAGGGTGGGCGTCTACTGGGGGCATTACCAGTAGGGGCTTTTCGCCCGCGAAGGATGGGGAGGTGAATGCGTCCACCGACTGCTATTCCGCTTATAAGATATACAATGCTAGTCCGGCGGACATAACTGTCAGCGCGAATGACGATGGCAGTGATAACTGCATGGCCAGCGCGTATCTGGAGTGCGTGGGGTGAGGCAAGAACTAGAACATACGACCGGCCGGCGGTATCGGTGGTGGGGCGGAGAGGTCGGCACCAATAGGAAAGTGCTGACTGGTACGGCTACCATCACCATCGAGAGTCCGATCCTGCACCTGTACGACCCGAATGGGGCCGATAGGGATGTGGTGCTGCCGGCCTTTGCGCGGGGGCTGTACTTTGCGGTCGGGAATGTCGGCACCGGCTTCCTGCTGAATGTGAAGACCAGTGGGGGGACGCTGGTTGGGCCGGTCGAGCCGAATGGATTGATGATACTTTACTGCGGCGGGAACGAGTGGTTGCAGGTCGGGCGGGTTTTTGGCCCCTCTGGGCCTAACCATTCTATCGGATTGGTGCCTGATCCGGGGTCCAGCGTGGGGTCCACCCGCTTTTTGCGGGAAGATGGGCAGTGGTCCACGCCTGGACCTATTGGTTTTGCCGATGCCTACCAGCACGTTACCGATGGGACCAATACTGCGAACGCTGTCGGGGCTGATACGTTCAAATTGCGGTCGGCAAATGGGATTTTGACCATTCTGGTCACCGACAATCAGCCTACCCATGGCGATAATGCGCTGTTTACGGTCGATCAGACGCAAATCGATCACAATGCGCTGCTGAATTTCGTTGCAAATAAGCATATTGACCATTCGACCGTCACCCTAACGGCTGGAAACGGGCTGTCAGGGGGCGGAGACATCACCGCCAGCCGGACTTTCGACCTCGACCTCAATGATTTGACCACCGATACGCCAGTTTTAGGCGATACTATCGCATTTTTCGATGTCAGCGGCTCCGACACCAACAAATGCACGATCACAACACTGAATGGCATCATAGATCATAACGCTTTGCTCAATTTTGTCGCGAATAAGCACATTGACCACTCATTAGTCAGTATAAATGCTGGGAATGGGCTGTCTGGCGGTGGAGATATCACTGTAAGCCGGACAATCGACCTCGATTTGAACGATTTGACCACGGATACCCCAGTTTTAGGGGATTCCATTGCATTTTTCGACGTTTCGGGGTCAGATACGAATAAGTGCACGATTACGACGCTAAATGGCATATTGGACCATAATGCGCTGGTCAATTTCGTGGCCAACAAGCATATTGACCACTCCACCGTGAATATTACGGCTGGGAGGGGCATGTCTGGCGGTGGCGATATCACGGTCAGCCGGACGTTGGATGTAACCTTCACCGTCAACGCGCAAACTGGCACGACGTATACGTATTTGAATAGTGATGGCGGAAAACTGGTCACGCATACGAATGCGAGTGCGATTGCAGGCACGTTGCCCCAGGCGGGGAGCGGTGGGAACTTCGCGTCCGGCTGGTTCATGGCGGTTCAGAATAGGGGGGCCGGAACACTAACCATCACACCCACGACTAGCACGATTGATGGGGCGGCGAATCTGGTCCTTACGACCGGCCAGGGCGCTTGGATATTCAGCGACGGGACGAACTACTTCACCGAAAGGGGGATGGGTAGCGGGGGGTCTAGTGGGAATATGACCCGCCGGACCATCACGGGCGCCGATACCATCGTCGCGGGGGACAAGGGAAATATCGTTGAGGCCACTAGCGGTAGCTTTACCCTGGCGTTTACGGCTGCGGCGACGCTGGCCAACGGCTTCTGGTGCATTATCTACAACTCCGGTACGGGTGATGTCACCCTCGACCCTAACTCCACTGAGCAGATCGACGGGCTCACCTCGTGGGTGCTGTATCCGGGCGGGTCGATTATAGTCAGCTGCACGGGGTCGGCCTTCGAGTCGGTCTTGATCTCAGGGATGAGGAAGCAGTTTGACTCCAGTGGTACGCTTACGAAGCCTGGGGTCGGTACGATATGCCGGCTGCAAGGGTGGGGTGGTGGTGCTAGCGGTGCCCGTGGGCGAGCAGCAGCGACGGCTCGTGGCTCTGGGGGCGGCGGTGGCGGAGCTTTCAACGAACGTATATTGGCGCTATCCGCCCTTGGCGCTACGGAGACTGTTACAATCGGGGCGGGCGGTGCGGCGCAGACGACAGATAGCACCGCCGGAAACGTAGGAGGTAACACTACTATCGGGTCGCTACTCACTGCATTCGGCGGTGGTGGAGGTGGTCCGGCCAGTGCGGGCAATACGGGCCCTGGCGGCGGTGGCGGAGGTGCGCTGAATGCTGGGTCGACTGGCGTTGCTGGGCAAGTTGGCGCCGATGGTGGCACGCTGATATCGGCTTCCTTCACTGCTGATAGTGGCGGGGTTCCATTCGTCTACACTCTTTCCCATGGTAAGGGTGGCGATAACACTAATGGCACAGGCGACGGCCACGACAATACGGACGGTGGTGGTGGCGGGGGAAGTTCGACTGTTCCTAGTCCTGGTGGCAAGTCGATACGCGGTGGCGGTGGAGGTGGTGGAGGAAATAGTGGAGCGGGTGCCGGTGCTGCAGGCGGCGCTAGTGAGTGGGGCGGTGGCGGTGGTGGCGGTGGGACTGTGTCGGGCACTGGTGGAGCAGGTGGCGTTTCTCAGTTCGGCGGCAACGGTGGTGCGGGCACAAACGGCGCGAATGCTGGTAATGCTGGCACGCAGCCCGGTGGTGGTGGCGGTGGATCGCAGAATGCCAACTCCGGCGCGGGTGCTGCGGGCCGCGCGATTGCTTACATTTGGTGAGTCATGGCTAGGTATGCGCTTGTTACGGGTGGTGTCGTGGAGAACGTGGCGGAGTGGGATGGAACGTCCTCGTGGGAGTTGCCGGTAGGTACGACTAGAATTCAGTCCGACACCGCAACGCCTGGGGATACTTGGGATGGGGTTAGATTCACTAAGCCCCCTCCGCGGTCGGTGCCCATTCCCGTCCCACCTCCCATCTTGACCACGGAGCAGAAGTTGGCTAGAATAGGGCTGACGGTTAGTGAGTTGAAAGCGGTGTTGGGGTTGCCATGAGACTGGGAATGGCAGAAGGCGAAGATTGCCGGATGGCCATGGATTGGATGCTGGCTCGGCTAGGCTCGCGGCTGGGTCTATTCACGCGGGAAGCCCTGCTGGAATTGGTTGAAAGTGGCCATATGCAGGTTTGGATATATGGGGATGATTGCGGGAGCGTGCGGGGAGTGTGGGTGACGCAGTTGGTGGAGTACCCGGCGGGGAGAGCGCTGGAGGCGCCACTGGGCGCTGGGTTGGAGCTTTTCAGCGGGCTGGATTTTGGGCTGGATAAGATGACGGATTTTGCTAGGGAGATGGGGTGTAAGCGGCTGGTCATTAATGGCCGGTTGGGGTGGAAGAAGGTGCTAGAGAAACGTGGGTGGTCGCTGAGGTCTATCCAGATGGTCAAGGAGTTGTGGAGTTGAGCCATGAGTGGTGAACCTAAGCCGAGTACGGTTACTAACAAGTTCGAGATGAGCCCAGAGCAGCGGCAACTGTATGGCTATGCGGACCCGTTTATTAAACAATTCGCTGCGAATCCGCCGAAGCTCTATCCCGGTAGCGGGGTGGCTGGGTTCGATCCGACGCAAGAGTTGGCCCAGCAGTTGGCGCTGACTGGGGCAGAGCAGCAGGCCAATCTGGTGGGGTCGGGAGCAGGGGCCTCGGACTTCTTGCTCGGGGATGTGCTTTATCCGGAGAGTAACCCGGCGCTCCAGTCAACGATTAACGCTGCTACCCGGCCGATCTACGAGAACCTGACCGAGAATGTGCTGCCGGCGGTGAGGTCAGGGGCGGAGACGAGTGGGCAGTTCGGCGGGTCGAAGGAGCAGATAGCCGAAGGGATCGCGAGTAGGGAGGCGGGGCGGTCGGCCGGGGATGTGGCCTCGAAGATCGCGACGGAGGGGTATGGCAAGGGGCTGGACGCGATGACGAAGGCCTTGGGCCTGCTGCCCGCTACGGCGCAGTCTATCAACCTGCCAGCTAGTACGGTCGGGGCGGTCGGTGATGTGCGGCAGAACATGAGCCAACAGCAGCTTACCGAGCAGGTCCAGCGGTGGCTGTATGAGCAGAATTTGCCGCTGGAGATGGCGCAGTCTATTGTCTCGATGATAAGCGGGATACCGGGCGGGACGACCACGGCCACTGGCACGCCTCCGCAGGCGAGCGGGTTGCAGAAGGGACTGGGCGGGGCGGCGAGCGGTGCGGCCCTGGGCAGTATGCTATTCCCTGGGATAGGGACGATAGCCGGGGCAGGACTAGGTGGACTATTGGGCTTCTTGTAAGAGGAGAAAGAAATGGACTGGTTAGCGAGTTTGCTTGGAGGAATGGGTCCTGGTGCCATGGCTGGGATGGGAGAACTGGGTGATCTGATGATGCCAGCAGGGGCCGGAGCACCTCCGGGGGCTGGGATGGCGGCTGGTTTCGAGCTACCAGAGTCTAAGCCTGGGACGCGGTTTGGCGTCGTGCCGGGTGGAATGGCGGACAGGATACTAGGGCCTTTATCCCCGGCAATACCGCAGCCGCCGACGACCGCAGCGCCTCCTGGGACAGTTAATACGTCCGGCAAGGGGGATTTTGGTGGGCCATCTAGTCCGACGGCTCAGCCTATGGGTAGTCCCGGGACCGTCGGAGGCACTAACCTTGCGGCTATGCCCTCGTGGGTTCAGTCGGTGGCGGCCGGTGGGTTTGGGTTGCCAAAGAGTGGGCTAGGGGGTGGTGGACCGGCCGCTAGGCCTGGAGTGCCGGAAGGCGGGGGTGGACAAGTGGGCGGAGCCCCGTCTCCAGGTGAGGCAGTACCTGCCCCTCGTCCTAGGCCTGCTGAAGCCGGCGCACCGGCGAAGCAGCCGAATGACTTCGGTGATCGATTGGTCAAGGCCCTGGCAGCCATCCGGCCGCCTAACACCCCGGAGGTCCGGCCCACCAGTTTGAGCCAGCCCCGTGGTTCGTTCAACCCGAGCGGTGGGATTCAGAAGTTGCTGCAGTTGGCCCTAGTGCCGCAAGGTGGAGTGAGTCCGCTGGCGTTGCACCTAGGGGGTGGACGTAGAGGGTACTGATAAGGGGCATTGGGCGATCGTGCCCCAGCGCCCATTGTGGAGGGTCTAATGGCCGATGACGAAGAGGACGTCTTCCTGCCTAAGATGAACCAGGCCGGACAGGCCATAGGCAGTGCTATGAACCGGCCGGAGGTGATGGCCGCCCTGCTGCAGTTCGGGCTTAGCTCATTATCCGGGCGGCCGTTTGGCCATGCGGTGGGGGAGGCGGGAGAAGCCGTTAGTCGGCTGCAGGAAGGGGATGAGAAGGCCCGAAAGACGAAGTTGGCGGAGGATGCGGCCGCCGAGCGGGCCGATCGGGAGAGGGAGAAGCTGGACCTGGCCGAGGAGGAGGCAGCTAGTCGGCAGGGAGAGCGGCAAAACAGGGCCAACTCCCGCGGCTTTAGGGGACTACTAGCGCAGCGGCGAGAGGAGCGGATGGCCAATACGGCCACTGGGCGCGGTAGAACGTGGGCGGAGAGGGCTCAACCCGGCACATCCGTAGTGCAGGAAGGCGTGACGTATGTGAAGCAACTGGACGGGAGCTGGAAGCCTAAGTCCACCAGCTTGCAGGTCCAGCAACCGGAGCAACCCCAACCGGCTCCATCGGAGGTGGCCAGTGGCTGACAGGAAAGACAAGAGGGAGTATAAGAACTTCCGGATGCGGGAAGCGAAGCGGCCGCAGGATGATGACGAGGATGATCTAGAGCTGGGCGATCTGATGCAGCCCGCTGCCCCAGGGACAGAAATCGATCCATCCTCTCGTCATTTCGAGACCTTGATAAAGGGATTGGGCGATGCAGAGCGGCCGAAGCCACTGCCCGAGAGTAAGGGCAGTCCGACCGACCGTATGTTCGATTTGATAAAGAAGACGAGGCGTGGCCATGGCACCCCGTACTAAGCCGCCGGCTGATGCTCCGGCCGACGAGGAAGAAGATAGCCCTATCGACTTCGAGCAGGCCAACCCATACACGGAGATGGCCCAGCGGCACGCCTACTATCGGCATACAATGAAGGATGTGCCGACGCCGGGGACTGGCGATGCTGTCGCGGAGTGGTTGGATAGTATTCTAGGTCCACCCGAGGAGTGGCAAGAGGCGAAGATGCGGGGTGATCTGGGCAGTCTGATGCAGCCCCAGCAGGCGCAGTATACCCCACCTCCGCCCTCGGATCAGTTTATCAGTCCAACCCAACGGCCGCCTATGGGACCAGGGCAGGAAATCCAGCGGCCGGGAATGAAGACGGAAGAAGACCTCCGCAAATTCGAGAAAGAGAAGGGAATGCCGGAGTTTCAGGAGACTCCTCCGGCCGCCATGGAGCACCAGAAGCGAGAAGCCCCTGGGGAGATTGCCAGGGACAAGGAGCTTATGGACAAGTATGAGAAGCTGCGGCCGAATACGGGGGATTTAGAGGAGGACCTGCGTAGGCTGGATGAGGCCGATAGGCTAGGCCCAATGATCGGGCGGATGGCGATAGATGAGTTTAAGGCGAAGCATGGGGAGGGCAAGTTACCGGAGAAATATGCTGACATGGACGAGGAGGATGATGATCCAGAGTGGGAGGGAGAGCCGGGGTCGCCGGACATCCCGTCGGCCAAAGATTATAAGTACCTCAAGGACCATGGAGGGGATAAGGCATACGAGTCGTTTGTTAATCGGTTTGGGTTTAGTGCGCTGACCCCACCGGAGGAGCGGGACCCGAATGAGGTACCACTGCCCCGGCCGCGCCATCCGCATTTGGACTACAACAACCCGGTCGGCCCTGGGACCATGACCCCTGGGGAAATGATAGAGCAGGGAGGAATGCTGCGGAAGCAGGATGTGGAGGCTTGGATACGACAGCGCAAGGCGAATGGGGCGTCAGACGAACTTATCCAGAGGCAGTTGGATGAGTTGAGAAAAGAGGGGCTGATCGAGGGCGAGCGGAGAAGGAGAAGGTGATGGCTAGACGGACGGAAGCAGACGATGACGACGACATCTACCTGCCTCGGCCTCTGACGCACGGGGTATTCGATGTCCAGCCGAAAGAGTATGAAATGGGGGAGGAGCCTGCATATCCGGGTCCTTCGCAGGCTCCTCTGCGGCCGCCCAGCCCTAGGGATGAAATGGACGCGAAGGCGGAGGAGGAGAGGGAGAGGCAGTTTAGGGACCCGTATGCGGATAGGGGCCCGCTCTCCGCCCACATCGACCACATTCGGGAGTTGATGGTAAACCCTGGGAGTCCCAGGAGCCAGGCCTGGATGCGGGAGTTGGATAGGGTGGTCCAGCCGGGCGAGAGCCGGCACATGATGAATGCTATTAGGGGCATTCCTCGGGACGCCGACGACAATACCATCCTACGAATTGTCCGGGAGAAGCTAGGGCTGGTGGCGCCGGGCCGGGTGGTGCAGGATGTGCAGCACTTCGGGGGCGACCGGCTGCCGAATGAGGCCTCTGCCTTCGACCAGAAGCGCGATCCTGGCCATGCGGTCGGGGGTGAGGACCTGGGCGACTACATCTACCCACGGAGAAGGTAAGTGGCTGAGTTCGACCCGAATCTGCCTTTCACCATGGTGCAGGCTGGGCAGCAATCTCCTGTCCGCCGTGCGCCGTGGCTCAATCCGACTGAGGAACCGGACCTGACCCCGGAGGAGCAGCAACAGCGGCTGCCGGTCCCGCAGGAGGAGCAGGAGAGGCAGGATTTTGAGCGCAACCGCCGAGAGACGGAACCTCCACCCCCGAGAGAGAAGGCGCCTAGACGCCCGGCGGCGCAATTCAACCCGGACCAGAGCTTCCAAGTTGCGCAGGCGGGGGAACCTACGGAGTTCAATCCCGACAAGGCATTTAGTGTGATGGCGCAGGTAGTGCCGCCTGTACCGCAGGAGACGCCCAGTGTCCCGAAACCAGACCCAGCCGCCCCGACCTCTCCCGCCCAGCAGTCGCCGGGGAATATTGTTGGGAGTTTTAATCGGGGTAGGGCTAATCTTAATGCGGATTTGGCGACCGCGACGTTCTCGGCCGGCCGCTTCACTGCGGATGTGGTAGCCGACAATATCATGCGGGCGAAGGCGGTCGAGGCCCTTAACCCTCCGACTCCGGGGGTGGCCGCTGGTGATAGGGAGTGGCAGAAGATTGAGGGAATTTGGCCAGCACTTGGTCATATCTTCAGTAATCCGGAGTGGACCGCCTCTAAGGCGATAGAGACGCTGCCCAGTTCAGCCCCACCGATGCTGCTGGCGGCCGGCGGTGGATTGGTTGGTGGGACCGCTGGAGCCATTCCCGGCGTGGGGTTGGGCAGTGCCCTAGTCGAGTATGGGAACTCCTATCGGGAGTATTTGCAGAAGAAGGCCCAGCCGGTTACGAGGGAAGATTGGCTGAAGGTCCTGAATAACCCGGCGCTGACTAATGAAGCCCATTGGTGGGCGATGAAAAGGGCGGCGGCGGTCGGTACGGCCGACATGCTGGGCGCGTTCTTCGGCGGGAAGTTTGCGGCCAAGACCATTGAGAAGGCCGGTGGGACGGTGTTGAGTAAGATTGGGGGGATTAGCGGCGGTATTGGGATTAGTGGGTTGACGGAGGGAGTAGGTGAGGCCGGGGCGCAGTTGGCCACTGAGGGGAAGGTTGATTGGAAGGAGGTCGTGCTGGAGAGTGTGATCGGTGGGTTGGTCGGAGGCCCAATTGAGGTTGCGGCCGGCTATAGCCACGGAACCGGCTCGACCAGCCACCAGGGCCGGGCTCCGACGCCGGAGGAGTTGGGGAATATTGCCGGGGGACAGGGGAGTGGCGGGCCTCCGCTGCACTTCCCCGATAGGGTGAGCTATGTCGAGGTCCCGAGCCCAGCGAAGAATGTGGCGCCGGTAGAGCCAGCGGTCTTTGAGGAGCCGCGGCAGGCGGCCGGTCAGCCGGTTGACCTGCTTGTAAGTGGGCAGGAGGAGCGGACGTTTAGCGGCCGCGTGACCATGGCGGAGGGCTATGATAAGACTGGCCAGCCATTTTCCATCATTTCGGGGATTCAGTCGGATGTGGACCCAGTTAGTGAGCCCGCCCGACAGGAGATACGGGCGACTAGGGATGAGGTCGAGGGGCATGTGCAGGCTGGGCTGGCCGCGAAGGAGCGGGGGTCGCAGGCGCAGGCTAGGGGAGATATGGCCGGGGCTGGGTTGGGCTTTCAAGAGGCCACGGAGGCGGTGGCTAGGGCGGACAGTACGAGGGAGAATTACGCAGCGCAGGTCGCGAAGTGGCTGGCTGGGCTGACTGGAGTCCCGGATGCACAAGCGACTGGACGGGCGATTGAGGGTGCTATTAAGTGGGCGCAGGATAACGGACACAAACAGGTTGCGCTACTACCTAGCGTTGAGGAGGAAACAAGGGCGCCTGAGTTCTACAACAAGTACCTCCCCCAGGCCATCAGGAAGTGGGCCAAAGCGACCGGCATAGCGGCCGGCGTGCGGGCGATTAGGGATCGTGAGGGCAAATTACGGAGGGTGCCGTTTTTTGAGGTCCCGCCCAAGGTCACTACAGCCATTCTGCCGGGGGTAAAGAGGACTGGCGGTGGGGTCACTATCGAAGGCCGGCCGTCTCATACGATCGCGGATGTGAACGAGTTGCTTCGGAACCCTGGCGACCCCATGATGCGGCAAGCGCCGTGGGGGTTTTCTTTCCCGTTTGTCCAGTCGTTGACCAGAGAGCAGTATGCGACTCTGCTGCATAACATTGAGCGGGACCCGGCGTATGGGGCATGGCTGGAGAATTTCCATAGGGGCCTGCATGATGAGGATACGTTTCCGGGGCCGGTCCCGCTGGATATAAAGATTGGGGAGTCGGTAAGGCCTGGGTCGCGGAATTGGCGGCAGCAGCAGAGGGCCGCTAATGAGCAGAAGCTGTCGGACTTGAGGCAGCGGATTTCGTGGATAGCGCAGGAGCTGCGGGGGACTGATCCCACGAATACCCCGTATCGGATGGAATTGCGGAATGAGCTTACCCGGTTGAGGGAAGAGTATAGGCATGTGGGGAAGGTGGGTCCTAAGGCGGAGAATATAATTGGTGAGTCTGATCGACCGAAGCGCAAGTTCAAATCTCCTTGGGGTGGGGAGGAGTATGAGCAGCCCAAGTGGGTGCATATTAGGAATCTAAGGACCCGTATTGGCCAACTGGCGAGGGATTTGACTGATTTCAATAAGCGCTATCCTGGAGAGGTCGCTGTGGAGAGGCGGCGGCTAGTGGAACTGCGGAAGGAACTGCGGGACTTGTTGGCTGAACCGCCGGAGGCAGGTGAGGCCCGGCGGCCGAAGGGACCTGCTGGTCCGCGGGACATCACCAACATTCCGGAGAGCAATATCGGGAGTGGGGTCACGACCGCCCTGGAAATTGAACAGGAGAAGATGAAATATTCGTTCGCTGCTCTGCAGGACTTGGCGAAGTTGGTCAAGTCCATGCGGATCGGCATTCCTATTCGCATGAATGCAGTCTACGACCCGACCGGCCATACCATTTCCCTCGGCCGGGGTGGGCTGGCGGCCGACGGTACGGGCTTCATAACCATTAACGCCGCGAAGCTGCAATCGCAAGTCGACGCCTACGATCGAGCGGCGCATGAGATGGGCCATGTGCTCTTCCAGTTCTACTACGCTAGTGCCCCGGAGGCCATGAAGTCTAAAATCCAAGCCGCCTTCGATAAGTGGAAGTCGGAGAACTCCAATCCTACCATGTCCGCCAAGGAGTTCTTCTTAAAGAGGGACTCGGCGGTCTCCAACTACTACTCTAGACTTGACCCGAATGTGCAGTTACGCGACCTGCAGGGCGGGATGAAGTATTGGCTGTCCATGGAAGAGTGGATGGCGGAGCAAACGGCCCGGTGGGCTACCTCCGACCAGGAGGCGCTAACTGCGGTGGATCAGATTTTCACCCGCATCGGTCGGAAGATACTGGAAGTCAGGGCGGCGCTGTTTAAGAGACTGGGAATTGATATTAAAAGTCAGGGGGGCCAGTTCGCGCCGGATGTGGCGATGGCTGCGTGGCTCAATTCGTTCGCGACGGATGCCATTCCGCGAGTCCCGGAGATCGCCTGGGAGGAGCAGAACAGGAGCAGGGTTCAGAATCAGGCCCATATGGACCCAGATGTGCCGGCCGCTCCACGACAGCCGGAAACGACCCCAGTTCTAGAAGGCATTCGGAAGCTGTTTGGCGGTGGGAAGCCGCCGGGCGGTGCGAAGCCTGCCCCTCTGCCCAAGAACTTCCACTCCGCTGCGGCTTATGCGGACAAGTTTGCGCGGTGGAACAAGTGGCTGCTGTCCCTACCGCAGGTGGCCCAACGGAATCCGCATATTGCGGAGGTGCAGAATGTGGTCCAACTGCTGCGATGGCAGGAGCAGGACCGTACGACCGTCCAGGACAGCGCGATGGACACACAGAGGGCTTGGCGCAATCTGGGCCGGACCCGTAGCGATACGCTGGTCGATTTTATGGACGCATACGACCAGATGGAGTATTTGAGCGAGGCGGAGAGGGCTGCTGGGACGGAGCGCCTACCCACGCAGCAGGAATTGGCCGATATGGCCCGACAGTTCAAGCTGGACGCGGATCAGCTGGGCGTCTTTAACTCGATCATTGGCGATTATACGCGCACGTTGGCCCTGATGGAGAATCTGGAGAAGTTTGAAACGAGGGATATTACCGACCCGGCCGAGCGGAAGATCGCGGTGGATGCTATTGGGGAGAAGTATGTCCAGATGAGGAGCCGACCCTTCATCGCCCATATGCATTTCGGGGAATACATCCTGACGATATATGGGGTGGATGGGACCCTGAAATATAAGGAGCATTTCCGGACGAAGAAGGAGGCCCAGCGTGCCCAAAGGTTCATTCAGTCTCAAATCCCTACGGAGTTCTATGCGGGGCCTAAAATCTCCGATAAGTTTCTCTCCCAGGCGACCGCCGCTGCACAGAAGGCGGCAGACTCCATCCTGCAGCCGGGAGATCACGCGGAGGTCGAGGTGGTGGACAAGACCTCTGCTCCTTTTCGTGGCCTCCCTAACGGTCTACTCGATCGCATTGGTAATCGCCTCAATCTGAATGAGCAGCAGCAGAACGATCTGGCGCTGATGCGTTTTCTTTATAACCCCAATCAGCAGTTTATCCGTCGGTTTCGGTCCAGGGAAACCACGCCCGGCTATTCGATGGACTTCCAGAGGGCTCATGCTCAGTATTTCTGGAATTTCGGCAACTACTACGCCAGGGTCAAATACAGCGAGGAGATTGATAAGAATGTGAGGTCGCTTTATCGGACTGCAACCTTCATGCCGGGCGATAATCGGGTCACCCGGATGGAGATTGCGAATTTCATGTCCGATCTGCATAATGAGCTGAAGGATACAAGGAGCGATTGGACCATTCTACGATCCATTGCGTTTTTCTGGTTTATTGGTGGGGTGCCCTCGACTGCTACTCTCAACCTCTCGCAGATTACTATGGGGACCTATCCCTATCTGGCCCAGATTTACGGCGATAGGAAGGCAGTGGGGTCGACGCTGAATGCCGGGCGGCAGTTTTATAAGTGGTGGAAGCTGGACCCTGATAGTATGCCAGCCGGGGAGCTGAGTCAGGCCCTCCATGAGGCTAATGTGGCCGGGGTGATTGATGGGGTGCTGGCGCATGAACTGGCGGGTATAGCGGATGGGGCGTCCTTGCGTCGATGGGCAGGAGGGAATGAAATCCAGCGCGGGATGCACATGGTCCAGGAGGTCATGTCGTATATGTTCCATACGACGGAGAAGATCAATCGTGTGACTACGTTCGTGGCGGCGCACAAACTGGCAGAACAGGGCATTCCGCGAGATTATGCCCGGTCCCTGCGGATGAAAAATCAGCTACTCCTGCAGTCGTTGAGGGATAAGGGATGGACGGACAAGGCGGCGATGCAGTATATAGCCGCTGTGGATGCGGTCGATACGACGCAGTATCTGTTCAGTCGGTGGGCGAGACCTAAGCTCTTTCGCGGGAAGCAGGGGAATCTGTTCATATTCAAGTCGTTCGCCCAGAACACGCTATTTAATCTGTGGACCCAGCCGGGCCTCCGTACGCGGTATCTGTTAATGGCCGCGCTACTGGGTGGGTTCATGGGACTGCCAGGGATGGAGGATGTGGATGAGATTATTGAGGTACTCGCCAATAAGCTGTTCGGGAAGGATTTTAATCTGCGGAAGAAAACGCGGGAGATGGTGGTGGAAGGCCTGGACGGCCCCGGCTATTTGGCCGATTTGGTCCTGCACGGACTGTCGCGCTACAGCTACGGAATTCCGGCCGCTCTGGACCTTGTCTCTGGCTCTATCAACCTACCGCATGTGCCGTTCCCGGTGGTTGACCGCTCGCGTGCTAGGTCTCTTGGTAAGGTCAGCCCGGTTCCGGTTGGCGAGTTGTTTGGTATAGAGGCGGAAAAGGACTACGGGAAGGCGGTGGCGAAGGCGATTGAACGGGCCGGTGGCGTGATGGTCGGGATGGCAATGACCGACTATATGACCCTCGTCAATGCCCAGAATGAGTCGGATGATATGAAGCGGTGGTCGAGGTTCCTACCGCGCACGTTTCAGAATCTATCAAGGGCATACCGGATTTATCGGGATGAGGGGGAGAAGACCCGGTCGGGGGCGGTGATTGCCCCGTTCGACGCCCGTAACCCGAATTTTACGCCCAGGTGGGACAGTGAGCATTTTTATGAAGTCCTCGCCATTGCGGCCGGATATCAACCCACCCGCGTAATGCGGGAATGGGACCGGATTCGCATGACGCAGCATAGTAATATGCTCTGGAATTTGCGTCGGACGGGCCTCCTGCAGCAATATGCCACAGCGCGAAGATCGCGGGACGAGGAGGATATAAAGTCGGTTCAGATGTCCATTGACAAATTCAACTCGGACCTCCCCCCGTCGGCAGAGGCGAAGAAAATTACGCAGGAAACCCTGCGCCGGTCCTTTGAGCAGAGGGAAAGGACGCGGAGAGCGCAGGAGGATCTGGGGGCGACGCAGAAGATGGACCAGGGCACCGCACTTTCCGTGAGACGCTTGTTTGAGAACAGGGCGAAGGGGAAGGTCCTGGAGGAGAAACCAGTTGAATAGCATTATTTCTTGTTCCAGGGTTTGAAGGATAGGAGGATTACGGGGTCGGGCCAGGTGCCGGTGAAGCAAAGGGCCCGGTCGTCGATGGTTAGGAAGGCGGACGGCTTTTCGACCGGCCAAGTTTCTGGATTATCCAGCCATCTCTCCATCATGACGGTGGCGCCGGGGGGTAGCTCCTTGCAGGCGTGTTCGCGGATATACTCTCTCATGGCCCTAATGCCCTTATTCGACTGCGACCGGCTGGAATACACCTTTAGGTCGAAGAGGGCCAGGGCTTTCTGCAGAAATTCCATGGCGCCAGGGACAGGGGGGTCGTTGACCTTGTCACTACCGGCCCAGCCGGTCGTGTAGCTGTGGATAACGCCGTCGAAGTCGATACACAGGATTGGCTTTTTAATCATGTGGGGTTGCTCCGTAGGGTGATCTTGGGAACGCCATCATGGCGGATGGTCTGCAGTTGGTTGGCTTTATTTGCGGCTGCTATTGCCTCCTTAAACTTCTTCAACTCCATTGTATTGTGCAGGAGGCCCCATAGTTCTTCGACCGTAACGGCGCCATATGCACGCACGACCGCAACTATCTCGTTCACATTCCGGGCCTCCTCGGCCACACCGACAGATTCGAATACCCGGAGCATGTTGGGCTCGGCCCCCTCCAGGATCGTCAGTGCGGTCTCCAGGTCCTCCCTGACGATTACCCTTTCGTCCCTGCGGGCGGCCGCTAGGATCAGCGCCAGCTTGTGGATGTGGCCGTATTTGCGGCTGAAATAGCCCCCATAACGGCTGGAGGCCATATGGCGGGGCGTGCCGCCGTTCCAGTGCTGGGCGTACCATTCGTGTCCCCATGCCCTAGCCTCCTGGCTTATCTCGTAGGGCCCCGCTATCTGGGCTATCTTCTGTAGGTCCTCGATCAGCTTCCCGTCCATCTCCCAATAGCTGCTGTCGGCTATCACCTCGTCCGGATAGGGGATCAGCTTCCGCTTCTGGTCTGCGTAGACGAAGATAACCCTTGATGCTAATCCGCCGGTTATCATAGATGGCGAGAAGTTGTCCTGTATCCAGGACGGAGTGGTACATCCCAGTATATTCAAGAGTGGATTGTCGATCTTGATTTCTCCGGAGGCTGCCGTCTTGTGCTCGAACGGCTTTCGCTTTCCGTCCCACATCTCGATTAAGAATGAGATTAACTTCTGGTCCTCGGTTACTAGCATAGTCCCCAGTTCTGATGTAAAGATGGAAAGAGACGACATCGGCATAGTCTTCTCTTCCTGGTTCTGGTCTAAGTATTTCGCGTAGTAGAATGCGTCCTCGAACGCCTTGCCTAACCCTTGCCATGTCAGGGACTCCGGGCCAAAATGGTTGTTCTCAAGTCGCGCCAGGAAACTGTAACCCACGCTGGCGCTGGTGCTTTTGGCGACGATGCCGGGGGGTCCCACGAAAATGATGTAGAAGTTGGGGACCCACTGGAATTTCCGCATGTCGATCCAGACCCGGCGCTGAAGAGCACCGGCAATGGTCCACACCGCGGCCCAAAAATGGAAGCTGGTGGGGGCTTCGCTGTCCTCAGTAAATTCGATATAGCCCTTAATCCAATCGGGGAAATTCCGTGTTGCCATGCTATGCTCACTTACAGTCTCCCCATGAGACGGTACTCTTTTTCAGTTTCCAGGGGATGGTTAGTGGGTCACCATACGGGGTTATAGTTGTTAGGGACTTCGTTATTTCCCCTTCTGGAGGGACCTTGTCCAGGGGGATTTGGAATAGGTTACTGTCATGCACGGACATTAGCGGTTCGACCTGCGGGTGGCGGTCGATCAGTTGCAGTATGCCGTCGAAACAGGCGATAGCGACGGTGGACTGGGGCACCCATGCCAGGGCTTGAGTGAGGCAGTTGTCGGGGCGGTCGAAGTAAATCCGCGAGTAGCCGTAGGCGTTGGTGACGCTATTTCGGTGTTTGAGGCCCGCTTCAGTCCGCTTGATGCGCTCCTTAATGCCGGGATGGATGGAGAACCATCTTCTTTGGAAGGTCTGGCTTTCGTGGATGGTCCAGCCCATGGCCATTGCGATCGCGCGGTCGGAGCCGCCGTAGTTGGTGAGGTGGACGGACTTCTTGGTCTGCTGCCTCTTTTGGCGCCACGGCCGGCTATCCTTTTCCAGCCGGGAGAATTCTGGGCCCCATAGCATCTCGGCGTTTAGGGCATGGACATCGACCCGCTTACGGAAAGCCTCCTTGAGGACATCGTCGTCCGCCTCCCACGCCACGACCTGGGCATCCGCCCCCTCCAGATCGCCTTCGAACATGATATAGCCCTCGTCGCACTGGAACATCTCGCGGATGTTGGGCGGGGGGTAGTCGCTATAGGGGTCCCAGCCTAGGTGCTCATCGCCGGATGAAAGGTTCTGCATGTTCATACCGCGGTCGAAGGCGTTGGTGCCTGTGGACCAGCGGAAGGTCTCAGTGCCCCCGGTGTTTATCATGCAGCGGGCTCGGTCGTCGGGGTCGATTTCGCTATCAATATACACATCTTTGAAGATCGCGAGTGAGCGCTTGAACGATATGAGGTTGAACAGATTCGTTAGATCGGGATGCTTTTTCTGGAGCGTGTTGAAGGCTTCGTCGTTGATGGTCGGACGCTTGGTTTTGCGGTGGCGGACCACCTCCAGCCCCAACTTGTCATAAAAAATCTGCATTTGTTGTATAGGGCTATTGTACCAGGGGGTTTTCCCTGGCTCGCTGGGGATAATATGCTCTAGCTGCCCCTTGACACGGGTGAGTGCACTGGTTAGCTCCTTGCCAAATTGCTTCCGCTTTTCCTTGTTGATGCGGACCCCCCGGCGCATCATCTTGAGGGCCAGTTCGTTCTTCTGCTTCTCCTTTTCCCATTTGCTATGCAAGTTCAGGGGGGTCAGCATGGCCATTTGGTTCTGGCCAATCTCTAGCGTACGGAGGGCGTCCATGCAGTTGTACTTTAGATGGGCGGCGAGGTCGCCCTTGCCCTGCCACTCCTTACTGTCGTCCTTCCAATACCAGTGGTGGCGGCAGTAGAGACTGGAGAGGTGGCCTAGGTCCTTGGGCTCGCCGGGGAATTTGAGGTGGTGGAAGAGCATGGTGTCGTGGAGGTCGACGGGCCGGATGCCCCAGTGGTCGAGTTGGTATTGGATATCGTAGAGGTAGTTCTGGCCGATGGTCGTAAGGTTAGGGTGGCAGAGGACCTTGCCCAGAAGCTGGACTATCTCGAATTCCTGGTCAGCCGGCCAGTACGTCGAGCCGTCTGCGTTCACGAAGGGTATTGACATTGCGAAGTGGAGGGTATCGGCTAGCCCGATGCAGGAAATGAAGGTGCGGCGAATAGTTTCAATGTCGGATGCCAGACATAGATTCTCCGTATCCAAACGGAACAACCACTCGCGAAGTTTGTTAGTAGCTTGGGTGAAGCTGGGGGGCGCCAGCACCACGGGGTCTATGGCCGGTCGCCAGTCCCCAACGAGGGCCTGCTTGACGCGGGTTTTGAGGTCATGAACCGTATACGCACGCATGGACCATTCGCGAAGAATGGCCGCCGGGTGGATTATAGGAAGAACCGGCGTGGGCGGGAGGTCCGCATTAAGGATGGGGCGCAGGTAGGTCATGCTCCCCCGCCAGTTTCCTATACCAGTAGGGACCTTGATGCTGTCCTTGCCCGGCTTGGGTACGGAGTGCGGCGTAAGCGCCCATAGGGGATAGTTGCCGGCGGCGATAATGAGTCGGCGGGGGTGGGCTATTATCTGCTCATAGAGCCTTTCTAAGCCCGCTAATACCCTTTCTGAGGGCCGCAAGCCATCCCACAACTCTCCGTTTTTGTCATGTGGGAGGAACCAGCGGAATAGGTCATTCTGGGGTGGCCGGTCATTGACCACGTTGGTTAGGAGCAGGTCGCGACGGGCAAGGCCGGCGTCTTTCAGCATGTAGTTTAGGAGATTGCCAGCGGCCCCGCAGAAGGGCTGTTGCTGGCTGACCTCTTCCGAGCCGTAGGCCTCGCCGACAAGCACAATCTTAGCGTCTGGCGGGCCGGCCGTGCCCCGGAAGAGGCTAGCGTCCTGTGGTCCGTGCATGTTCTTCCCCTAGATAGGCGTAGCGGTGGTGGATGTAGGGGGCTGGGCAGGAGCAGGGCCAGACCATTAGCCAAGTGCTGTGCCCGCCGCGGTCGGGGTGGATGATGTTCTCGACCATCCAGCCCATGAGTAAGTAGTCGCTGACCAGCGGCTCCCATACATTCATGAAGGTTCGGGGCCGGTCGGTCATAGCATTATGTCCGAGCCAATCTCTATCGACTTGTTGTTGAAGGCGGAGATTACTGCTTCCTCCAGGTCGATGTTCTGACTAGCGGCCCAGAGGGATAGGTAGATGACCGTGTCGGCCATTTCACGGGCGAGGTCGGCGCGCAAGGTGCTACGGGTCATTCTGGGATCATTACCCTTGATGCCGTCACGGAGGCGGAGCATCTTCTTGGCGATATTACAGGCTTCGCCCAGTTCACCGACCGCAGCACAGCCCCACTCCGCGACGGACCAGCCATCCAATTCGTGCCCGAAGCCGGCAGTGCAGCGCTCGATGTTAGCCTTCTGCAGTTCGCTGAGGGTTAGGTTGCGGGTCTTCATTTTCGTCTCCTTCGAGGATGGTAGAGAGGGGTGCTAGCACGTTTGCCATGGCTAGCTTGTGGGTGGGCTCGTCGACTTCGATGCCAATGGATTTGCGGTTCAGTTCTCGGGCGGCAATAAGAGTTGAGCCCGAGCCGCAGCAGGGGTCAAGCACAACATCTCCGGGGTCGGTTGCGGTTTCAATAAGGAAGGAGAGGAGCCATAGGGGTTTCTCGGCCCCATGGACACGTCTGTTGCGGTTAACTCGCGGCCCAGAGAGGACGTCAATAGGCTGGGCTCCTCCCACGGCATGGACGCCACGGTCACCTTTAGTGGCGAAAAATATGAGATCATATCCGTGACGAAAGCCAATCGGGCCCCACAAAGCGTAACCCCCGCCTGCAGACTTATCCCAGACCAGAGGCAGCCGATGCCATCGCCATCCAACCGCGTCGCATTGTTCGCGCATGAACGGAATGTAGTCGAAGTCGCAGAAAAGTAGAAGGTTGGAACGGGGTTTTGCGACACGGTAGCCCTCCCTTATGATTGACGCTAGGACCGAGCGGGTGTGATCTGGCGAATCATCGGCATGGTACGCCACATGGGTTCGTTTGGTATACTGGCTGCTATTGGCATTGATCCCGTAAGGCGGGTCAGCCAGTATGAGGTCGATTGACCCACCCTCCATAGATGGGAGTGCGCTGCATAAATCCGAATGAATAATACTGGGGGCGTCAGGACGCTCGACCCTAGCAGCGAGTTCCGCTCTAACTGCCTCTTCCTCCGATTTAAGGAGTTGCTGGTAGGCTTCTCGTTCATTGCGGGCTCCTGCGATGCGGGGGTCGGTTAGCTTGTCCGCTAGCGCTGTGGCCCAGCGGACCTCCTTCCGGGTGGTCTCGACCGACAGGCCGTGCTTGGCCGCTAGCTCTTGGGCCGTGTCGTTGGGGGTCTGGTCGGGGTTCTGTGCGGTGCGGAGGTTATGGATGGCGGCGATGGCGGCAATTCGGTCCTGCCATTCCAGATCGCTGCGGTCGACGTTCTCCGACAACTCCGCTTCCATGATGCCGATGGCGTCGAGGTCCGTGAGGTCGATGGCGGGGACAATGCCGGGCGGGATTGGCTGCCCGTTGCAGAAGAAGAAGCGGCCGGCTAGATGGATACGCCTTATAGCCTGCAGACGGTTATAACCCGCCACAAGATTATTGCCAGCAAGAACAACTGGGTGGAGGAGTCCAAGTCGCTGAATGGAACTGGTAAGGTCAACAAGTTTGTCCTCCTTTACTGGGGCTTTGCGCTGGCGGTCGGGGATGATGATTTCGTCAACTGGGACTAGGCGCATGGAGGGCTCCAGAAAGTGGGGACCACTTGGATGGGGGAGTGGATATCCTTGTGGTCCCCCTACGGGCCTGGAGGGGAACTCGCAGCCCGCAGTTAGTTACAGATGCTACTTGATGGCAGAGACCCTACGGACCTCGGCGTACTTGGTTTCCGGGTCCATTGGGTCCGGGATGCGGTGCTTGACCAGGATCATGATCGGCCCCGCTCCGGCCAGTTTGCTAATGTTCCAGCCCTTCCTTTTGTTCTGGCCGCAAGCCTCGCGCATTTGGCCGAGCTTGACGTTCTTGTCCTTGCCAGTGGAGAGGGTAGAGCCGTCATCGTCGAAGTCCAGGAAGATGCCCTTATGAGGGACCACCAGCTTCTCCCGGCCGACCGCGTCGATGGCCTTTTGATCGGTCACGACGAACATCGGCTGGAAGATTTGGACCTCGCTACCGTCGTCACGTTCGATGGTACGGAAGTTATTTTCCGTGATATCGTCCACCATGGCCTGCCATTCGCCCTCAGGACAAGGGGTCATGGAGGTGGACATGGAGGCGTCCACGGTTTGGGTCAGTAACGCGTCAAGATTGATACCCATCTCTATCTCCGTTTGGGTTTGGTTTGTGAGTTCTCAATGGCTAATACTTTGGGCTTGCCTCCGGCCGCAACCTCCTTTCTCCTAGTGTGCATCTCGACGATCTGGCCAAAGTCGGGGTCGAGTCCGGCCTCAAGAGGGAGGGCTCGGTTCTTGAGGTCTACGCCGTCCTCGATCGTTGACCAGGTGAAGGACTTCTTGTCCTTGACGCAGTAGATGATTTCGTTGAAGTAGCGAGCGATTCGGGGGGCTAGCTTGCGCCCCAGGGCGGCCGCCATGACCTGCTTGGCCCCAGTGATTTCGTTGACCTCCTTGTCCACGTGGGCCGTTAGGGTGAAGTGGCACCATAGGTCGGCGCACAGTTTGAGGATGATCTTTTCCTCGAAGTTCATGGCCACGCCCCATTCGCCCTGATGGGCGCTGGGTTTGAAGCCTATGGTCAGGTCCATGGCGATGGTGTTCAGGCCGGTCAGGCTATCTAGGGCGTAAGCCCTAGTGTCGTCCCACTCGAATGGACTGCCGTAAGACTGGCCGGTCCTCTCGCATTTGAAGTCGCGGAGGGACTCCAAAAGTTTGTCGGCCGGTTCGCGGGTCTTGTCCTTACCCACCCCGGTCTTGATGTTGGAGATTTGCTCGTAGCCCATGTTCGCAATCACGCGAATGGTGTCTTCGAACACGTCGAGGTCGGGGGGCATCGGCGGGACGGTCGTCCAGTGGATGAGGTCCAGGGAGATGCCCAGCCGTTGGGCTGCATCGACCAGGGAGTCAACCCCGCTTGGCTCGGTTACGGTTACGAAGGTTTCGATTCCGGCCGCTGCGTAGGTTGCCAGGGCGCTAGTCTTCCCGGTCCCGCTCGGGCCTAGGAGGAGGTTGCTGGGGGGTTTTAACACTGTAGTTCCTCCTTAGTGGCCGGCGGGAGCGAGGGCAGCCGCGGGGATGATCTTGACCGGGGCCGCACTTGCAGTCAGGGCAAACGGTCCACGGGGTAGAGGATGGCCGGGTCTTTTCATCCATTGTAAGGCTCGCTGATAGGCGGCACCGAAGGTGTGGGGTTGGTGGTAGCAGATTTCGTTGTAGGCTCCGCCTGAGCTACAATCGCCGTCGCTATCCTCTAGTATATCGATTAAGAGTATTCCATGGCCATTAGCGTCGCGAAGTTTTAGGCTTATGGCGTACTGGGACATAAGGCAGGTTGTAGTGCTATCCCAGGCGTAGGTATTGTAGCTGGGCTGTTGGCTAAGCCATTCGGCGAAGTGGGCGACGGTGCGGGGTCTGAGGTTGCTAGGCATTTTGTTTCTCCATTTATCAAGTCTTGAGGTGGTAGGTGCCCCCCATGGGCGCTCTCCCACAGGGGGCTGGGAACGTCAACATGAAAGGGTTATGTAGGGTTTAACGCATCGGACAGGTCCTTTCGCGCACTCCGGGGGCCGCCCGGCCGGATCGACATGGGCCGTCCCCATGCCAATTCATTTTACCGTCCTCCCGCACCTCGTGCAGGACCAATAAGTGCCATCCTTGTCGTGGTGGATGACGCCATTGCACCCGCCCCACCAACAACTGAACAGGCGACGGAGTAGGAGCCTGTAGGCTACGAGCTTCACGTCACGTTCTCCTTGATGGGAGACCAGCGGTGGACGATGAAGTTGTCGTAGAAGTTCTCGGGGAGGTGGCTCTCGCAGAGGTCCATGAATGGGCACAATCCGTATTGCGTGCAGGCCTCGCCGAGATTGAAGTCCCAATACTCTTCCTCCCAGCACTTAACCATGCGCCACAGGTCGCGGCGGGTCTGCTCGTGCCACTTGGCTATTAGCTGGCGGGAGTAGGGTTTCTGGGCTTCGACTATCTCGTTGCCCTTGCCGGCCTTGGCGGTCGGCGAACGGATGATTATTCCCCGCGCCACAGTATATTCAACTGGTATGCCAAGAGAGTGGCAAGCCCAATGATAGCCGAGAAACTGTCGGCGGAGATTCCAGCTATCAGCCCAGTTTCCCATGAGGCGACCACTAGTTTTTTCATCACGGACGCAGGGATGCTTGCCATGGAGGATGCCCAGTAGGTCGAAGCGGCCGCACCACAGGAAGGGTTCGCGGGTGACTGGGTGGAGGGGGAAGTAGTGGTGGCCATCGGCGTGCCACGAACAGGCCTCGGTAGGGTCATTAGCCCATGATCCACGGGAGGCGTAGCGCTCGTAGGGGATGGCGGGCTCTAAGGGAATGGCGAAGGAGAATTCGTTGGTCGAGCGACCCTTGACGTCGTAATAGGGCTGGACGTGGTCGCGCTCGGGTGGGAAGGTGGCGAAATATAATTCAATCGCGGACCAAGTGTTGTCCAGGGTCTTCGAAGTTTCCTTCTCCGCCTGGAAGTCGCCCCACTCGCACACGAACGCAGCGTGTCCCCGCATGAGGGCTTCGTGGAAGGGTAAGCCCTCGTGCCAGACACCGCGCTGGACAATCTCGATGGCCTTCGCGCTGCAGATGCCGGCGTGGAGGTCAACGCTGGGCGTTGGGGGGCGGAGGCCCAAGACGAATTCGGTATGGAATTTCTTCGCGCAAGAGGCGAAGGCGGTCATCATAGTCGAGTCGACTTGATGTGGGAGGATGGGTTCAGGATTATGGGCCCTGGTGGCTTCCCGTGGGGCCCATTCCTGGTGCAGAAGATTGAGGTGGTTCTTGGCCATGTGGGGCTCTCTTTTGGTAGCGACGGATGAATTCCTCTAGCAGCAGGAGGTCCTCATTTTTGAACCAAGTAGCTGCCGCCTGCCGGAGGCGCATCACTAGGTCCACGTCCGACATCTTGCTGGGTGGGGTGGGCTGCATGGGGTTCACCTGCGGTCAGGACGGCTTTGATGGTTGCAACTACTTGGGCTACACAAGCAGTGCAAAGGTCGGCAGTTGTCTGGAAGTCCGCGTTGCTGTTGTGCTCGTTTAGTAGGCTGATGCAGACGTCGGGGATGACCTCAATGGCCGGTGTGCAGCGGTAGCAGCGGTCGCAGCGGAATTCGGTGATCTTGGCCACTAGACCGGCTCCTCTTCCGCGGTCGGATGCACGTGGGTGAATTGGTCCCACATCCAATCGGACCATGCCCCATCGGACAAGCATCGAATATACATGCCGGGCCATTGGTTGTCGGCCGCCCACATCATTTGGACGTAGTCGCCAATAGCTGTGGCGTGTTTGTATACGTCCAACACGCAGGGGCCGGTGGTGGCCGGGGCTTTTTCGCCAGCGCCCGGAGCCTTGGGGCCGTTGATGTAGGCGGGGACCATACTACGGCCCCGCTCCAGATAACGGTTGAGGTTGACGGGAGTGGCGGTCATCGGGGCCTCCTTGGCTGCATGAGTTCGCCTAGTTCGTTGAACGCTTCGGGGCCCATTTGCTCTAGCCAGTAGGGCGAGGGGCCGGCCGCAGCGGTGTCGGGGAGGTGTTGGTAGTAGCCCTTGATTGGGGTGCGCAACTCTGGGTCAAGAGGCGGGGCTAGCTCGGCCTCGGCCTGCTCCTTCGTCATGCGGCGGGGGTTGTTGCGTTCGGCCTGCAACATGCGGAATTGGGCTTTCGAGCGGGCGCCCTTGGGATACGGTTCAGCCATTAAAGCCTCCTGGCGTAGATGTAAATGAAGATGATGGCTAGCCCGATGCACACCACCATTTCGATCATATGAGGTCCAGGGCGCTGGAGGCGGCCTTGGCCGCTTTCTCGGGCTTGGTGCCCTTGACCCGAAGGAGGGAATAGATCACCGCGAGTTCGCGCAGCCCGTCCACCGAAATCTTGTGGAAATCGCCCCCCGCATCAGCGACGATTTGCCTGCGGCGGTTGTGGAGTTCGCTGGCTGTCAGGGCTTGGAGGTGGCTGTAAGCGTCTATTGCCTTCATTTGCCTTTTCCTTTATCCAGTCTTTTAGCAGAGACTCGATAAGCTGAGCGCGGGCGCCGTAGAAGGGTTTGCCGGTTATGGCGTTATTCAACAGTTGTTCGACGGCCCCCGCGGTCTCTGCGGTGAGGGTTACTTTCCAGGTCTGAAAGGTGCCTTGTCGTTTGCGCATAACGGCCCTTATAGCACAGCGCCCCTTGTTAGGCAAGCTATTCTCCCGACTGAGGGATATCCTTCAATATGTCCTCGATGTCGGCGGGGGCGATGGACCGGGCTTCGGGCTCGGCCGCCTCGGATATGAATGCCTCGATGGAGGCATCACGCGGGCGGACGATGATCTTCCACATTTGGTCCTTGGGCCTGACCACCTCAGCGCGGTAGGCAGTTTCGGTGTCTGGGTGCTTTTCATCCTTCATTCGTGCGCGGAGGTGGTAGAGTTGCATCTGGGTCTTGGCGGCTAGCCGTGTGGCGTCGGTTAGCCCTAGCCCGTTGGGGAAGCGAGAGTTCTTCTCGCTGAAGTCTATCACCACCTCCTCTAGCCCGCCACGGATGAGTAGCCGTAGCAGGGCTGGAGAGAATGAGGCGACTGGGACTTTGCGTGGTTGGGTCATGGCTACTTCCTGAGGTAGGGCTCCAAGGCGGACTTGGGAAGGAGGAACCAGCGGTACGGGCGGCCGTTAGTGCCGTAGTGGAAGCGGGCGCGTTCGTGGGCAGAGTCGGCGATGCCGGCCGCCGTAAATGAGCCATTATCGACCACGCACACTGGTAGATGGTCCTGCGGGATAGTGTAGTCGAAGGCTAGGACCGTTTCCTCCGATACTGGCAGGCCGACTCTATTGCAGAAATCGACCTTGTCCTCGCCTTCCGGGTTGATATACTGTCCCATATTGGGCTCCTATAACATCTGGTCTAGGCGTTGGACTCTGCTTTGAATGCCGTTGGTGAGGTCGTCGAGGGCGCACAGGATGTGGACTAGGGACATGCCCTCAGAGAATGGGGCGGCTTCGACCTCATTCTTACTCGGGCCCTCGTTTGGGTCGACCCTGGACAGAGTGGAGTCGAGGCAGTTACGGATTTGGGCTAGCTTCTCTAGGCAGTGGGTGAGGCCATTGGCTAGGCGTGGGGTTTTGGGTGGATTGATGGGCGCGCCTCCGCCTCCTCCTGCGTGCCCTAGCACTCGGGTGTAGCCTGTTGTTTGGTCCATGGTGGTGGCTCCTGTTGGGGGTTGGAATAGTGGGCGCTGGGGCGGGATGTCCCAACGCCCCTTGTTCTAGTAGCTGCTAGAACGGCGGCTTTTCTGGAGACCCGCCAGGGAGTGGGGGCTGGATTTCTTCTTGCGTTTGCCCTCGCTCCTGCCCGTCACTGGGTTCCCCGGATTGTTGCTGTTGTATATCTTGGCCGCCTTCGTCTTCGCCGCCTTCAGCGGCATCGTCTGCGCGAACTTGTCGCGCATAGCTTCGTAGGCTTTGGGCATATGCCCCTCCTAGTCTGTGGGCGTAGTCGAGCAGGCGCACGAAGACAGGGAGTTCTAGCGCCAAGCCCTGGGGAATGCATGAACCCCCTGGAACCTGTAAGGTGAGTTGGCCGCCTTCGTCGAGGCCGGCGTAGACGCCGTCGCCGATGTATTCTCTATAGACGATAGTCATTCGCTCCTCCTTCTTTCCTTTTGCCGTAGGGCTGCGTTGTGGGCCTCGATCACTTCTGAAATGAAGCCGTGGACTTGCTCAGTGCCCAGCGTCATGGTGGCGAATGGAGTGCCGTCTTCGCGCAATAGCCAGAAATGGATGTTATCGCAGCTCTCGCATAGAGCGATGCGGTGGCGGCTGGCGGCCATGCAGATATGGCCGTCTTTCTCCGCGTAGACGTCGGCCGGCTCGACCAGCGGTTGGATTTCGTGGGGCTCTAGCTGGTTCCTATCCTTCGCTCCAAAGTTCACGGCTTATTCTCCTCTCCAGTTTCAATAATGTGCTCGCGGAGGAGGACGCCCATAGAGGCGTCACCCCTCCAATGGGGTTCGATCCAGACTGTCTTGGGCACTGGCCTTTTCTCTACCCCCTTGGAGCCGTAGGTATGCGTATAGGTGCGGAAGTGGCCGATGACGTGGTGGAGGCGCTTGTGATACTCCGCCTCGCTTTCGCCCTCGCGTCGGACGTATTGGACATGCTTGCCGCCGATCTTCAGCTTTACCTGCTTGTACTCAACGTCTGGATAGACCTGCTTCTCATGAATACGGCGGATGCGGGCGGACTTGACCTCGCGGAGTTCTATGGTGCGGGGGACAGAGAGGAAGAATAAGGCCCCTGTGACGCTGGAGCCAGCGTACTTCAGGAGTTCTGCCCTCTGGACATTAGGGGCTGCACACCATAGGACGGAGCAGGCGGATTGAGCGGCCCAGGGCAAGAGGGGGAATTCCATGACGCTGACTGGGGCTGGGTGGCAGCCGCGGCCGAAGTCCATTACCTCGGTTACTAGGATAGAGTCGTCGCCTTCGCCGACCAGGAAAGCGACCCTATAATGGTTGTTGAGTCTTTTGGTGTCCTCTGGGAACTCGATCCAGAGGAAGGTAGAGGGCATTTTAACGGAGGTGCGTAGGGTTTCAACTGCGAGGGCCTTGCTGTCTATGAGCCGGGCCATTGCGAGGGCTGGAGATTGTTGGAACACGAAGCGGTCGGCGGTGTCCCTGGGGTCGCCGCTCCCGCCCAAGGCGTGGAGGACGTAGTCGTGGACGGTCCAGGCATGATTTAAGTTGTGGGAGTGGTGGGATGGCCTACCCTCGCGGAGGTAGTGCTCGGCCAGCGTCTTTAGGTGCATGGCTAGGGCTCCCGTTTGTCCTGACGCTTGAGGAAGTCGGGGGCGTCTTCGGGTTCGAGCGGTGGCTCGCCCAATGGCGGCTCCTCGTGAGGTAGCAATGGACGGCGTTCGGCCTCTAACGTCGTGAGTTCCGCTATCTGAGCGGCTCGGTTGAAGGCATCGTCCATCATATTGCGGACGTTACGGAGTTGGGTGGCCAGTTCGGTCGCGAACATCTTGTAGCGGTCACGCTCCTTTTCGAGGTCCATGATGTGGCCCTCTAGATAGGCACACTGGGCCTCGTTGGCCTCCGCTCGGATGTTGGCGGCAGCCAAGTCTGCCCGGAGAATGTCGTTCTCTTCTTCCAGGGCTTCTAGGGCTCGGGCGGTCATTTGGGCGGCCTCCTGAATGGCGCCTGTGCGGCC
>Ga0126382_10000066_pt1 | contig 33311 bp, 38 predicted proteins | sample PanSoiMetPlot_30_FD_92548 | JGI IMG/M metagenome (GOLD analysis project Ga0126382, IMG submission 92548) | Tropical forest soil microbial communities from Panama - MetaG Plot_30 | ecosystem: Environmental > Terrestrial > Soil > Tropical forest > Bulk soil | place: Panama | collected 2016-02-17
AGCCCGGGATCGACCCCGACGACGGACAGGGTGTCTTCGCCGTCGAGCCACGTGGCGTCGAGCACGATGTCGTCGCCCCGCCACAGCGCGGCTTCAACCACGTCGAGCAGTTCGCCGTACAACTCTTGGCGTTCGAGCGCGGTGTTGGCGTACAGGTCGAACAGGTTGCGGAGGTATTCGGCGGACAGGTGGGCACGGTTGGCGAACGTCGATGCGCCGTGGAGCGACACCTTCGTCGTCGTCTTGCCCAGGTTGATCAGTTCGCGGATCACCGCCACCCGTTTCGGGGTGGTCGTGACGAAGATTTGGGGGTGCGCCCCGAGCCGGGTGCCGATCCTCGTGTTGTCCCAGCAGGTCGCCCCCGAGTCGTCGGGCCGGTGGTTGTGGGCAGCGAGTTCGTCGGACCATGTCCAGTGGGACTGCGGCCCGCGCAACTGGGCTGGTTTCTCCGACGAGAACGTCAGCGCGATGGAACCGTTGGGCCATTCCAGGCGGCGCAGCGACGGGATGTACTCGGGCACCATGTCCGGTTCCGCGACGGCGATCACCCCGGACTCGCCGCGCACCATCACGTCCCGCACATCCGCCACGGTGCGGGCGATGAGATGGCCGATGGAGCCGGGCAGTTCCCGGGCCTTGCGGTTGCACCACGACGCCCCGACCCGGGTCTTGCCTGCGCCGCGACCGGCGACCACCGCCACCGTCGGCGTCGGATCGTGGTAGGCGGCAAGCTGGTCCGGGCGTAGCCACAGTTCGGGGGACGCCATCTCCGCGAGGGTGAGGTCATCGATGAAGGTGTCCCGTTCGTCGCGGGGGAGCAGACTGATCCGCTCCATCACCGACAGGGTGTCAAGGTTCACGTCACGGGACGGGCAAGTTCATCGTGAGCGTGACGAACGCGATGCCGCCTTGGATCGTGAAGGTGAGCGCTGGGCGTCCGAGCCGGAAGAACGCGTCGCTCATCTTGTCGTCGGCCCAGTCGAGCAGGATTTGGCCGTCGGCGTCCATCGCCGCCGACACCGCGTCCTGGGCGTCCCAGTCGGTTGTGCCGTCGTCGTTGGACACGTCGGAGCATTCCCGGGCGGCGATGACGACGATGTCCGCGAACTGGATCACGTCGCAGTTCCCGCCGAACGGCACCTCCTGCTCCGTCACGTTGAGCACCGAGATCGTGGTGCCCTGACAGTCCACCACCACGTCACCCATCTGGGCGTGAACCGGGTCGGGCAACGCCAACGCGTCGAGTTCCTCCGCGAGCTTCTGGACGAACTCCAACGGGGTCATGCCAGCCGGGCCTCCAACACACCGATGCGGGTGAGGGCGTTGCCGAGCGCGGCGGTGAGCAGCGTGACGAGCGACGAGTAGTCCACCTGCTGCGGGTCGATCTGGCCGTCAGCGAGCACGGCGTCCTTGGCTCCGGTGACGGCGTACGGGGCGGCTTCCGCGATGTCGTGGGCGTTCATCATGTCTTCGGTTGACACGTTGCCCTGCCACCGGCCACGAAAGGCACGGGAGGCGAGTTGCAGCACTCGTTCGGCGGCGTCGCTGATCGGCCCGACCGGCTCTTTCATCCGGTAGTCGGAGGTCGTGTTGTAGAACACCCGGTTCACGTGGGCGTCGTCGTTGTCCTGTTTGCCTGCCGTGATCGACCCGACGGTCACCGGACTCGACTGGGGTGCGCCCCGGTAGAACCGCAGGAAGTATTGGCCGGGGGTGTCCCCGGCGTCGAGCCGTCGGAACAGGGTGATCGATGGAACGTTCTTGTCGGCCACCGTGGACTGGAACGTGCCCTGGTTCGTCATTCGGCAGCCGTCGGAGTTGCCGCCCCAGTTCCCGACGTTGAACTCCAACAGTTTCGCCGGGTTGGCGTGGTCGTTGATCGTCAACGACCCGGTGATCGTCCCGCCGGTCTTGTCGAGCTTCAAGTCGGCCACCGCGTTGACGTACTTGGCGGGGGCGGCAGCGTTGGGTTGATCGGTCGGGAACTCCTTCATGGGAAGCAGCAGCCAGTCGGTCATCCGTCTGCTGCCGTCCAACTTGACGTAGGCCGACAGCGACTCGTTCATGTAGCCGACGGTGACGGCGTCGTTGGCGTCGTTGCCCTGGTTGGCGTTCGTCAGGCTCAACCGGCCGGAGATGGTGAGCGCCGACGCGATGGTTTGGGCTGTGGTGGCCGGGGCGCGCAGGATCGACGGGCCGATCTGCTGCCAGTTGCCGGACGAGCCGCCCATCGACATCCACATCGTCGGCAGCGTCGAGCCGGTGACGTTGGTCATCACGCACACCGCACCTTTGGGCGGGTTGAGCCACGTGTTGCGCTGCCCGAGATCTGCGAACCGCATCACGACGGAGTCCGCGACCCCGCCACCCCAGAACGCTTCGGTGGGTGACCCGATCACTGGGGTCCACACCGTTGACCACGGCATCAACTGAACGGTGCCCATCGGCTACTCCCTTCCCAACCGGTCCAACCAGGCAGAATAGAGTCCGGCGCAGGTCTTCAACCCGAAACTCGACGCCGCGAAGTCGCGCAGCGAACCGGTCCCGTATACCCCACGATGCAGGATCGCCCATTCCACGGCTTCGGCGGCGTCCCCCACCTCGTTGATCCGGCACTCCGGCGGCACCCATTCGGTGAACCCGCCCCAGTTCGTCGTCACCGGCCAGACACCGGAGAGCATCGCTTCCGCGAACACGCCGCCCCACGGCTCGATGTAGAGGGTCGGGACGAGCGTGCATGACGCTCCGGCGTACAACTCGGCGCGGGCTTCGGCCCGCACGGTGCCCATGTGGTGTACGTCGAGGTCGGAAACGTCCAGGTCACAGCCGTCGTCGGTGATCCAGCGGCCGTTCGAGATCACGGATCCCTGCCCGGCGATCACCAGAGGCTTTCCCGTATACCGGGCTATTCGGGCGACGAGTTCGACGCCTTTACGGCGGATCGCCCGGCCGATGAACAGCAGATAGCCTTGGTCGTCGGCCTCGTGGAAGTCGTCGGGCCGGTAGAAGTTCGGGATCACCGCGTCGTACGGGTTGCCGTCGTTGATGTTGTACCGGCCGTAGATGTGATGCAGCCAGGCGAAGCTCTCGAACACCTTGCCGGTGGTCTTCATCGACACACCCGAGTATCCGACGCACGGTTCGACCCACGTGAGGTGCGGCAGTTCGTGGTACAGCCCGTCGTGGTTCGAGCCGGACATCGTCATCACGATTTGGCCCGGTTCGGCCCAGGCGTGAAGCCAGGCCGCGGCCCGATGGTTCAGCATCCGCCAGTGCGCCGTCTCCGGGTTCCAGTCCAGATTCAGGATCGTCGCGGGCAGGTCGGCACCGAAGCATTTGGCCTGTTCGCTGTCCGACAGCAGCGACACGAACTCGTCGCAGTCATTGACCGGTGCGTCGCCGCCCCACAGCACGGTGACGTGCGCCCCCAGTTCGCCGCGCAGCATCTCCACCAGCCGGACCGCCTTGGCGGTGAACGCACAGTGCGGGTAGGTGATGTCATCGAACCGGGTGTGCGGGAAGCCGAGCAGGATCAGCTTCACAGCCCCTCCAATTCGTATACCCGGAACGCCAACTCCCTGACGGCGGCGACGACGAGCGGCATCAGCTTCGAGGCGTCGAGTTGCTGCGGCATGATCGCCCCCACCGACGGGGCGCGCAGTTCTTCCACGTCCTGTTCGGTCGCCACCGCGTCCATCTCTCCGACGACGGCTTCGGGGACGATCTCCGCGACCTCGTGGGCGATGAACCCGTCCATCCGTTGACCGTGGCTGTCGTTCAGCCACGTATACCGGATCGGGTTCAGGTCGAGCAGCCGTTCGAGCGCCCCAGTGATCGGGCCGAGCACGTTCTTCACCCGATAGTCCGACGTGGTCCCGTAGTTCGTCGTGTTGGCTGCCGGGGACGTGATCGCGCCGACGGTGCTGTCACCGCGCCGGAAGTGCATCAGGTCGGCCCCGTTGGCGTTGCCGCCTCCCGCCTTGTTGGCGATGAAACAGGGCGTGTTCAGCAACTCGTTGGTCATGCGGAAATACTGGGCGGTGCGCCAGATGGTGCCGCCGACGTTCGGATTCGTTTCGGTGGTGAGACCGCCGAGCACGTACGGATCCTTGAACCGGACGAACTCGGTCGGATTGCCGATCCTGACGACCTGACCAGCGGCCGACGCGACGTAGACGTTCTCGATGTCCGAATACAGCCGCATTTCGCCGTTCCATCGGCCGACATGACCGACCCGCAGCGTTTCTTGCGGCGTCGAGAAGAACGCGATATACGGCTGGTTGGGTCCGCTCACGTCCGACGAGATGCGAAGCACATCTTCTTGGGTGTGCCCGATCACCCGTGCCCGTTGAGTGCCGCATTGAAGAATCGTGTTCCCGGCGACAGCAAGGTCGATGTACTGGTTCGACTGCAACGACAACGTGGAGTTGTTGGCCGGGGCTTGCAGTACGAACGCCGCTGACGCTCCGGTGCCGAACGCCATCATCGTGCCGACGGTGACACCGTTCGATTTCAGGTTGATCGGACTGTTCGCACCGCCGCCGGTCGTGTCGTTGACGTTGAGTGGGCCGGTGAGCGTGCCGCCGGTCAACGGCAGGAAGTCACCGCCAACGCTGCCGCTACTGGCGATGTCGATCCACTGATCGTTGACCTTGACCCGCAGCACACCCATGTCAGGACGAGGTTTCCTCCACGTGAACGGCCGCGCCGTTCGAGCCGACCGCCGGTAGCTGCCCTTGAACCTCCGCGAGAGTGGTGAGCAGTTCGAGGTTCTCTCGCATCAACTGCCCGATGCGTTGCGCCAGGTTCTCTTTCACGATCTGGTCGCGTTGAGCCTGTCGCAGCAGATCTTCGTAGCTGGGCTGACCGTCGTTGCTCATGGCGCGGGCGCGGGTTCGGGCGGCACCGCGGCGAGCAGGGCTTGCATCGCGGCGAGGATGTCCTGGTCGGTGATCACCGACGCCTCCCACCCGGGACGGCCGATGCCCGCAGCCTGCGCCGACTCGTACTTGGCGTCGAACCCGGGGGCAGCGGCGAGCTTCCAGATGTTGATCTGGACGTAGCTCAACGGGTTGGTTGGGCTGGCAGCGGGGATCTCCTTGGACGCGGCGGCGTTGCACCGGGCGATGAAGTCCTGATCTTGGGCGAGTTGGGATTGGGCGGCGTAGCTCATGTGGCTCCTTCTACTCGACGGGCGAGATCTTGGACGGCGGCAACGAGCAGCGGGACCAGCCGGGACACGTCGAGTTGCTGGGGGATGATCTGACCGGCGACCATTCCGCGGCCTTCGTCGTCGTCGTCGGCTACCGCATCTTTGTCGCCGGTCACGGCGTCGGGGACGACTTCCGCGACTTCGTGGGCGAAGAACCCATCCACTTCGGTTTGGTCGGGGTCTTCTTTCCACACAATCCGGCGCGGAAGGAGTCGCATCAGCCGGAGCAGCCCGTCCTGTATACCGCCGTGGTCGTGTTTCAGCCGATAGTCCGACGTGGTGTTGTAGAGCACGGCGCTGGTCGAGGCGTTGCGTGTGATCGAACCGATGGTGGTGTTGTTCATCCGCCAGTGGCAGTAGTCGTGACCTCCACCGACCCCGGCCCCGATCTTGTCAGCGATGAACATCGGCTGGTTGATCGAGACGGAGCCGATATACATATAGTTGTTGCCGGGGTGGAACCACCAACCAGCCGTCCCTGCACCGGGAGCGGTCGCCGCTTGCGCTCCGATCTGAAGATGACCGTTGGTGTCGAAGCAGGCCCGCTTGTTCGCGCCGCCCGTGAAGAACTGGATCTCGCCGTTCACCAGGTCGTTCTGCAACCGCATGTCGAGGGTGGTGAACATCCCGATGGCACCGGAGCGGGACTGCGGCGCGGCCCCGTGGTAGAAGCCGATATAGCCCTGGCTGGCGTGGCCGTACAGGCGAAGCGGCGACGCCGAGTTGTTGCCGACCACGGCGGTGTCACCGATCCACAAGATCGCGTCCTTGGCGAGCAGGGTGCGTTGCCCGTTGCCATCGACGGTGAAAGCGCTGCCACCCGTCCCGGTCTGGAAGGAGATGTCACCGCCGATCCCGACAACCGCCTGACAGACCAGCGCGTACGGCGCGGTGTTGCCGTACAGGTACATCTGGTGGGAGGACTGGCCGCTGTTGACCCATCGCAGCGCCCCTCCGGTCGGCGGCACGCCGTACAGGTCGATGCCGCCTTGGCCCGATGTCAAGTCTTCGTTTATCCGTACTCGGTTGCCGAGCGGCTGCAAGCTCATCGGCCAGATCGCCCCGGCGTTGCGGCACTGAATGCGGTAGCCGTCGAACGCGAGGTTGACCGGGGCGGCAGCATTACCGCCGATGATCAACGGGTTGTCCGTCGAGGTCAGCGTGACCGCGGCGTTCTGATTGATGACCAGCGTCCCGGTCATCGTGTCGCCGGTCTTCTTCACGTAAAGGGTGTCGGCCTGGGTCTGGGTCAGCACGGCGACCCAGTTGCCGTCGGCGCGCAAGAAGTTCGTTGTGCCCCCACCGGACATAGGAACGGTCCCACGTGTCGTGGGGGTGAAGTCGTTGATTTCGAGTTGAAGGTTGCCGGTGAGGGCACCGCCGCCGATCAACGGAGCCGAAGTGCCGATGAACCGGGTGACCGGCACCTTCCCGGCGGTCAACGTGTCCACGTACTGTTTCGTCGCGGCTTCGAGCGGGTTGACCGGGTCGGCGGGCAGCACGAGCGGCCCGGTCATCGTGTCGCCCGGGATGTTCACGTACAGCGTGTCGGCCACGGCCTGAGTGAGACCGCCCGCGCCTGACGGGCCGGTCGCGCCTGCCGGACCCGTTGCGCCCGTGACCCCCGCCGTTCCGGCGGTCCCCTGCGGGCCGGTTGCCCCGGTGACGCCGACTCCGGTCGGCCCTGTCGCTCCGACGGTGCCGGGGCCACCGGTAGGTCCGGTTGAACCCGCGGGTCCGGTGACCCCGGTCGCCCCGACCGTTCCCGCGGTGCCTTGCGGGCCGGTGACCCCGGTGACGCCCTGTGTTCCGGCTGTTCCTTGCGGGCCGGTTGCGCCAACGGTTCCGGCTGTCCCTTGCGGACCGGTTGCGCCGGTCACGCCCTGTGTCCCGGCCGTGCCCTGCGGACCTGTCGCACCAGTCACCCCGGCCGTCCCAGCGGTGCCCTGAGCACCCGTGCCACCCGTCGAACCCGTCACACCGGTCACGCCTTGCGTCCCGGCGGTGCCCTGAGCACCCGACGGCCCTGTCACTCCGACCGCGCCTGCTGCGCCGGTTCCTCCGGCCGGGCCGGTCACACCCGTGACACCCTGAGTCCCCGCCGTTCCCTGCGGACCCGTTGCTCCGACTGCTCCGGCTGACCCAGTCCCGCCCGTCGGACCGGTCGCCCCGACCGTTCCGGTATTTCCCTGTATACCGGTAGGCCCAGTTGCGCCGACCGCCCCGGCGGTTCCGGTCACGCCTTGGGGTCCGGTCGTACCGACTGCGCCTGCCGCACCGGTCCCACCCGTCGGCCCCGTGGCCCCGGTCACGCCGACAGTGCCCGCGGTTCCTTGCGGACCGGTCACACCGGTCACACCCTGGACGCCTTGACTCCCCGCCGCGCCCGTGCCACCGGTCGGCCCCGTGACCCCGGTGACGCCCTGTGTTCCTTGCGGGCCAGTGGCCCCAGTGACGCCAGTGGGGCCGGGAGACCCCTGCGCGCCACTGGGGCCGGTGGAACCTGCCGCGCCCGTTCCGCCGGTCGGGCCGGTGGCCCCCGTTGTACCTTGATCCCCTTTCGGGCCGGTCAAACCTTGCGCCCCGGTGCCACCCGTCGGACCCGTCGCCCCCGTCGTCCCTATCGGTCCGGTCGGACCGGCCGGGCCTTGGATCGGGCCGACATCGGACCAGCCCTCAGCACCGTCGGACACCCAGCCGTGTCCGGTGTCGAGCGTGATCCACAGATCGCCTTGTGTCGCCCCGGCGGGAAGGTTGGCCGGGGTCGGCACCGATCCTTTCAGGACGACGGAAGTGCCGTCGGTCCCAGACACACCGGTCGGGCCTTGAATGCCCTGCGGTCCGGTGGGTCCGGTGATGCCCTGCGGACCGGTGACTCCCTGTCCGCCCTGCGGGCCGGTGTTGCCGGTGACCCCGGTCGTGCCTTGCGGGCCGGGCACCGTCGAGTCGGCCCCTGACGGGCCGGTCGCCCCGGTTTCGCCCTGGTCGCCACGTGGCCCGGTCGCGCCGACGACTCCGGTGGCTCCGACCGGACCGGTCGGCCCCGTATTGCCCTGTATACCGGAAACGCCGGTCGGGCCTTGCGTTCCGGTTGCGCCGACTGCGCCTGTTCCCCCAGTTGGGCCGGTTGCGCCGGTCGTGCCCTGGACTCCGGTCGCTCCGGTGGCCCCGGAGAACACCAGGCCGTCCACGTACGCCTTGTCCACGAGATCTTCGGGCGCGACCGGCACGAGCGCCGGGTCCATCTTCGGGACCACACCCAGGAACGTGACCTGATCCTGCGTCTCGACCGGCCACTCGAACGTGGCTGGGCCGATGACCCGCAACTCGTCCTGAACGAGCACCTTGCCGAACTGGGCTGCCTTCCCGGCCTGCTGGTAGATGTCGCCGGAGAAGTCGGCGGTCTGATTGACGTACAGCCCTCCGGCGTCGATGATCACGCTTCCGGCGTCCATCGTCAGGGTGCCGGTCATGTGATCGCCGGACTCGTTGACGTATACCTCAGCGGACGACGGTGCCGACGTGAGCACCTCGACGGGGTCGTTGTTCGACGGCGAGTACGCACCGGGGCCGACCCGCATGAACAGCACCGGCACCGTCACCCATTCGTTCGGCCCGTTGTTGACCGGATCCCCGATGACCTTGTACTCGACCCAGTTCGACGCGTTGGCGGCTTCGTAGAGGACGAGCAGGTCGTCGGGCTTCAACCAGTGCAGTCCGAGTTTCAGTTCCCCGTTGGCGTCGTACAGCGACAGGTACACCTCGGTCGCCAACGTCGGGTTGGCGTTGTTGACCTTGACGAACCCGTGCTGCGGGTCCGTCGCCGTGGTCGTGTCCCTCCACTTGTAGGGCCACTGGGAGGCTGCCGACCCTTGCGGGCCGGTCACCCCGGTCACCCCAGTCTCACCTTGCGGGCCGGTCACCCCGACGGGGCCGGTTACACCGGTTACACCGGTTACGCCGTCGATCCCGGCGACACCAGACACTCCGGTATTGCCCTGTATACCGGTCGGTCCCGTCTCCCCGATTGGGCCAGTCGGCCCGGTTGCTCCGGTGGTGCCGGTCGTGCCTTGCGGGCCGGTCACCCCGGTCACACCGGACGGGCCAGTCGAGCCGGTGGTCCCGGTGACACCTTGGATGCCGGTCGGTCCCGTCGCGCCGGTCAGTCCGGGCGGGCCTTGGATCTGGCCGATGTCGGTCCAGCCCCCGGCTCCGTCGGACACCCAGCCGTGTCCGGTGTCCGCCGAGATCCACATATCCCCGGCCTGCGCGCCCGGCGGCAGATCTCCCGGCGCGGACGGGACGGTGCCCTCGATGGCGATGGACGTGCCCGACGGACCCGTCACACCCGTCACCCCGGTCACCCCGGTGACGCCAGTAACCCCGGAGATTCCGATTGGGCCGGTGGCCCCGGTGACTCCGGTGACCCCAGTCGTTCCGGTCACTCCGGCGACGCCCTGTATACCGGACGGTCCCGTTGGGCCGGTCAACCCCTGCGGACCAGTCACCCCGGTCGGCCCCGCCGCCCCGGTGCCGCCGGTCGGTCCGACCGCGCCTGTTCCACCCGTCGGCCCCGTCGTTCCCTGCGCCCCGGTTCCGCCAGTCGGGCCGGTGAGTCCCGTCGAGCCGGTGACCCCCTGAATTCCCTGCGGGCCGGTCTGCCCAGTCGGCCCAGAGACGCCCTGTGCGCCGCTAGGGCCGGTCGGACCCGTCGGCCCGGCTACACCTACCGGACCGGTCGCCCCAGTCGCTCCTGGGGCACCTGGGCCACCTGTGGTGCCCGGGAAACCTTGCGGGCCGGTCGCACCCGTAACTCCGGTGGGTCCGGTGACGCCTTGCTGCCCGGGGAGACCCGACCAGCCCTGTGGGCCGGTGGCTCCGGTGACTCCCATCCCGGTCGGCCCGGTGGCCCCGGTGGTGCCCTTCAACCCGGACGGACCTGTCGGGCCGGTGGCCCCGACCGCGCCCTGCGGACCGGTCGCTCCGGTGGTGCCCTTGACCCCGGTGACCCCAGTCGGCCCGGCGATACCCTGCGGCCCGGTCGCGCCCGCAGGACCGGCTGGACCCAACGGTCCCTGCGGGCCGACGATTGGCCCGGCGTTCTGCCACGACGTGCCGTCCCAGAAGATGAGTTCACCTGCCCGGGGTTGGCGGGGCGGCAGCGCCGGGTTCGTCGGGTCCGGCATCACCGGCATCCACGGCATCACCTGATCGACCACCCAGGCGTCGCCGGACTCCGGGTTGGCAGGCATGGCCGTGTCGTCGGTGCCGAGCCGTCCCTTGATCGTCAGCCCGGCCCCCGGTGCGCCCGTTCCGCCGGTCGGCCCCGACGGACCGGACGGGCCGGTCAGGTTCCCTTGGTAGTCGAGCCGGAAGCTGCTGTTGACGACGAACAGTTCGCCGTCCGCGGAGTCGATCCACGTGTCCCCGACGACGGAGCCGAGCGGGGCGATGTTGCCCGTCTGCAAACCGGTCGAGACCTGGACCCGTTCACCGCGTGGCCCGGTGATCCCGGTCGCCCCGATCTCGCCACGTGGCCCGGTGCCCCCGGTGGCCCCGGTGACCCCGATCCCGGTCGGACCCGTCGGTCCCGTCGGGCCTTGCGCCCCGGTGACGCCGACGCCGATGGGTCCGGTGGCCCCAGTCTCGCCTTGCGGCCCCTGCGAGGTCGCCTGCCAACGGTCCATGATGGCGTCGATCTCGTAGGCGAAGTTCCGCATCCGGCGGGCGGTGATTTCCTCCGACGAGTTGTCCGAGAACGGCGCAGAGTCAGGTTCGACCCCAGCTTCGACGCGCTGATGGTTGCGCATCCATTTCTCGTCCAGGGAGAACTCGGACGTGCCGCTCATCGGGCTAGCTCTGCGTGCGGAACGCCAGATCGAACGGGTCCGGCACCGGGTCGGTCACATCCTGGTCCCCGAACTGTCCGCCGCAGTCCCCCTGCCGGGAGAATGTGCGGACCCCGGCCATCGCGTCGATGAACTGGCCCGAGATGTTGCGCCGGGCGATGGCGAGCCAGTGATCCAGACGACCCATTCCCGTATACCCCTTTGTCAGGAAGTCCTGCGGGTCGAGCACCGTCCACGACACTCCTTGGCGGGTGATCGACTGGACCCGCTCCGGCAGCGAGCACGCCTTGTTGGCTGCGGCCTTGGCGTACTCGCAGGCCAGCCAGCCGACGATCGCGGACGTGCCCGGCGGCAGGTTGTTGTCGATCGCGTAGGTGATTCGGAACACGTTGCCGTCGCAGCCGCACATGAACGTGCGCGGCATGAACTGGCCGATGGAGCCGGTGCCGGGCGCGCAGCAGAACGAGATGACGTTGACCGCTTCGAGGCACCAGTCGTTCCACGGGTCGGCGTCGGTGCCGCAGTGATGCACCCGTTCGACCGACTTGATGAACTCGACCGGGCCGCGCCGCAACCGGATCTTGCAGCCGGTCAGCCGGTAATCCTCCATCCAACACTGCTCGCCGTGGAACGCCCCGTTGGTGAGTGACCACACCACCCACGACGCCTGGGCGATGGCGTCTTCGAGAATCTTCTGCTCAGCCGCCGCTTGGTCGTCCCGCTCCCAGTAGACGACTTCGGTGAAGTCCCCGGCCTGATGCCGGTGCATGAACATCCCGTCGGGGTATACGGAGGCGAGGGTGAACCCGGAACGGCCGTCGGGCAGCGCGGCGACGCCGACGGTGTACTGGATGGCGAGCGTCCCGTTGACCAGCACCCGGATCAGTCCGGCCTGCATCTCGAAGCGGACCACCATGTTCTCGGTCCAGTTCGCCGCGGCCTGCGGGGCGACCGGTGACCCGGCCCGGTTGAGGGTGATGTAGTCGGCGGTGATCTCGACGGACCATCCGCTGTTCGGCCCGCCGCCAGCCGTGACCGAGTCGAGCAGCACGACCCGCACGAACGTCGAGATGTCCTTGGCGGTGACCTCCCACTCGGCCCAATGCTCCCCGACGAGGACACCGTTGCGGGCTGCGCCGCCGGTCCAGTTTCCAGACCCGTCGGCCAGTCCGATGGCGTTGCCCTGCCCGTCGAGGATCGGCATCTGCTCGCCGGGCAGGATGCCGTAGCCGAGCGCGGTCAGCGGTGTCCCGGCCTGCCCGTCGAACGGTTCATCGAACAGCACGTTGAAGGCGGTGGTGGACACCGCCGGGTTCAGCCCGAGCGGCACATCCTGGGTAGCGCGGTATACGAATCCGTCGGCGGCGTACACGAGATCGTCGGTCTTGTAGGCGGTGATCTCGTTCCAGGTGGTGATCTTGTGGTAGGTGAACTCGGGGCAGGTGGCGGCGACGACTTCGGGGTCGGCCCACAGTTCCTCGAACTGGACGGGGGTGACGACCGTGGTCACGGCCGGTCACGCTAGTTGCCAGGGGTGCTCCGACCTGGGGAAACTGGTGGCATGGCCGATGTCGTGTTCGTGATCCACCCGGCGGCGTTCCAGAAGTTGACGAAGTTCCGCACCGGGGAGGTCGGCCAGTACATCGAGCGGGTCACGAAGGTCGTCCACGTGGCGATCAAGGAGCAGGCTCCGGCCCCGGGGAAGCCGCCGATCAACCGGACGTTCATCAACTACGCCACCGGCCGGTTGGAGGACTCGATCCACTTCGACGTGGTGGCGAACGGCGCGGAGGAAGTGACCGGGATCGTCGGGGTCGGGGAGGCGCACGCCAGGTACGTGATCCACGGCACGGTGCCGCACGTGATCAAGCCGAAGTCACCCGGCGGGGTGCTCTATTTCTTCTGGCACAAGAAGGGACGGTTCGCTGCGTTCAAGCATGTGAACCATCCGGGGACGATGGCGAACGACTTCATGACCCGCGGCTTCATCGCCGGGTGCGCCCTGTTCGGGATCCGCTAGTCGTAGTCCCAGCCGTAGTGGTCGGGGTGGGCTTCCTTCCACCCCGTGCGATGGGCGTGGGAACCGTGAGCGGGGATCAGCCGTTCGAGCCACGGCACGGCCTCCCACAGCTTGTGGGCGCATTCGTGGCAGATCACGACCTCGTAGTCGGGGTGGCCGGGCAGCGTCCGGTCCTCGTCGTAGGTCGGCACGTAGTCGGGGTCATCGAGCAGCGTGGGGTTGCCGTGCTCGTCCTCGCCCTTCACGAAGTCGCAGTACAGGCCGTACCCGTCGCGCTCGTCGGAGTTGCGCAGCCAGCGTTCGTCGGTGTTGTTGGGCCACTTGGCCGGGATGTTGTCCACCCACATGCCGTAGCCGCCGAACAGGCCGATCCACAGTGCGTTGTCGAACTGGTAGGTGCATTCCTCGTCGCGGCCGTCGTAGTAGCTGTCGGCCACCAGTTCAGCGCCGCAGGCGTAGCAGTTCATCCGACCTGAACCCAGCCGGTGTGCTTGCCTTCGGACAGGCCGATGATCCGCAGCCCGGTCTCCCCGTTGAGCAGTTCCCGCAGCGACGAGTCGTCGTGCAACGCGTACACGGTGTCCGTCGAGCCGTCGGCGTAGAGGACGGTGTACTCGAAGATCGGATATTCGAGCACACCGTCCTCGGCCCGTCGCACCCGGGGGAGTGGGAGCGCCGGGACTGCCCGGCCCCGGCCACGTGTGGTGGCCGGTTTCTTGGCGGGGGTCTTGGCCGGGGTGGTCATGGTGGACACGCGGCGGCTTGGAGGACGGCGCGCAGTTCTTCGTTGGTCCGTTCGGTCTTGGTGTTCGGCTCCGGGTGAACCGTCGGGTCGGCCCCGACGGACCAGCCGCGTTCGTTGACCAGCACGACGGTGCCGGGGCAGAGGTTGTCGTACTCCAAGTACGGCTCCAACGACGAACGGGTCGCCGGGGCGCTCGCACCACCGCAGCCGACGAGTGCCACGGCGGCGGCGAGGGCGACGAGCAGCCGCCTCACTGCGGCACCCCGTATTTCTCGTCCAGTTCCTCGGCGTGCTGGACCCGCCACAGGGCGGACCAGCAGGCCAGCATCGCCTCGTAGAAGTCGTCGTCGTCACCGGCCACGGCCTCTTTCACGTGGGACGTGTAGTCCATGTCGCGCAGCGAACGGATGACGTGCCACGCCACCGTGGCCCACGGCACGTCGGCGTGCCAGCGGTAGTCGCCGTCGGTGACCTCGATGATTTCGGCGTCGGGGAACGCTGCTCTCAGGTGCTCCCGCTTGCGGGCGCGGACCCGGCGCAGCTTCGGGTCGGTGTCGTGGGCGACCACCGAGAGGAAGCCGCCCTCTTTCGTGAAGATCCACATCTTCGTTCTCCTGTCTGTGTCTAGTTCTTGCGGTATACGTTATCGGATGTTCGCCTTGACCGCTTCCAGCGTGGCAGCGTTGAGCCGGTCGAACCCGACCGTCCCGTACCGGCCGGTCTCCGTCGTCGGCTGGACGATGGTCACGTTGTCCAGGTGCAGATCCTTGATCCAGCCAGTGCCCTCGTCGTACGCCGACGAACCGACCCACAGCACGTGAGTCCCGGCCCGGGTGAAGTCCCGCAGCCACAGTTCGACTTTCTCCTGTTCCTCGTACTTGACGAGGTAGGCGTCGGACACGACGATCAGGATCCGGGCGGCGTAGCTGGGCGTGGACAGATGCAACGCTCCGTCGAGCGCGGCCAGCGCCAGGTCGCATTCCTCCGTGCCGTCGTCGGCGGGAACGCCCCGCACCACGGACAGGATCTCTCCCGGCCGGGCGATGGACTTGACGTTGTCCCCGAACGTGACCGCCGCCGTGCGAGCACCGATCTTGTGTCCAGCGTTCGTCCACACGTAGGCGAAGTCCGCCACCGTCTGCTCAGCCCACTTCATCGAAGCGGACGTGTCGGTGGCGATCCCGACGACGAGCGGACGGGCCGTCGAGTGGCGACGGACGGTCCCGCGCCACGGTTCGGCGCTCACCATGCGGCCCTGTGCCCGCTCTGCGGACGCCCGCACTGCCTCCCGGGAACGGAGACGACCGGGAGGCAGTACGGAGGGGCGGGCGACCTTGCTGATCGCCGGGAGCGACAGTTCCGACAGCACCTTGCTCGTTTCGGCCACCGCCTTGCGGTGACGCTGCTTCGGTTCCTGCTCGAAGATCGTGGTGGACTTCCGCTTGTTGCCGAACACCCGGTGGGCGGCGTCCATCGACTTCCACCGAACCGGGATGTACTCGACCTTGTTCCAGTCTTCGGACAGCGTTTCCTCCAAGTGCTTCAACGCGGCGTCGGTCAGTTCTTTCGCCTCGCTGACAAGATCACCGGAGTCGTCGTCGTCGTCGGACGGCTTCGAGTCGATGGACCCCTTCTCGCCCAGCCCCCAATCGGAGCCGGGGTCGCCGGAGTCGGTGTCGTCGTGCTTCGAGCGGTCGCCCTCGTCGGTGGACTCGTCGCCGGACTTGTCGCCCGGCTCGCTGTCGTCGGAACCGGAGTCGTCGTCGTCGGACTCGTCTTCCTCATCCTCGTCGGACTTATCGCCGCCGTCGCCGCCCGGCTCGCCGCCCCCCTTGCCGGTGCCCTTGCCCTTGCCACGGCCACGTGCGCCGGTCCCGTCCGGCTCCCCGTCGCAGGAGTCGTCACCGTCGGAGGTTTCTTCCCCGACCAGTTCGACCCACTCATCGCAGATCTCGATCAGGCGGACGGTGTCGCGGGGCAGCACCAGGGTGACCGTCTCTTGCAGCAGATCCATCAGCGCATCGACGGTGTCGTCGCCCAGCAGGACGCGGGCGGCGTCGTCCATCGGCTTCGTCTCGGCCATCGTGGCAATCCCGGCCAGGGTGCGGCCCTGGACGAGCGCCCAGGCCCGGGCCACGGTCGGCTTCGACGTGGTGTCGAACGAGCGGATGCCTTTGAGGACGATGGTGAAGCTCGCCCGCAGCCCGGACCGGCCACGTGGATACCGGCGGATGGCGTGGTTCTCGACCCGCACTTCCTCCAAGGTGGTGAGCAGATCCCCGTGGTGGGGAGCCAGCTTCTCGGCGTCGCGCAGCGCCTCAGAGATCGCGGCGTGCGACGCCTCGTGGGCCAGCAGCCCCTCGGACTTCGCCCAATCGAACCCGGTGCCGTGGTCGGCCACGTTGTCGGTGTTGATCCCGGCCTCGTCGGCGTGGATGTAGATGTCGCCGGTCTGCGGCACGTACCAGGCGGGGGCCGGAGGGTCGGACACGTCTTCGGTGCCGACGTACCGGGCGACCGGGGTGCGGTCGTTGGCGATGACGTTGAGCGAGGGCTGGGCGTTGAGCCTGATGCTCGCCTTGTTGTGGGTTGCGTTCTTGCTGGTGATCACGTTCATGTCTAGGTCTCCGTTTACAGTTTACCGCTTCACAGCGGGAAGTTGATGGGCCAGGTCTGCGAGTTATCGACCGGCTTCGTGAAGTCGTACTTGCCGAAGTCCCGCTCGATCCGGTACTGCCCACGGAAGCGGGCGGCGGGGATCTGATCGGCTTCGACCTGACTCACGGAGTCGGCCTCCAACTCCACGAGCAGCGGACGGCCGAACAGCTTGATGCCGGGCCGGTTGAGCACGCCGTCGAGGAAGGTCAGCACCTTCTCCAACGAATCGACTCGCTTGTGCCGCCAGTTGGCCTTCGTCGCCCCCTTCGGGCGGGCCGACGCGTACAGGTTGGGGCCGACGACGAAGTACCGGGTGTGCGACTCGGCCCCCGGGGTCTCGTTGACGACTTCGAGGTACAGGCCGTAGCTGCCGGTGCCCTCCGTGCCCCTCGCCTTGACGACGAACGGCCGCAGGGTGGACTTCGCCCGGATGCGCCGGACGTTGTTGGCGACGGTGTCGGCGGTCATTGCCCGCTGGACGAGTCCGTTGCCGGTGATTCGGGTCAGCGGCTCACCGGGGCTTGCGCTCTCGGCGGCCGGTGTCTCGGTGGTGGTCATTTCATGTTCTCCAATGTCTGTGTCTTGTCGTTTACAGTATACAGGGCTGTCAAGGTTTACAGCGCCAACGGCTTCGGCTTGTGACCGAACACCGCCTCGATGGCAGCCAGGGCAACCTCCCGGTTCTCCGGGCGGATCTGGCTGACGTAGTTGGACAGGGCCAGTTCCTCACCGAACTGCGCAGAGACGTTGCGGAACACGATCAGTTCCCGCAACTGCGGGGCCGCAGTGACCTCGCCGCGCTGGCACTTCTCGTTGAGGTTCCGGGTGACCTGCGTGATCTTCGGCGGGACGCCCAGCTTCGTCGCAATCGACCAGTCCGTCTTCATCTCGGCCTGGACGAAGAACCGGCTGAGCAGAGCGTCGCTCATCAGCGCGCCCGGCACGTCCGGGTTGCAGGCTCCGATGACGGCGAACCCGGGGGTCGGGTGGATCGAGCCACGTGCGGGGTTGGCTCCGACGATCAGTTCGTCGCGGCCGTCCATCACGCCGTACACGACGGCCATGATCCGGGGGTCGATCAGGGCGATCTCATCGACCAGCAGTTTCTTGCCTTCGATCATCGCCCGCACCAGTGGGCCATCGACCCACAGGTAGGTGCCGTCGGGTTGCTGAACCCAGCTTCCCTCGAAATCGGCGCGCTCCGTCTCGATGCTCCCTTGCACGGTGATCGTGTCGGGGAACGCGGCCTCGACCAGTGCGGTCTTGCCGGTGCCGGGCGGGCCGTACAGCAGCACGTTCAGCCCGGAGTTGACGGACGAACGAACGAACGTCACGTCCTGCATCTTCGTGGAGCCGACCATCAGGTAGCGGGGGACGTATTCCTCGCCATTGGGCCGGACGTACACCGCCTTCTCGTCGGCTTCGGCCAGCACGGCGTCAGCCGGGGCGATGGGGGTGATGACCGTCGGATCCCCGGTGGGGGTGACGGTGGTGAGGGACTCATACGACACGCCGTGGGCCAGTAGCGGCCACAGTGCGTCAGTGAGAGGGGTGGTTGTCATGTCTGTTGTCTCCGTTGTCTGTGTCTGAGTCTAGGTGGTGGGTGTCACACCGTTTACAGTATACACCCGTAGTCAAGTGCCCGTTTACGGCATCATATCTTCGAGGTTGATCTTCTCGCCCCGGGCCTCGGCCTCGTCCATCCGCTTCGCCGCTTCGGCCCGGGCCGTCATGAACCGCACTCGCGGTCCCTCGACCCCCAGCCTGCGCAGCACCGTCTGGACCCACGGCGTCGAGCGGTACGCCGCCTTCGCGATGTCCTGGTAGCGCTCGCCGTCATCGACGGCTTCGAGCACGGCCTTGTCCAGGTCGTAGGCGGCTTCGTTCATCTTCAACCGCAGCGCGCCGAGCGCCTGCGCCCGCTTGTGAACGGTGATGAGTGCCTCGGACCACGTGGGGTCGAGGGCTTCACTGGTTGTCATGTCTGTGTCTCCTGGTCTGTGGTATACGGTGTTCACTATACACCGGTATCAGCGGAAGCGGCCAGGGCAATCCTTGTCGTGGATCGCCTTGACCTGCTTGATGGTCATCGTCTTCACGGTGACGCTGACGACGCCGCCGCACTTCTCGCAGCGGTAGCTGTCCTTACTCATTGGTATCTCCTGTCTGGGTCTTGTCGATGATCGAGCGGCAGCGCTGGCATTGATCCAGGTGCAGCCACTCTGAGAACGGCCGGTGGCCTTCGGTCGCCAGCGTCCACCGCAGTCCGCAGCGGGACGTGTAGTAGGCGTGGCCGTAGATGTCGTCCCGGGTGTCGGGATCGGCAGCGTGGATCCGGCCGTGGGTGTGGCCCGCCTTGTAGACGGCGAGATCGTTCATGCGGCACCGTCCAGTTGGGCGACGAAGTCCACGATGTGCGGAGCCTTCCTCTGCCCGGTCCACTCGAAGTCGGGGTCGAACGTCGCCAGGTCGGCGTCGGTCAACTTGTCCCGGTGGATGACGCGGTGCCCGTTGCGGGCGATCACCTTCCAGGTGAGACCGTGCCGGTAGGCGGTGACGGTCCACGTGGGATGGGGGATGGTCTGGATTGTCTGGTTCTGTGTCACGAATACAGTATATCACCGTATTCAGGAAACACAACATGCCTGGTCAGAGGGGGTCAGACTTGGGGTGTGGCGGACGACCTCGCCGCGTTGGGACTGCTCGTCCTCGCGTTCGTGGTCGTCTGGGCTTTGCTGTTCCGCTAAACCTTTCGGCCTGCGGGCGCGTCTATATGACGGTCCGGTTGGGCAGCGCGCAATACGGGCGGTACGGGCGGGCGCGCTGCCCGACCGTTCTCAGTACGTTGACCAGGCTCCCCAGCCCTGCACCTGGTATACGTGCATCCCGCACGACAGGTTGAACCACGGGTCGAACAGGTCGTCCGGGGAGCCGCCGCAGTCGTCGGCCCACATCGGCATGATCTGCAACAGGCCGCTGGCCCCGCTCGACCCGTTGTACGCGCCCGGCTCGCAGTTCGACTCCCGGCTCATGATCCGGCTCAACGGCTCGTACCACTGGTCAGCCGTCCAGCCCACGGCGAGAGCGGTGTCGGACCACTGTTCGCAGGCGGTGCCCTCGATGGTCTGGAACACCTCGTCGGCGCTGTCGCCATCCCCGCCGGAAGTGTTCGGTTCGCTTTCGGCGGCGGGTTGCGAACCACTGTCGGTCGAGTTCTCGGAGTCGTCGGAGGGCGCGGGCGCGGCGACCGGCTCTGGTTCGACCACGCCGTCCCGATCCCAGTCGTCGGTACACAGCGCACCACACTCGTCCTTCGCCCACGCTTCGGCGGCTGCCGGTTCCTGCCGGTGCCAGCGCAACCACGCCCGGGTTTGCGCGGGGGAGCAGGCGCAAAGAGTTGCGCCCGCGGCGAGAATGGTGATGAGCTTCTTCATGCGGGTCGGCCTTTCGTGACGGTTCGGTTACGCCCGCTGCGAGTAGTTCAGCACCCCGGCGTGGGGCGGGTCCACCCCCTCACGCCGGGGGCTGTCATCGCAGCAGCGTGACGTACAGAATCACCATGCCGAAGCCGACCGCCACGGCGGCAAGACCGACCATCAGGCAGCCGACCCAGTCCTCAGCCGGGCCTTCGCCCCACTCCACATCGTCCTTCTCCCAGTCGAACGGGCGTGTCGGGTCAGGCGGGGGCCAAGGGGGGTCGGGATCCATCGAGGTCTACGGGGCGGCGCACACAAAGATCTGGCGGGTGATGTCGTCAGGGTCACGCTCGTGGACCCCAAGCTCCTGGGCGGTGAACCCGGGCGGGCAGATCATGCCCGGCGGACCCGTCGGTCCGGTCTCACCCTGCGGGCCTTGCGGCCCGGTGTCCCCAGTCGCCCCGGCCGGGCCACGTGGCCCGATGTTGCCGCGTGGACCCTGCGGCCCGATCTGACCGCGCTGGCCTGCGGGGCCGCGGTCCCCTTTCGGGCCTGCCGGTCCCGTATCCCCGGGTATACCGGGATCGCCGGGCGGGCCTATCGGACCGCGCTGACCAGCCGGGCCGGTGGCCCCGGGTGCGCCGGGGGGACCGGGAATCCCCCGCTCACCGGCCGCGCCCGGTATACCTTGACTCCCAGCCGGGCCGGTCGGCCCTTGGAGACCGCCCGTTCCCTGTGGTCCGGCCGGTCCGGTCTTGCCGACTGCTCCGGCTGGCCCGGCGGCTCCACGTGGGCCGCGCTCACCTGGGACGCCTTGCGTGCCCTGCTCACCCGCCGGACCGGCCTCGCCCGGCGGACCCTGCTCGCCTTGTGCCCCCGGAGGTCCGGGCGGGCCAGGGACGCCCGACCCAGCGGCCCCCGGGGGCGGCTCGATGCTGGTGCTGCTCGTCGTCGCCGTCGTGTCGTAGTACGAACCGCCTGCGTAGCTGACGATCCCGGCGACCGTTCCGATTCCGAGCACGAGGATGACGGTGCCGATGATGCCCACACCCTGCGCCGGGGTCACGGTTCAGTTTCCACCTTCGCCGTCCGGCTGCGTGGCTTGGCGGCGGCGGCGGCGGCGATGGCCTGCGCCTGCTGCTGCCCGGCGATGATCTTGTCCTGGGTGACGGCGGTGCCGTGACCGCGCCCGGCGATGAACCCGATCAGCGCCCCGATGATCGTGTTCATGATGTCGGTGATCGTGGAGATCAGCGGCCCCAGGTCACGCTCCGGTTGGGCGATCATCAGGATCCCCAGCCCGGTGAGGCTGAGAATGAGCATGGTGCAGACCGTCACCACGAACACCTCGACCACGAACTCGACCATGTCCTTGGGGGGTGGCGGCATCGGGATCGGGTTGATGTGATGTTCCCGACCCGGCTCGCTCATGGCGTGTTCGGCGGTGCCTCGGCCTGACGCTGGGCGTAGGCCAGCTTCTCCAACGGTTCCAGCGGCACCACGTTGGGCCGCACGAACATCTCCTGCACGAGCGCGAACGCGGCGGTGGTGATGCCGACGATGATGCCGCCGACCTTCTCGTCGTATACCCCACTCACCAGCAGCACCGTGTTCACGGCCTGGATGAACGTGAAGATCGCGGTCGCCACCCGCACCGGTTCGACGGCGAACAGCTTGCCGCCTTTCACGGTGGTCGGCGGGGCGTCGGCGGGGACGTTCACAGGATCTTGATCGCGATGATGACCGCGCACACCGCGGTGACGATGTTGGCAAGCGTGTTGAGGTTGATCTGGCCGTTCACGGCTACTTCGCTGCGACGAGCTTGTTGACGTTGAAGTCGATGCTGGCGAGATGCTCGCGGGCGGACTCCTGGTTGTCGCCCTTGCCCATCTGTTCAGCCCACACGATGTCGGCCACGGCGTTGAGGAACGCCTTGTCCTTGCTGAGACACTTCGCCGTCGTGGCGGCGACCTTCAAGATGTCGGCGTCAGTCACTTCATCATCCTCCGGTAGTGCGAATGGGGTGAGGGTCCACGGGGTCGAGCGGTACGACCGGCCCGCCGGGATCTCCGACGGCTGGATGTGCCACGGCTCGTTGTTGACGTTGCGGAAGCTGCGCAGCCCGAACTTGGCGAGTTCGCCTTCCATCCAATCCCATGACGCCGCGGGCACTGTGTCGATGGCGACCGCACCCCCGGCGGTGCCGTTGGCCGGGAACCCTTCATGGTTCGAGTTGCCCGGCGGGGCGAACTGGGGTCCGGCGTTGACCGGCTGGATCCGCCAGCCGCAACCCACACCGAGCGCGATCCCCTTCGAGGACGCGTACTCGCACAGCGCGATATACCGCCGCCACATCTCGGGGTGCAGCTTGTTCACCGTCGTCAACTGTTCGAGTTGAGCGCGGCTCAACTGTTGGCTGCCGTAGCCGTACGGGAACGACGGCATCAATCAACGCCTTCCGGTATCTCGCCCTCGTCTCGGCCTTCCGGCCCCTGGAACTTCTCCGGGGCATCGTCCGGGTCGAGACCTTCGGGCAGGTCGGTGTCGTCGTCTTCGACGGCGTCAGCCTCGCCCTCGATGGGGACGGCTTCGCCTTCAACTGCGTCGCTCATCAGAACCTCTTGGTCGCGCCGACGTACTTCTTGATGTTCTTGTCCTGCATCGTGTTCTTGATCTGACCCCACTTGGTCACCATCGCCGGACCGGCGTTGTCGTCGGTGGCGTTGGCCCAGACCAGACGGATCGTGTTGACCGCGCCGGGAGCCATCCGCAGCAGCGACTCGGCGTTGTCGATGTCGCCGCCGGAGTCGCTCACCCACAGGGAGTTGGTCCCGTCCCCGATGAAGTACGCGCCGTTCTCGCGCTTCGCTACACGCCAAACCATGTCCTCGTCCTCCTGTTCTGGCGGTGGGGTCGGGGTCGGGGTCGGCCCCGCTCCCGTCCATCGACGCTTCAACTCGGCTCGCAGATCGTCATAGCTCCACGACCCGGAACTGGTCACCGACCGCGGCTTCCACGCCCCTTGCACCGCCGCCGCCGTACTGGGGTCGATCTTGCGGTCCGGGGCATACCCCTGGTGCGTCATCACGTCGGTCGGCTGGTTGCCGCACTTGGCGTTGATCTTGTTCGACAGCGCCATGACCATGTTGATCTGCTTCTCCGAGTACGGCGCGCCCGTGCCGTTGTTGCAGATCTCGATCCCGACGGCCCGCTTGTTCATGTCGTCCTTGGCGACGGTGCCACGTGAGAACGTCATCGGGGAGTTGATGCCGGAGCCGTTCGTGTTCGTCGCCCCTCCGGCCAGGACGAGACACACCTTCGAGTCGATGGTGATGTTCGAGATCGGGCGGGCGTCAGCCGAGTAGCACTGGTAGCGGGCGTCACCCCAGGCGTCGTCGCCACCGGCAGTGTGATGCCACATCACGCACAGCGGCAGGCTGTCGTAGCCGCCCGACGAGCGTGCCCGATGCAGCCACGACGAGTCGAACACCGACCACGAGTACCCGGTTTCCTTCGCCGCTTCCGCGACCACGTCATCGAGCCAGTCGAGATAGATCGACCCCATCAGCGGATCACCGTCCCCTCGATCTGCAACCAGCGGATGATGTCATCGACCAGGCCCAGCGCGACCGCTTGGGCGTCGGCGTCGAGGTCATGCCACGTGGCCTGCTCACCGAGGAACTGGCGGGCCTCGTGCAACGCCAACGCCGACCCGTCCCGGCCCTTCTCGGCCAGGTGGTCGATCAGTTCCCGGGCGAGTGCGTAGCCGACCTCCTGCTCACCGGGGTCGAGGTCGTCCCACGCCTGCTGTTCCTCCGCGGAGACACCCATCGCGTCCAGCCATCCCCGCACGTCGTGGATCCGGTGGGCCACGGCTAGTGGGTCGGGAACGTTGTCGGGGGCGTACGAGTCGGCTGGTTCCCAGTCACCGAAAGTGCTCATGCGACCTCCCTTCGGCTGGACAGATTACGCCTCTGTGGTGAATACGCCCGAGTAACAGGTGCCGACGCAGCCGTGCTCGTTGATCTGCTCGACGGTGCCGTGCCCGCCCAGCCAGCGGTCCAGATCCTCGCTGTTCAGAGTGTGCGGATGCCCGAGAGAGACGCCGTGGCCGACCCACTCGAACACCCGCACGAGTTTGGCGATTCGGGCCGCTTCGACGGCGATCTTCTCCGGGTCGATGACGTGTTGGAGGCAGTTCATGATCCATGCCTCATCGAACTCGTCATCGCCGTACAGGGGTAGCGTCACTTCTGCGGCTGCCCGGACCACCTCGATTCCGCTTCCCGTATACCGGGCAATAGTCCAGTCGGGGTAGATGCCGGGATCCACGACCACACCTCGCCGCACGCCGAGCGTCTTCAACAGGGGGGACACCGGTCCGCCGCCGATGTCGATCACCGACTGGGCGGCGACGCGGTATACGGGCCACTGCTCCCCGAGCGAGGTTTGCACCACCCCCATCCGGTGCAGGTAGACCTGCTGCTTCCATTCCTCCGACCACGTGAGGGTGCAATCCCCCCACCATGCCGCCTCGAACGCGGCGTGCCGCGGGTCGTCGGCCGGGAACGTCAGGGCGCGATCCCTGCCGCCCAGGCGGCACCGTTCCAGTAGCACTGGCCTGCCGCGCCTGCGGTTGCGGTCTGCATGAACTGGCCGGGCTGCCACGGGGTCGCCGGGTTGGCGACGATGCCGCTGCTGGCGACGCTCGCCACATCCGCGGGTGGGGTCGATCCGGCCGGGGTCCACGTGCCGGGCGTCCCGACGGTTGCGCCGGTCGCGACCGGTGGCGGACCGCTTGGCCCACTCGGACCACTTGGCCCGGAAGCTCCGGCCAGGTGGGTGTCGTGCCTGCCCGTCATGACCATGCCGTATACCTCCAAATCACACGCGGACGGAGAGTGGTGAGGGGTCCATAACGTCCCTCACCACTCTCAATCCGCTCCCCAGAACTACGGGGCGACACCTGCCGTCCAGGCCGTCCCGTTCCAGTACGCCTGCCCAGCAGCCCCGGCGGTGCCGGTCTGCATGAACGACCCGGTTCCCCAGGCCGTAGCGGACGGGGAGGCGGCAACGGTGACCGGGTTCCCGGCTTGCAGGTTCGCCACGCTCGACGGCGGGGTCGCACCAGTCGGGGTCCACGTGCCTGCGACACCGGGCACTTCGGTGGCACCGGATGCCGGACCGGCCGGGGCTGCCCCGACCTGCCACTGGTTGCCGTCCCAGTACGCCTGGGTGGCGTCGCCCAGCACGACATGCTGACCGTTCTGCCACTGAGCGGGTGGTTCGGCCTGAATGGTCGAGTTGGACAGTTCCGTGAACGTCTCCGGGGCGACCGAGCCGACCGGGGTCCAGAAGCCCGGAGTACCAGCCGTCGCACCAGTCGCCAGATCGGCACCGCACCCCAGCGAGTTGTCCGGGGTGTACGTCCACGCCCCGGTCCAGCCCAGGTTCGGCTTGGACTGCGACCGGACGTAGCTGAACGGATTCGTCAGCGCCGCCCGGTAGGTGACGAAGTCCTCGCCTGCGCCCATCGCCGGGTTGAGTCCGTTGGCGGTGAGGGCGTCGTTGCCGACCCCGGTCCCGGTGAACTCGTTGGCGAGCGCGCCGTTGGTGAACTCGCGGTCACCCTCGTAGCGGACCCGCACGTACGGGAACACCCAGTGGTAGTACGGGGTGCAGGCGGCGGGCTTGCCGCGGACGATGGCCTTCGACCAGATCTCGATGGCTACCGGGTTCCCGACGGTGGCCCCGACCGCCGGACTCGTATACCCGATCACGGTCCCTGCGGACTGGCAGATCGGGTTGTCCGGGCCGGGCGGCGCGGTGGGGTCGGTCAGGATGTCGGTGGCGGCACAGATGATCTTGCCTCCGGCGATCAGCGCCGATGCTTCCGGGTCAGGTGAGCACAGCGACAGGTTGAAGGTGATTCCCTTCATCGAGTCGTCGGCCTTGAACTGGATGCAGATCGAGCCGTCCGCGGCCTTCTCGGTGATCTCGTCGCCGTCCTCGAACTCCGTGCCGAACGACGCCGAGATGAACCCGTTTGTCGTCAGGATCGGCTTGTTCGTGTCGATGCTCCCATCAACGTTCAACGGGGTGATGCGGATCGCGTCACCCTGGATGCTTGCCGCTCCGTCTCTCGCTGCCATCTCACACCTCCTTCATCAGGTGTTGGTTCCCCGACCCGGAGAGGTCGCATGGCGCGTCCGGGCCGGGGAGGACGGTTGGGATCACTCGACAATCACGCCACCCGCAGGCACCGTCGCGATCGCGGGCGTGAACCCGCCGCGGATGGTGACTGGCGTGGTGCCACGGAATGCCCAAGCGGTTCCGGCGACGGTCGGCCCCATGTAGGCGACCTGCTCGAACGTCTCGGAGAACTCGCAGAACTTGTTCTTCTGCACGTCTTCCTTGGTGCGGACCACGCCGAGGTCGAGGGAGCCGCCGTCGAGCCGGGTGAACACACCAGGCAGGGTCAGCAGCCACTCGGCCGGGGTCGGGTATCCGCAGTTCGAGTCGAAGTTCGACGTGGCCGCGGTAGCGGCGGTGCCGACACCGACGGGGATGTCATCGATGTACCACACCGGGTCCACGTTGATGTCCGATAGGTAGCCGTTGATCTCGGACCACGACGTGCTGAGCGTGTCGTCGCCGGGGATCTGCACCGCGAGATCCGACGCCATCGCGTCCCGCAGCCAGGCGGGGGCGTAGAGCCGAAGCTGCGTGGTGAGCGAGATCCGGTTGGCCCACCGGAACTGGGCGGCGGCGAGCCGGACGGTGACGAGGAAGTCACGTGCGACGCCGAGCGGCGTGTCCGGGGTGCCGACCACACCGGTCCCACCGGAGCAGGCGTTGACGACGCCGGGCGACCCGAAGATCGAGGCGAGCAACCACTGCTCACGGAACCGGGCCTGGGCGACCATCACGAGGTCCGTGGACGCCCTGACGAGTTCCGGGTTGGCCCGGGTCATCAGGTTGTCGAAGCACAGGCACAGCGGCACGGCCATCAGTTCGACGGTGTGCTCCTGACCGCACGGGATGTCCACGCACGGCTTCAACGCTTCGGGCGTACCGTCCATCGTGGAGCCGGACACGAACTGGAAGTTCGGTGGCTGCCCGTCGGCGGCGGTGTTCTTCCAGAACCCGAAGTTGCCGTCCATCACCGCGGTGAACTGGGCGAGGGTGGGCGGCTCCTGCCAGATGATCCCGCCCCGGTCCACACCGAAGCTGGACAGGCTGTCCCCGACCGGGGTGTCGGTGGTGCCGATCCCGGGGATGTCGTACAGCGGTGTGCGCGGTGCGCACCACCCGGCCGCGGTGAGCGACTCGACGGACTGGTGTTCAGCGGCGTACTTGCGGATCTTGACCGAGTTGCCTTCCGGGTCGCCCCGGCGCAGGATCCGGTCCTCGCCGTACTCCGCTTCGAGATCGCGGCGGAAGCTGGCGACGATGACGTGCTCGCCATCGCCCCGGACGCCGCGCATCCCGTTGATCTTGCGGGTCAGCGCCTCGATGACTTCGTCCATGTCGGTGAGTTGCTGACCGGCGGTCAGGCCAGGGATGTCACCCCCGGCAGTGATGGCGTAGTGGGCCGAGGCTGCCACCGCCGCGGGCTTGTGCGCGTCGGGCACGTCGGCGTTCGTGACTTCTTCGGCCACGTTCTCTACCTCCGAGGTGGTTGCGGGAGCGACCGGCTCCCCGTCGGCTGACTGTGCGGAAGCCTCCGGCGCGACCTCGCCCGGCTCCCCCTCCGCGGGGGCTTCTGCGGGCTGGTCCGGTGCGTCCGGGGACTCCGGGGTGGCAGGCTCAGACTCGGCGGGTTCGCCTTCCGCGGGTGCGCCTTCTGGCTCACCGTCGGGAGCTTCCCCCTCACCGGGGTCATCGGTCTCGGCGCTGGCGGCGACGGTCTCACCCTCGACGGGAGCGGCTTCTGGGGCCGGTTCCTCAGCGGGTGCGGCGTTCGACCGCTTCTCGCGGACCTGATCGAGCGCGTCCGCAAGTGTCTGCATCGTTTCCACGTCACCGGCCGCATCGGCGGCGTCGAACGCGGCGACCATCTCGGTCTCCAACGATTCCAGTTCATCGGCGGACAACTCATCGAGCCGTGCCAACCGTTCCGCGAACTCGTCCATGCGGACTCCTTCGTTGCAGGGTTGGATTCGGTACGTCTCGGCGTCTAGGGCAGAGGTACACCGCTCCTGCACAGGAGTCCTGGTCGCTCTGGTCGGGGACCGTAGCAGGCCGACCCGGGCAACTGCGGGAAACCGGGGTTTCCGTATACTCCGATCTCGTGAAGTGCCGTCTGTGCGGCAAGCCTGGGGTCATCACGATCAACGACGACTCGTACTGCGAGATCCACGACGAGATCGGTGTCGAGCGGACCGCCCGGCTCACCGCTTGGAAGCATGGGCTGCCACACGACGCCATCGAGCACGCCGGACTGTGGGCGTTGGAGCAATACCTGACGAACCCGGAGGTTCGCCGGGCGTTGGAGCGCTAAGCCTTCAACGCGGCGAGCCGGTCCATCACATCCTTGGGTGCCCGCAGCGCCCGTGCCCGCTTGCGGATGTGGGCCAGCGCCTTGCCCCGGTCACTGGCCCGGCCGAGCGACTGGATCGCGTTGTTCAAGTCGTTGAGGTCCGCGATGGGGAAGCTGCCGTCGGGCATCGCGATCCCCTTCTTCGACGCCAACTGGCGTGCCCGAGCGTTCCAGCCGCCACGTGCGAGCAGCCCTGGTTGCGGCCCACGGACCCGTTCCCGCAGCGACGCTTGGAGGCAGCCGCCGGAGGACAGGTGCATCGGCATCCCGTCACCCCACGTGGCGTATACCCGATCTCGGAGCGCTTGGAGCCGGTCTTCTTCGACGCGGCCTTCGTCCTCGTCGGGTAGTCCGACCTCGTCCTCGTCACCCTTGCCGCCTTCCTCGTCGGGAAGGTCTTCGACGGACTCGGCGTCGGGCACCGCGGTCATCTCGCGGGCCATCTCGACCGCAGCCGACAGAGCGTCGCGGCGTTCGAGGATCCGGCCGAGCAGGGCGGCTTCGACCATCCGCAGCCGCTCATCGAAGCTCTCCATCGCCGCGGTCATCGCCCCGTTCGTCTCCTGCTCCGCGAACTGGGTGATCATCGCCTCCACCACTTCGGTGGAGCCTGCGGCGACGAGCGCCATCGGATGACCGGCAGCCACCCGGGCGCGTGGAATGGGGAAACCGGGGACGTTGACCGAGCAGACGGCGACCAGTTCGAGGTTGCCGTTGATCGGACGCCAGTCGCCCGAGACGCCCGACGCACGCAGCTTGCGCAGTTGGAGTTCGTCCACGTCGGAGCGCAACGCTCCGGCGACCCAGATACCGTGCTTGTCCTCCCCGACCGCCACGTCCATCATCGCGGAATCGGTGTTGTCGTAGTGGGCGACCGCCTCCGCAACCGACGCTTCGAGCGGGGCGTGCCCGCCGACGAGGGAGATCTGTCCGACGTTGATCTCTCGGCCTTCGGCGGTGTGCAACAGCCCGGTGGCGAAGAACGCGTAGTTCGACTTCGACTTGGGTGCCCGGATGCGGCCGTTCATCCCGATGTGATCCTGCTTCCACCCGGCGATGTGCCCGTATACCCTGCCGTCGGACTCGATCACCAGCGGGGTGACCTTGTCGAGGGTGGGGGCGTTGAACCAGTCGGCGGGCGGGTTCACCGGGAACGCCGACGAGACCAGCACTTCGGGGTACTTCACCAGGTGCAACGACGGCGCTTCGCCTTCGTAGACACCGTCGGCCAGGTCAATCGGCTCGTCCAGCAGCGTCATCTCAGACTCCTTTCAGAACTCATGGCTGCGATCTGGGGTCTGGTAGGCGTCTGGTCTGGGCGTCGAGAATAGTCACGTGTACGGGAATCAGTAGGGAACTGTGCCCGCCGGAGCGGCCCCAGTCGGCTGCTCCTGGTCGAAGCCGAGCCGGACGAAGTCGGGTTCGGGCATCCCCGGGTTCTGCTCGAACTGGATGTCCTGGTCGCCGGTATACGGCTGACGGTGATCGACGCGGGATTCGAGGATCTCGTCGGGGATCCCGGCCGGGTAGGCGTCGCATTGCATTTCGACGGTGTCGTGGAGGTGGCTGCACGAGTAGCACATCGGGATCGCGAAGCTGGTCATGTCGTCTCCTTGGGCGGTGAGCGCTGACGCGACGGCGGCGGGCGGGGTGGCGGCGGGAGCTTCACCCTGGTCGGAGTCGATGATCCACTCCTGTTCCTCCTGGTCGCGTCCGCTGTTGATGTAGTCGGCAATGCGGATGCCGCGGCCTTCACCCGGTTCGAGCACGTACACCTGACCGCCGCTGAGCTTGGCGAACCGGTTGGCGGTGCGACGGTTCTGTGACCATGCCCGCAGGCCGGTAGGGGTTTGGGTGGCTCCCCGGTACAGCCGCATCGGGTTCGGGCGGCTGTTCGTTGCGAGTTCGTCCATGAGCGCTTTGGCTTGTGCCCGCATGATCTTGCCCGACCCCGAGTCCGGCTGCGGGTCACCGCGCCGTTCGTGAGCCATGTGGATCATCACGTTCGTCCAGTCGCCCTTCATCGACCACAGGGCGTCGCGGACCAGGGCGTCGTGATCCTGTACCAGCCGCGGTTCGTCGCCGCTCATGTCCCAGTAGCCGCCCTCAGTGCCGATCGCGGCCGGGCCGGGTGTGTTGATCGTCTGCATCAGCGCCGGGCTGTCAGGTGAGGGTGCCCCCGGAGGGGCTGGTGCTTCCCCCAGTTCGACCCCCGCATCGACTGCCTGCCCGGTGCGCCACTGGTCGTACGTCTCGGCTGCCTCCGGGTAGTGGTCCCGCATCCCCGGCAGATCCAGGTACGGGCCGTTGTGCGCCCAGAACTGATCCCGCTGATCCGGGGTGAGATCGGCGTAGCTCGTCGTGCTCGTATACCGGTCCGGCGGCAGATGCTCCGACAGGCCCATCAGGTTGCCCCACTCGTCCAACGCCGAGTCGAGCGCGTCAGACGAATCCCCGGTGAGCCGGGCGGTCCACGCCTCCGCGTACCCTTCGGAGGTCTTCGAGTGCCCGTACTTGGTTGGGGTGAGCTTCGGGATCGCGTACCGCAGTTCTTGGGTGCGGGTCCAGTTCGAGGAATCGGGGAACATGCCGAACCCGTCGTCCATCACGACCGGCGACCACGCCGACCCCACGTCGGTCATGGACTCGTTGAGGTAACGGAACTGGCGTTGATGGGAGAACTCGTGGACGAGGGTGAGCGTCGGGTCGTTGTACTTCGAGGACATCGACCACGACAGCGACCCGTGAGAGGTCATCTTCTGGTCGCTGGCGTATTCCTCGTTCGACGGTTTCATCGACCGGAAGTACATCGGGTTGAACGCGATCTGAATCTCCTTCGTCACCGGCCCGATCCCGCCCGGATGTTCAGTGCCGGGATGAGCGACGGCGATTGCGCCGCCCCACATGCCTTCGGGCACGAAGTCATCGATCCGGCGGGCTGTTGCCGGATCCCAGTTGGCGAGTTCCCGCCACGTGTTCGCCAGGTTGAGCGCGATGCCGGAGTCGTATTGCTTCACGTCGAAGATGACCGGCTTGCCGCGCCACGCCGACAGGTCGGCTTCCATCTTGTCCTGAACCCACTGCTTGCGGGCGTCCGGCGTCATCTGCTCCCATTCGGCCGGGGTCTGCAACGGGGCGAAGTTCGGGCCGTCGGGGTCCGCGACCATCTCGGGCAGCCCGTGCCGTGGCGGCGGTATACCGGTGTCCACGTACTGCGGGTCGGTCGCTTTCGGAGCTTTCGGCGGCTTCGAGACCGGCGGCATCCCGCCCTGCTTCTTGGAGAACCCGGGTTTGGCGACCTGACTGGGGCGCACGTCGATGGTGGCCCCGAACTGGGCCGGATCCCACCGGGAGTCGGTCACCTTCACCGTGATCACCGAGTCCCCGAGATGGGTGCCGTCGGCGGGGGCGATCGCGGCGATCTCGCCCTTCACTACCGGGTCGCCACGCTGGCCGTGCTGGAAGCCGTGCAACCCGGACACCTCGACCTCGCCACCGACGGCGAGCGGTTCCTTGTCGGCCCCCCAGATCTCCACCGACCGGCTCGTGCCCGGCACGTCGTTGAGGTACGCCTTCGGCTCCGGTAGCCGTTCGACCTGCGAGGACCGCACCTTGTAGCGGGGTCCGCCGTCCGGCTCCTGAACCCAGATGTCGTCCGGCCCGTCGATCTTCTCGACCCGGCCCCGCCGGTTCTGGACGTTGGTCCGCTGCCCGTTCTCGTCCATCCCGAACCCGAACAGCTTGACCAGCCCACCGACCTCGATGAACTGACCGTCGCGGCCACGTGGATGCAGACTGGGGTCGAACACGGCGGCGGACATGCCGCCGAGCGGCAGTTCCTCCCGGCCTTCATCCCCGAGCCACAGCCCGACCCGGTCGAAGTAGGGGGCGTCGTCGGTTCCGGCCACGTGCGGAATGAAGTGCGGATGCTTATCCGGGTAGTCGTCCACGGTGCGCCCGACGAGGTTGTCGGCCATCGCGATGTCCCGAGCCTGCTGGATCTCCGGCGCTTCCACGAGCATCACGTCTTCGTCCCCGAACCGGGCCGGGGACAGCGCGGTCGCCTCGAACGGTTTCAGGTTGGAGGCGATCTGCTCCATGACGTTGCGGGCGGCGTTGCGTTGGTAGCCGTCGAGATCCTTGGATTTGCCCAGGTAGCAGATGGTGCAGTGCATCGGGCAGTGTTCGCCGTCGGCATACTCGACCTCGCCGTGGTCGCACAGCAGGACGATCACGGCCCCCTCGAACCCGCCGGAGCTTGCCCGCACCGGCCGTATACCGACGCGGGCTTCTTCGATCTCGTTGTCGATCTGGACGGCGGACGCTTGGAGGACGGCCCGTTCGTAGACGTTGTTGGTGAGTCCGGCCCGGACCCGCATCCGGCGTCGCTTCTTGCGCAGCGCCGCGATCAGCCCTGTGTCGATGTTGATCACCGCCGCGGACTTTACGTCCGGCGGGGGTGCTGACCTGGGAAATCAGGGGAATGCTTCCCGTATACGGTATGTTGTATTAGGTGCTATGACAGAGAACCATCTGACCACCACCCAGATCCGTGAGCTTGACCGGGTGTTCGCCCGTGGCGTGACCGCCCCCGCGGTCGTCAAGGCCCACACCCTCACCGAGCTACTCGTCCCCATGCCCGACGACGCCTGGGAGGTACGCCCCGATGCCGCGTGACCGCACCTACACCCGGCCGTACGGCTTCCCCCGCAACCAGGACGAGTACGACCGGCTGCTCGACATTATGCAAGACACCGGCCACGAGACCATCGACCACACGTGGGTGACGGTCTCGACCGGGGAGACCGTCTGCGAGATCTGCGATCTCGACCTGCGCGACTTTCTGGACGACGGGAGGTGACGACATGA
>Ga0126382_10000067_pt1 | contig 32841 bp, 27 predicted proteins | sample PanSoiMetPlot_30_FD_92548 | JGI IMG/M metagenome (GOLD analysis project Ga0126382, IMG submission 92548) | Tropical forest soil microbial communities from Panama - MetaG Plot_30 | ecosystem: Environmental > Terrestrial > Soil > Tropical forest > Bulk soil | place: Panama | collected 2016-02-17
GCAGGGATTGCAGGACAAGATATTCAGCACGCACGTTTACGAAGCATAACCCAACCACACGACAAAACTCCGCTGTCATTGGTCCTATAGGTCATATAGGTCCTATCCTTTTCTCCTTTTTGGAACTTTCCAACAATTTCGCGTGAATCAATAATGTAAGCAGACGAGCGGGCGTTCAGCAGAAATTACGATGACTCTGCAGACCTTCAGTGATGTTGATCTGCTTCGGCGCATGATCGCCGGAGAGGGAGAAGCTTTTGCAGAGCTCTATAAACGCCGGCAGGCTGGCGTGTACAGGTTTGCGCTTCAGATGAGCGGATCCCCCGAAACCGCGGAAGATGTTACACAAGAGGTTTTTATGGTGCTGATGCGAACTGCCGATCGTTTTGATCCGGAACGAGGTTCGCTGGCGGCATACCTGTATGGAGTAGCACGTAATTACGTTCTTCGAAGGCTGGAACAGGATAGAGCTTTTATTCCAATTATGGATTCGACCGAGGAGGGAATCGCTCCTGCGATGATTGCGGAAGGCGATCCGCTTGACGACCTTACCCGCAGTGAGACGATTCAGTCCCTCCGCGATTCGATTCTCGCGCTGCCTCCGCATTACCGAGAAGTTATCGTGCTTTGCGAACTGCATGAGATGAGCTATATCGAAGCGGCAAGCATCGTAGGATGCGCTGTAGGCACGGTGCGGTCGAGGCTTCATCGAGCGCGTGGGTTATTGCTCGAGCGACTGCGGGCGGCGCGGGAGCGAAGTTCCGTTCGACAAGAGGTGAAACCGTTGAGGTGTTTCGCATGAACTGCAATGACTTTGAAGTTATCGCGGGCGATCTGTCAAAAGATGTTCTGATGGACGCGAACCTGCGCGAGAAAGGTTTGGAGCATTCCGCTTCTTGTGCTGATTGCGCTGCGCGGCTCGAGGAAGAGCGAGTTCTGACGGGGGGCCTTCGGTTATTGGCGAAAGCCTCGACGGAAGAGGCACCAGCGAATGTCGAAGCCGCGGTTCTTGCTGCTTTCCGGCAAAACCAAATCGTACCTTCGACCCGAACCTCATATCGCCGATGGATATATGTTGCGGCAAGCGCTGCTGCGCTGGTGCTGATTGCTACATTGATTGCGTTGAATGCGTCCAGAACGCAGAAGCCAGAATTGCCCTCGTCGCAAGCCACAACAGAAGAAAAAACGCCTGGCGGGACTGTGGCTCAAAGTGCTGTGCCCGTCCCACGCCAAAGCGAACGAAACACTGTGGCGGCGAAATCAACAATGCACCGAACAGAGCACGGAGGTGCTATCAGTCAGAAGCCTATGCAAGTAGAAACGGACAGCAACGCAATAACTGAGATAGCGACTGATTTCATACCCTTGACGAATCGAGAAGCGTTGGCTCAGATGGATGGCGGCCAGGTGATGCGAGTCGAGTTACCGCGTTCTGCGTTGATGTCATTCGGATTGCCAATGGATATGGAACGCGCGACTGAACGCATAAAGGCCGATGTGGTGGTCGGCAATGACGGTTTGGCGCGCGCAATCAGGTTTGTCCGATAAAAAGTTATGAGTCGGATAGGTCCTATAGGTCCTATAAACTTTGAAAGAGAGGATCGCGATATGGCAACTAAAAGAAGAACCTTCATCACAATCATCGCCGCGCTGGCCATCCTGGCAAACGTAATCGGCGTCGGCGCGCAAGAGAAGAAACCCAGAAGCGACGTTGTCACGAACCACGTGTTTGTCGGCGGGCCAGGCCAGATCGCATTTGCCGAGGGTCAAGGCGACAACACTTTCCTGTTCGTTTCCACTGAAATGAGCATAGACGGCAAACTCGTCAAAGGCGCGCCTTACTCGGCTCAAGCCATCAACGAGAGCGTACAAACGCTGGCCGGGGGCAATCGAATAGTTCGCCATAACACTTCGACTGTCTACAGAGATAGCGAAGGCCGTACACGGCGCGATCAAACGATCTCAGTTGTTGGGAACTTTGCCGCGGCGGGAGAACCGGCACAAACGACCTTCATCAACGATCCCGTCGCAGGCGTCAATTACATTCTGGATGCGAAGAATAAAACTGCGCGTAAGATCGACTTCGGAGCCAGAATGAATGCCGAGAAAAAGGCGATTGAGGCAAAGATCGATGCAATGAAGAAATCGGGGGACCCGCAAGCTGCCGCTGACGCAGCAAAGATGGAGGCTATGAAAGCCAAAATGGAGGCGCGGAAGGCTGAATCCGGGGACCCGCAATCAGCAGCAGTAGGTGAAAAGATCGCGATCGAGAAAGCTACAGTGGCTGCTGGCGCCAGGGATTTCACATTCGAGATGAAGGTGCCCGGTCCCGGGGGATTCGGTGTAATGAAGAAGGATCCCAAGAACACCAGAACCGATTCACTCGGAAAACAAACAATCGAGGGCGTCGAGTGCGAAGGCACTCGCGCAACTACTACCATTGCTGCCGGTGAAATCGGCAATGAATTGCCCATCGAAGTGGTGTTTGAACGGTGGTACTCCCCGGAACTGCAGACGGTAGTAATGACCAAACAAAGCGATCCGCGGTTCGGTGAGAACACCTATCGCCTGACCAATATCAATCGTTCGGAACCGCCTCACTCTCTGTTTGAGGTTCCTGCAGACTACACGATTCAAGAAGCTGGCCCTCCTCCTGAGATGCGCATGAAGCTTGAACGAGAGGCGCGCCGTCCAGGCAGCTTCTGACACAGATCAACCGCTGCAACTACTGAAGGAGTCAAAATTCAAGGCGGAAGCGATTATGTCGCTCCGCCTTTTTGTCCTCCCTGAACATTGCTACACTGACCATCGAGTGACGATTAACATCCGCTTAGAAGAAATTGAGGATCAAAGGGCCGTCCGCCGCGTCAATGAACTGGCCTTTGGTCAAACGATGGAAGCCGATCTTGTAGACGGGCTTCGAACGAACGCGCGTCCTCACATTTCATTGGTTGCGACCGTTGAAGAGCGCATTGTGGGACACATTTTTTTCAGTCCTGTATCGATCGAATCAGAAACCGGTAGCTCTATTGCGATGGGTCTTGCGCCCATGTCGGTTCTCCCGGAATTTCAAAATCAAGGGATAGGGAGTCGACTTGTCGATGAAGGTCTCAAGAAGTGCCGAGAGTTAGGCCATTCAATCGTAGTAGTTCTCGGACATCCAAACTATTATCCCCGCTTCGGATTCATCCCGGCGCATCTAAAGGGACTTCGATCCGAGTACGATGTGCCTGATGACACGTTCATGGTGCTGGAGTTGAGCGAGAATGCGTTAGCGGGACGACGTGGGTTGGTTCGATATCATCCGGAATTCAGTAGATTTTGAAGTCAAAGGTTCTATTCTGTTTTCGGAAGTTCCCGCATGAACTTCGTGCGCGTATAAACCACGCGAAATCCCTGTCGCTCGACGTTTCGCTGGGAACCGCTGCCGGGCGCCGTCGCTACCATCGCCAAGTCACATTTCTGCTCAGCCGCCATCGCAAGCCGCGCAAGAAGCAGCGCCTTTTGAACGCCTCGGTTTCGAAACTCCGTAAGAGTCCCCGCGCCGCCAAACGAAGCGACACCTTGATGAATCGACATCATCCCCCCGCCAGCCGTCACACCGTCGATCTCGGCCAGGAAGAAGGATGCCCCCACAGCATGGAAGCAGCTGGTAAACACATTTAAGAGTGAGGTCGGAAGCTCCGTATCTGGAAGAAAGCTCTTCATCACAACCAATGAGTAATTCTCTATCTCATCTTCCCTGGCGCTGCGCACACTGACTGCGCTTCCAGAATCTGGCCAGGATGTCTTGTCGGCATCAGTAAGCTCGCGTGCAAAAACATTCGAATACTCGATCGGTCGGTATCCACGCGCATTGAAAAGCGTAAGCAAAGACATGTCAGCAAGTGGACAGGACTCGATGTTCACAGGAGCCCCGTTACTGTTGTAGAACTCTTCTATTGCAGACATATCATCTTCGGTTACCGGGCCGGTCAAACCGAGTCCAAACGCTTGAGTCAAAGGCGACTCGACACCGCCAAAACCGCCGTACCCCCCCGCAACTGCGATGAATGAGTTACCGGTAAAGGAATTGAGCCGAGCCCAGGAACGAGCGAACTCGACTGCGGCCAGAGCGTCAGTCATCTCAAGGCGTCGCGCCAACTCCAAATCGGCGAAACGTATCCTCGAATTATGGTTCATATGCGCACCGTATACTTGAAAGGTGTAAAGAGGCCAGATGAAATATCCAGGTGTTTCTCGTCTCTTGGCCTGTTGAACCTCCAAGAGACAGGCTCATCGAATCCGATCAAGACCATGTGCTTCGTCCGCACCAACTGGTTCGTTGCTACTTGCCCGCTCGTGTTCGTCGGAAAGCAGCTTCATCATCTCATCACGCCGCGTGTAGAGGCGCTTGAGAGCACGCGGCTTGTGACGAGCAAGGGCATAAGATGTGATGATCGGAAGCGCAATCGTGGAATCGAGATAACAAACAACCGCGTCGGGCAAACGATCAGGATCGATCTTTCCCCAGCTAACCGCTTCGCTGGGAGTGGCGCCCGAAAGACCGCCGGTGTCGGGCCGGGCATCGGTTACCTGCAAGAAATAATCGTGACCCTTTTCTTCGATTTTTAAGACCTCCTGAATCTGTGGCTCAGTTTGAAGCAAAAAATTCTTTGGGCTTCCGCCGCCAAAAATCAGCACCCCAGATTTCCCGCCTGATCTCTTCGCGTTAAGAACGATTGCAGCAGTCTCATTTACGTCGGCATTTACGTCAAACCGAAGCTTGTTCCCGGTAAGCGCCTTTGCCGCAACGTTCATTCCTATCGAGCTGTCACCCGGAGAGGACGTGTAGACCGGCACACCTGCGTCGTGGGCAGCAGCAAGGAGACTTTTTCGGCCGATCCCCAGAACCCGCTCCCGTTCGGCGACGTACTTGCCGGCGAGATGATGAAACTGAGCCGTCGACATCTCCCGCTGAAACTCCGGGCCCTCAATCATTTTGCGGTAAAACTCGTCAGTCGATAGCAGGACATCATATTCAAAGAAAATATCGTAAATGCGAACGACGCCTTCCTCTCGCAGCACAACATCACTGATCTGCGGGTTTCCTCGATGCATCTTTAAACCGATTCCGAAATGAGTGTCGTGATATGCGTTGGCCCCGGTTGACACGATCCAGTCGACGAAACCGTTCTCGATGAGCGGAATGATCGACGACATCCCGAGCCCCGCTGGTGTCAGGGCGCCGGTCAAACTCATCCCGATGGTTACGTCGTCCTCGAGCATCTTTTCTACAAAAAGCTGGCAGGCTTCTCTAAGGCGCGCAGCGTTGTAGGCGAGGAAAGACGATTCTACAAGATCGGCAACGGTCATCGAGCCCGTCACTGGATGTGGGTCAATACGTGTGCCGCCAAGGAAATTATGTTTGTTGTGCATTTACGACCTCAGTATTAAAGATAAGCTCATCGAGAGCTATTAAAAATATGTGCTGCGGTGATATGAATGCAACTAAAAGAGACGGATCAAGGGCGGGAGTTCAATTCTGCAAGCCACCACGCAGCCAGCGGCCAGATCCAGGTCCGATCTTATTCTGCGTTAATCTGCGTAATCCGCGGATGAGTCTCTTCGGGCTGAACGACTACCTCATCCGCAGATTACGCAGATTACAGAGATGATGATCCAAGGTAAGGTTTCAGGGCCGCCACAATTTCCGCGGGAACCGGAACTGATTTGAAAGTAGATCTATTAACGCACGCAAGAACGACGTGACCATCAGCAACCAGGTCGGCCTCGCCTTTCTTGGTTACTTCGAACCGGAGTGTAAACGACTTTGTCCCAAAGCGGCCGACAAAAGCGGAGACTATGATGAGATCATCGAGCACCAGTGGTTTGCGAAAATCGAAGTGGATTTGAACGCGCGGCAGCCAAATGTCATAGCGATCGAACACTTCGGAATACGGAAGACCAACCGAACGAAAAAGCTCTGTTTCGGCAATTTCGAAAAATCTGAGGAACTGCCCGTAATAGATTATTCCGGCCCTGTCGGTATCCGACCACCGCACGTGCTCTTCAATACTGAATCGTTTTGTCATATGTTCTTTCGACCAATGTTGCATCAGCTGAATCGCGCTGCGCAATCAGACCTACTAATCAACGAATGGCCAGGGCACGTATGATTGCCCCGCGATATTCAGGATCCTTCTCGCTTATGTGAAGCTTGCGCGACTTAAGATCGATATTTGTAAAGAATTCGGCGTAGTCCTTGCCCGATCCCTCGAAGAACAGCTTAAGTTCAACTGGACCTTTCTCGAGGTCACGCGGATCTCCACTCATGCTCACCGCACGTAATTTCGCTTCGCGTTTCATTCCTTTCGGGTGCTGCTTTGTTTCATAAAGCTCGTCTAAAACATTCAGGAATGAATCGCTCTCGGAGCCCGCCGAGCGGTAACTAGCAGAGCCGGTATAAGTTGTGATCTCGGAGATCGATCCTTCTTGCCATTGTGGTCCCAACAAGAGTTCGAACCCAACATCGCTGCCTTCGTTAACCCCGCTTGCCAGAATCGCCTGAGATCCGTCCGGCATAATCTTGTGTTCGTGGATAAAGAAGACAAGATCATAGTAATCGAGGTCTGATTCTGCCTGAATTTCAGGCGGTCCAGTAAGCGGTCGCGGCCCTACTTCGAATGTCGCGGAAAGTGATTGGAAAGCGGGAAGCGCTTTTGAGAATGTTTCACTCAAGCACCATCCGCTCAGCATGTAGTAACTTTCGCCTGCCTTGCACGCAGTGGCGAACCCGCGAAACGACCTACCCTTGATGCTCCAGGATGTGTCCATCCGCCTGCCCTGTTGTCCGCCGAAATCGACATCGACCCGTCCCGTCTCTTTGATGTTGGGTGTTGTTTTCTGCCGGCTTTCCAACACAAGTGATAGATAACTATCCGCCGACACTATTCCAAGAACATCCGGCTCAACCACAAGAGCGGCAAAACAGCCGGAGTCGCTGTGAAAAGCGATCATTGCTGCGTCCGGCAGCGAAACGAGGGGGTTGTCTTTTTTTAATAGAACCCAACCCGTTGGGAGTTTTGTGCTTACCCCCAGTCCATCGTCCTCAAATGTAGTTGCTGCGATTGAATATTCCCGCAGCTTCGCCCGTTCATTGTAGTCCGCGACAAATCCAGACACCGCGGTCGTGGTAATGATGCCCGACCAGGCTATCAGTACCGAGGCGACTCCAATACCAACCCGCAATTTCGAAGGCCAATCTCCCCAAAGCAATGATGCGATTCCGACACAAAACACCAGCTGAAAAATTATGTTGAACCAACCCGTCACAGTATCAGTTGATACCTCTGAAAACGATGGCGGAGCTGAGCCTGCGTTCAAGATGACTGCTATCGTTGTGAAGACAAGAAACCCACCACCCAGCACTGCGCGAGCAAGTCCCCATTTCCGATATTTCTCATTGCCGCGGATTAAACCTACGGCGACGATCAGGTCAACTATAGGCACCACGAAGCCTCGAGGTTCGTTAACTCCAGGAAACTGACCAAGCAAGATCAGGCCGATAGCGAGCAGGCCCATCACTCCATTGATGATCAGAAGCACTCCGGCGGCGAACATTCCCGGTGTCGGTTCGCTGTCCTCCTCGCCGGTGAGCTCACTCATCATGCGGGGTTGGAATGTAGGTTCGGCCGTTGAGTTCGCTGCCTGACTGATAAGAGCCGGATTCTTCCAGAGAGCCAGATCGAAGATTTCTTTCAGACGGAACTTATGTTGGCCGGGCTCATATACTTTCGAGTTGCCGTCAAGTTTGCCTTCATGGTACCAACGCTGAATTGTCTCTCGATCGAGCGGTCCGTACTCTTTTCCGTCTTTTGCTACGACCAGGTAGCCGGTTGGCATGTATTGGTCTCCTTGATTGCGTAAGAATTTCGTTGCGGTTCGTTGCAACGCGCGAAAACGCTGGAACACAAAGTCAGGCTTATGGAAAAAAACAGGTAGCCGTAAAGCCTGTTGCAAACGTGATCATTTCAAGAATCGCGTTGATGAGAGATCCAGTGTCTGGTATCGCTTGCGTGAAGATTAGCCGGCTGACTCAGTGCTTATAGTTTCGTATAACGAAGGGGCCTCGCGCTTCGAAGGCGTTCTTAACGGAACATCGACCACGCGCACTGTTGTGATCCGGCCGCGTTGACGAATTGAAATCAGATCGCCCACTCGAACTTCCCGAGCGCTCTTTGCTCGTAGCCCGTTCACCTTCACCGCTCCAGCTTCGCACATCTCCTGGGCCAGAGTTCGCCGCGGAACGAGCCGAGAGAGCTTGAGGAAAATATCGAGACGCATCGTGGGACTATTGGCAAAGACCTTCCCCACGTCGTAACGAATTTATTCGTTCTTTTCGAATTAGGTTGCTCGCAAAAGAAAACGAATGAATTCGTTACAACAAGCGGAAACGAATAAATTCGTCACTACGAGTTCTATAGATTCTTACTGCCGTTCTCTCTATTGATTCTTATCTGATTTGTCGGGCTTTGCCTGAGCGGTGACGTATCCTTTAGTGATTTCAACAAACGCATCCTCGCGGAGCTTCTTCAAATACTTCTTTCGCGCCTCTTCTGCCTTTTCCATTGTTGCTCCGCGTCCTACGGCGTTTTGTACCTCGGGACTTTCAAATGGCATTACGGTAGGCGTCTTTTTTTCATCGACGCGGATGATTTGAAACCCGTCCTGAAGCCTTATCGGTTCAGTAATCTCACCGGTCTTCAAACTTGAGGTTGCCGCTGCGATTTCTTCCTTGAGCTCTCCCTGTTTGAACGTGCCTACCTTACCGTTCTGTGTGCGAGAGGCGCGCGTAGCCGGAGAGTTTGCCTGCACAGCTTCTGTGAAGTTCTTCCCGGCGCGAATCTCCGCCACGAGCCGCTTTGCACGTTGTTCGACTTCATTGGCGGTATGGCCCTCGAGCGGGAGAAAGATTTCTGAAATCGTGATCTCGCCCTGCGTAGTGAATTTGTCCTTGTATTTCTCGTAAAACTCACGTCGCTCTTTGTCGTTCAAACGTTGAAAGATTGGAGACAGTACCTCTCTCTGCACAACGTACTGTTGCTGAAGTCCCTTGCGAATCTGCCCGCGCGCTCCCTCAGGATCGACCCCTTGTTTCTTCAGCTCGTTCTCAAACGCAAGAACATTTGGCAATCCGTTATCTTTGGCGATCTCAGCCATGCGTTGATTAACCTCGGCTTCGACGTCAATGTTCAACTCCTTTGCCTTCTGCTCGAGCAGTATGTTCTCGATCATGTAATCCAGGACCGTGGGCTTTATTCTTTCATATTCTGCGTTAACTTGATCCTCGCTTTTACCTGTCATTTCGCGCGTGAGTTGGTCCCTTAAATCTTTGAGTGCGTTTAAGTAATCCGCGCGGGTGATGATGTCGCTGTTGACTCGGGCGACGATCTCGTTTACCAGCTCGGGTTCCTGGGCTCGCGTGAATGCAGATGACACGAGCAGTAACCCGATCGCTGCGCTGGTTATGATGAACTTCATACGGCACATCCTCTCATTAGCAAATACGTGACGGGAGATTAACAAAACCAGACTTACCCCTGTCACAAGTGTACTTTATATGGGCTGGTTTAGTACTCAATTATGCCTTAGCTGTCCTGTGTATGGGAAGCCCAGCGCCGAGTCGATTATCTGAATCTTTGCCTCGGATGTGAGGCGTTCAAGCTCCTTGTCCACTGCCTGCTGATTCCGGCGGGCAATCAACTCCTCGGTTAGCTGGGCTCGACGATCATCAAGCTGCGAGCGTCTTTCTTCCGGCGCGTGAGGCTGGATCCTTTGCTCCAACTTAAACAGGTGAAAACCGTAATTAGATTCGATCACCGGGCTTACATCGCCCGGCCGGAGCTGTTGCACGGCCTTCTCCAGCAGGGCCGGAAGCTGACCTTCCTCATAGCGCGTAAGCCCGTTATTCTCAGCGTTTGGAGCATCAGAATGGAGCCTGGCCACCGATGCAAAATCCCGCTTGCCAATTGTTACTTCTCGACGCAGGCGATCAGCCTCTTCTCGTGACTGAACCCGAATCTCGCGAACCAAAAAACCCGGACGATCAGTGAGCCGCGACTGATTCTTTTCGATATATTGCTGGACTTCTTCTGGCGAAACGCGCACGTCTCGCATTGTGATCTGCCGATAGTATTTTCCGATCTGAAGGTCTCGTACGATCTCCTCGCGAGTAGCGGCAGTGGCTACAGAGGACTTGACTTGCGGGTTATCTTGAGAACTCTCTTCGATCTCGGTGTTGCTCACGCTTAGACCCAAACGTGCTGCTTCATCCAGCACCAACTGTCGCTTTATGTATTCGTCGAGCATCTGGCTTCGAGTAGTGTCTGAAATGTCGGCAGTGCTTACATCGCCCATTTTCGAAGCTAAAAACTGCTCGAACTCCTCCCGATGAATATCGCGGCCGTTTAGCTTGATGATCACTGAAGATCGGTCACCACCTGTCCGACAGCCGGTCACCACAATGATCAGCAGGATCAAATATGAAGTAACGCGTCTCAATGGAGAAACCACCGCAGACTCATTTTGAAAAATTGTACAGGCGCGCAGCATTTTCACGCATTACCATTCGAGCCAGTTCGACGGCTCGATCGCGACTGATCTCTCCGTCATTCAACATTCCCGTTAACGCCAACGCCAGCGCTTGTCGAGCGGTCACCACCGCCAACCAGGCAGACTCCTCCCAGCCGATTTCTGGAGTCAAAGCAAACGCATCCGTGCCGAAAAGCACTTTTTCTGGGAAGTACTCGAGCCAGCTCCGCAGCACTTCGCTTAGGGCGCGCGGATAGAGAAAGAAAGTCTGCGCAGAGAAATCAGCGTAAACATTTGCTTTACCCATCAACGACGCCGTTTGCCTTGTAAACGGATAACCTCCGTGAACGATGACAAAGTTTGTTTTTCTTAAGCCCGGATCGTTGAAGGCTGATTCGAGCAACAACGGATTGCTTCCGCTCTGTTTGTAAAAGCTGCCGGCGCCGTCAAGGGCGTGAATGTGAACGGCCATCCCAAGGCGCCCGCATTCCGAGGCAATGTAGCGGAAAAGATAATCCTGCAGTGTCTTGTACTCGGCTGCAGGCGGTTCACCGCCTTTTACGTATTTCTCGTAGACTCTGCGCGCTTCCGCTTCGGATGCCTCATCGAAATCCAGGCGTCGCAGATAAGCAGCTTCGAATTTGGCGGCCACCGCGCCATCACGTTTGTGCCGTTCAAGAGTCGCGGTGACGACATTCTTGAGATACTCATTGAGTGTTGCCGGAAGCGCTGCGATCTTTGATTCGGCCATATAGCGCTTCAATAGTTTGGCTTCGCCCACGTAGAAGACTTTGTAGTCCGGATTTTCCCGGCGAGAGGCTTCATTGTTGAGCGGAACCATCAAGGCATCAGCAAATGATACCCAGCGAAAGCGGGGCGTCTTTAGCCCGCGACCCATGGCCACGCGATTCGCAAGCATCGTTTCTATTCCGGCCTGATCCAGGACCCAGTTGGGATACTCTTCGCTGCGCTCGCGCATTACGCGCTGCTTCGCGGCGGCGAGCTCTTTCAGATGGGCTTCGCTCATATCATCGTAGCGATATGAGAAAAGTGCTCGCCAAGCTCCGATGTATTCTGGATTTGTAGGGCTGAGTCGCGGCGGCAAGCCGAACGGTTCGAGGCCTTCGAGGGGCAGGGCATCATACTCGTCGTCGGGCTGTTCGCCTGCTGCGACGTAACGCAGGGGATGCGCGTGGTTGTCGATGGCTTTTATTTTTGCGATCTCGGCAAGAATTTGGGGATCAGCTGTCGTTTGCGCGATGTGAGCTTGTAATGGAGCAAATGCGAGCAACAGAATGAAAGTGACCAGCAGGGCGATTTTGGTTTTCATAAAGATCCTCGAGAGCGATTGGTCGGAGTTCATTCGTACACGAAGAGAGGTGATGAGTCAAAGGAGGTGGTTCAGCCGGAGAGAGTTTAAGGAAAACCGTGAGAGAGGTGAGACCCGCAGGGAGCGAGAGCGTGTAGCCCAGGTCGTCTCCGCTGCGTGCCCCAGCCAGGGTTAGCTGACTCGTTCTGGGCTCACGCTGTCGCCTGGGCTTCGCCTACTGCGCTCCCTGGCTGCGTGCGCTAACCTCAGCGTTACCCGCCCAAACCCACTAAAAATTTCCTGAAACCAATTCGCCTCTCCCGCCACTTACGCCCAGTACGAAGATTTTCGTTGACACTACGAAATCCTTCGTAGTATTATTTGCGCCTAATTTATTTTCTGGAGCGATGATATGCCGACAAGCGGGCCGCCACGTCCGACCGACGCCGAGCTGGGCATCCTTAGAGTTCTCTGGCAGCGCGGCCCAAGCACCGTGCGCGAGGTGCAAGAAGCCCTCAATCAAGACAAGCCAACCGGCTACACAACCGTTCTTAAAACCCTTCAGATCATGACCGAAAAGGGACTGGTCCGCAGGAACGAACAGCAACGAGCACACGTCTATGAGGCCGAACTAGCACAACATCAGACCCAGCGCCAACTTGTCAGCGACCTCCTTAACCGGGTCTTTGATGGTTCCGCTTCAAACCTGCTGATGCACGCGCTCAACTCCAAAAAGGTAACTTCTCACGAGGAGCTCTCTCAGATTCGAGATATATTGGACGAGTTTGAGCGAGGTGGAAAATGAATGCAATAGCCGACCTGCTCGACAAACCCATTTTCCAGGCACTCGGCTGGACCTTGATCCACTTCATCTGGCAAGGCGCATTGATTGGAATTCTTTATTTCAGTGTAAGCCTGATGCTTCGGCGGCGCTCGGCTAATGTCCGATACACCACGGCCTGCATGGCAATGCTGTTGATGCTGATTGCACCAGCAGCGACCCTGGTGATCATTAGAGCGAGTGCTGATCTGCCAGCTACAGAAGCAGCCAATGAGTGGGGCGCCGCAATTCAGCTTGAGCGAGTAACGCTAAAGCAATTCCAACCTCCTTCTGTAGAATCGGTTGATAACAAAGAAATCGAACCCGTTCGAGCATCGACATCAGATGCAATTGTAAAAAGGATCCAGGATGTTCTGCCGCGATTCATCCCGTGGTTCCTTGCATTGTGGTTCGCGGGAGTTCTGTTCCTATCATTAAGGTTCGCCCGCGGCCTGGTAGTAGTTCACCGGCTTAAGCGAGTCGAAACAGGGCCGAGCATTCGAATATGGGAGTCACGCCTTTCATCGTTGTGTCAACGGCTCAAAGTCTCGAGGCCGGTTCGGCTCTGCGGATCAGTGCTCGTGGAAGTTCCAACAGTTGTGGGATGGCTCCGACCGGTGATCCTCCTTCCGGCTTCTGCGTTGACTGGCCTCAGCGCCGAGCAGTTGGAGGCATTGCTGGCGCACGAGCTCGCTCACATACGCCGGTTTGACTACCTCGTCAATCTTCTGCAGACATCGATCGAGACATTGTTTTTCTATCACCCCGCGGTGTGGTGGGTTTCGGCCCAGATACGTCAGGAACGCGAACACTGTTGTGACGATCTGGCGGTTGCCGCGTGCGGTAACGTGCTGACATATGCCCGGGCGTTAACTGCGCTTGAGGATCTGCGTGGCTCAGGACCGCAGCTTGCCGTAGCGGCAAGCGGCGGATCTCTGCTGATGAGAATTCAGAGATTGCTGCGGGGCCGCTCACCGGCGTTCCATCGGTTTGAGGGCGGCATGGCAGGGTTCATCGCACTCGCGGCGGTATTCATTCTGTTGCTGGGTGCTCAGGCGGCGTTCCTGTCGCGTGTGAACGCAGCAGTCAAACAGGTTCTTGAACTTTCTGAGCATAACGATACCGCCGACTCGTCCCTGAGACCGACGGCGGACATTCCACAGTCGATTGTCAATCGGACGAAAGCAGACAAACCCGTAATCTCTGGACCAGAGATCTCGCCGAGCCTTGAGGCGAGTAAACCGGCGTCGGAAGAATCGAGCCCAGCGGCCGATGAAACGCCAGCTCAAACCAGCCCGAGTTTAGAAGGGCAAGATTTTAGGTCGCAGCTTCTGGCTGCCGGGTTGACGAATGCAAACGGCGAGCAGATGGATACTTTTAGAATTCACGGTGTCACTGCCCAATTCGTACGTGATATGGTCGGGATACTGTCAACGAAGATTGATGCCGATGCGGCTATCGCCCTCCGAATTCATGGCATATCACCTGCACGAGCAAACGAATTCAAGGCCCTGGGGCTTGACCGTTTGGATGCGGGCCAGCTGATCGCATTTGGAGTGCACGGCGTCACCCCCCAATTTATCAGCGAGATGCGAGCTCTCGGTTGCGGTCCAACCGATGCGGACGGGTTTGTAGCGTTCAGGATTCACGGCGTTACGCCAAGGTTTATTCAAGGGCTGAAAGATGTAGGCTATCCGAATCTTTCTGGCGATCAGCTGATCGCGTTTGCGATTCACGGTGTAACTCCCGTGTTCATTCAAACAATGAAGATTTTTGTTCCGGGAAGGCTATCAGAAGACGATCTCTTGGGTTTCAGAATACACGGAGTCACCGCCGACATGATCAAGGAGCTCGAGATCATGGGGTTCACAAAACTGACTGCCAGCCAGTTGATTGGATTGAGGATTCACGGCGTGACGCCTAAGTACATTCGATCGATTCAAGATGCCGGACTCGATCGAGCAACGGTGAATGAGATTACCGAACTCAGGATGTTTGGAATCACACCAGATTTTATCCAGATGGTTAAGAGCCGCGGCTTCACCGATGTAACGCCGCAGCAGCTTGTAGAACTGCGCCGGCTGAAAATCCTGCCGTCCGCGAAACAGAACTAAACGAGGCGGTCATTGCAAGTTTCTTGAACCCGTTCCGTGTAGGGAGCGGGATGTACTCGTAGACTGTCTAGTCTGCTGGAATGTGAGCACAGCAGAACTTGCGGCAACCAGAGGAGCAAACGGTCCGCAGACCAGAGTCTACGGTACCTCTGCGAGGAGACAAAAATGAAAACAAAGCATGAAATGTCCAGAAACATTTTGAGAGCGGCGCTGGTCGCCATTATTTCAATCTTCTGCTACGCGTCGACGGGGATTATGTCGTCCCAAGCGCCGATGACGGGCGAGTGGATCCTCGAGATGCGGCCCGGAACCAATTTCGTCTACTTTTCGATTCACCGCCGTAGTGAACGCGGAGGAAGCTTCTCATCCTCGTCGGATATTCGAGCCGACAGCATAAAAGGTCTCAGTGAGGCTCAAGCCTCAAGTAACGGTTCGCCAGTCAGTTTTCAGGTGGTCAGAGATGCCGGCACCCTGAACTGTGAAGGCTGGTTCAAGCAGGGAAAAGGCTCAGGAACATTCACGTTTGTGCCGAATCAAAGCTTTGCCGCCGAAATGCGGAGTCTCGGTTATGAACAACTGTCGGACGAGAAGTTATTTTCGATGGCCGTGCACGATATCAACCTCCAGTTTGTTCGAGACTTGAAGGCGCTGGGTTATGACCGGCTGACTACAGACAATCTCTTCGCTATGCGCATCCATGGCGCTGGTCCGGAATTTATCAAGGCGATCAAAGCCGAGGGCTATGATCAGGTGCCGGTTGATGACCTTGTTGCTATGCGAATTCATGGTGTGAGGCCCGAGTTCATCGGAGAGTTGAAGACGCTCGGATACGATCACCCGCCGCTGGACCAGCTTGTGGCGATGCGAATCCACGGCGTGACCACCGAGTTTGTAAAAGCATTGGGAGAATTGGGTTACAAAGAGCCTCCGATCGACCAGTTGTTGGCGATGCGGATTCACGGGGTTAAGCCAGAGTTCATCAAGGATCTAAGAGAACTTGGTTACGATCGGATTGCGATAGACCAGCTTGTGGCGATGCGAATCCACGGCGTGAGCACCGAGTTTGCGAAGGAGGTTAAGGCGCTCGGGTTCGATCGAGTGACCCCGGATCAGCTCGTTGCCATGCGGATTCATGGTGTCACCGGGGAGTTTATTCAAAAGATGAAGGCACGCGGCTTCAACGATGCATCGATCGACCAGCTGATCGACATGAAGATTCATGGTTACGACAAATAATTAGCGAGCTTCACGGTTCTTTGCGTCTTCGCGATGAAACCTGCTTTTGGGCTCGCAAAGACGCAAAGTTCCTCAAAGCCGCGCAAAGTAAGAGAGGAGAATCCCATGACCACAATAAATCGCCTCAGCAGGATAGCTTTGACAGCTCTGATCTCACTTGAACTCATAAGCTGCTTCCTCCGGACCCAGGCGCAAGACTCACGTTCCGGACAATGGATAATCGACACCACGCGCGGATCAAATCAGTATCAGCTCACCCTGAACTATCCTTCGACGAAGCGCGGCTTTGGCAACAACATCAACTCGTTCAGCCTGTCGCCTGATCGGCTCCAGGGTCTTACCAGCGCGCAGATCATGTCATCCGGCTCGCCGGTCCGATTTCAAATCGTTCGTGACGCGGGAACGTTCAACTGCGAAGGCTGGTTTAAGGACGGAAAGGGCTCGGGGAGTTTCGTGCTGACGACCAACCCGGCGTTTGCGGCTGAGCTTCAGAAGAGGGGCCTTGCTGCTCCCACGGACGACCAGCTGTTGTCGCTGGCGATGAACGACGTGAGTATAGCGTTTGTCGAAGAGTTGAACCTGCAGGGTTTCGAGCGACCCACCACTGAGCAACTGGTCCGCATGGGAGAGCACGGAGTCTCGCTGGAATATGTGCGTGAAATCAAATCGTTGGGTTACAACGTTCAGTCGCTCGATTTGATAACCAGAATGGTTGACCACGGAGTGAATCCGAAGTTCATAAGGGAGCTTGATGCGCTGGGGTTCAAGCAGCTTCCTGTTGAGACGCTAATCAGGACTGTAGATCACGGCGTGAATCCTCGATTCATCAACGAACTTGCGGCCGCAGGATACACCGGGCTAACGCTGGAACAGTTGACCAGAACAATTGATCACGGAGTGAATGGCAAATTCGTCCAGGAGATCGAAGCGCGCGGCTATGGTCGCCCGCCGCTCGAACAGCTTGTAAGAATGCAGGATCACGGCGTGAGCCCGAAGTTCATCGACAGTCTCAAAGAACTCGGGTTTCAGAATGTGCCGATCAATCAGCTGATAAGAATGCAGGACCACGGAGTCAATGCGGCGTTTATCACGAAAGTGCGGTCGCGAGGATTTACCGATACGTCGATCGACGAACTGATAAGACTTGCCGATCGCGGGTTTAATAACTAGTGGAGTGTAAGAGAAGTTCTGTACGGCTGGCCCTCCGTGGCCGCCCCTTCTTACATAAGTTAACTGCGGCAAGAAGGGTCGGCCACGGAGGGCCATCCATACAGGACCAATTCATTAGATTGCTTGCGAAATCACAACGGTCCACTATCACCGTAATCGACTCAGGAGTAAGCTACGCACTTCCGCGAAGAGGGCTCGGTCGTCCTGTGACTCCAGGCTGATCTTCAGCACGCCGCTCGGAGCAAAGCTTGCCGCGCCCTCTGATACCAACGCAACAAGCTTCTCAGGATCTATCTTTGCTTCCTCACTGAATTTCACTGCAAGACGGTCGCCCTCCCGATCGATTGAGATAATGCCCAACTTTGATGTTTCTCGACGCAGCCGTGAGTACTCGAACAGGTTTTCGACCGTCTCCGGGATAGGTCCATAGCGGTCTGCGATTTCGGCATGCACATCCGCGAGTTCTTCTTCGCTTTCAGCAGACGAGACGCGTTTGTATGTTCTGAGCCGCTGGCTCATATCGTAAATGAAATCCTCCGGAATCCGAATGTCTATGCCCAGGTTAATTGCCGTAGACACTTCATCTTCAACCGGTTCACCTTTCAATTCCCTAACAGTGCGTTCGAGCATCTGCGTATAGAGGTCAAATCCAATCGCATCGATCTGTCCGGATTGCTGCGCACCCAATAGATTCCCCGCGCCTCGAAGCTCCAGGTCGAGGGCGGCGATGCGGAACCCCGCCCCCAGATCCGAAAACTCGCGAATCGCCGCAAGCCTCCGCCGCGCTAAATCAGTCAATGTATCTTCCGCCGGGATCAGCAGGTACGAATAAGCTCGCCTGTTAGAGCGCCCGACTCGGCCGCGCAATTGATACAACTGGGCAAGACCGTACTTGTCGGCACGATTGATAATGATTGTGTTTGCAAGAGGAATGTCGATTCCGTTTTCAATGATTGTGGTGCATACGAGAACATCAAGCTCGTGTCGAATAAACTTGAGTATTACATCTTCCAATTCCTTTTCAGCCATCTGGCCGTGACCCACCGCAATACGGGCTTGCGGCACGAGCCTGCCGATCAGCTCCGCGATTGTGTAAATCGTCTCGATCCGATTATGCACGAAGAAGACCTGTCCACTGCGCTGAAGCTCGAGCTCAATCGCCGATCTAACGACAGAATCGGAAAACTGAACCACATGTGTCTGGATCGCCAAACGATCGCGCGGAGGAGTTTCGATTACCGACATATCCCGCAGTCCTGCCAGCGACATATTGAGCGTGCGCGGTATTGGTGTAGCCGACATCGCTATGACGTCAACCTTCTTGCGCATCTGCTTTATTCGTTCCTTGTGGGCGACGCCGAATCTTTGTTCCTCATCCACCACCAACAAACCAAGATCTTTGAAACGGATATCTTTTGAAAGCAGGCGGTGTGTTCCGACGACGACATCCACTGCTCCGGATTCCAGCGCTTTTACCACTTCCTTCTGTTCTTTGTTGGATCTGAAACGCGAGAGCATTTCGATACGTGCCGGAAAAGGACTGAACCTTTGCGAAAAAGTCTTGTAATGCTGATAAACCAGAACGGTCGTGGGCGCCAACACCGCGACCTGTTTTCCTTCCATTACCGCCTTGAAAGCGGCTCTCATAGCCACTTCCGTCTTTCCGTAACCGACGTCACCAACGATCAACCGGTCCATCGGCTGCGGACTCTGCATGCCTTCCTTAACATCTTCTATTGCCGCTTCCTGGTCCGGCGTCAACTGATATTCGAACGCGTCTTCGAACTCCAGCTGCCATGGCGTATCTGCGCCATATGCATGGCCCTTGACTAGCCGGCGCTCGGCGTACAGCTTCAACAGCTCTTCAGCCATGTCGCGCATTGCCCGGCGTGCGCGGGCTTTTGCCTTTTGCCAGCCGATCCCACCCAACTTGTCGAGCTGAGGCCGGTGGCCTTCGCTGGCCGAATAGCGCTGGACAAGATCAAGCCGCTCCACCGGAACGTACAGACGAGCCCCTTCGGCATACGTCAACAGCATAAACTCACGAGTGTCACCGCGACCGCGCTCCAGTCCGGCAGCCACATTACCAGTCGGACCGCCGGCGGTTGCTATCTGCAGCAGGCCCTGAAACTGGCCGATCCCGTGATCTACGTGGACAACGTAATCCCCAACCTTCAAATCTCCCAGATCGGAGAGGAACGCTGCAGCGGTCCGTTTCTTTCGTGCTTTCCTTGGAACCGTGCGCTGCGAAGGTCTTTCTACATCGCCAAACACGTCGCTCTCGGTCAGCAACGAGAGCTCGGCGATCGGCAACGAGAATCCATTCGTCAGCCTTCCGACGGTTACGATTCGATTGGTAGACAGGACTGAAGGCCCTCGTTCCTTCAAATTCGGCGATGGTAACAGGTCGGCATTCGCTCCATACTCCGAGAGCATTTCGTTGACGCGTTCCGCAAGTCCCAGACTGGGCAATACAAATAGAGTTGTGTGAGTTTCCGATTCGAGATCGTGGGCCATATCCGAAACGCGGCCATGATATCGCCGAGGCGACTGTGAGATGATCGGGACGTCAGAAATACCCGGGGTGATCGGAAATAGGAACAGCGGCGCACTTTGGCGACGCACGAGATTAGCAAAGGGTCCGTCTGGCTCCGCCTCTGAGCCGAGCTGAGTATTTGTTGTACTAAACTGCTCGTCTGTTGCCGCAGCGTCACGGCCCAGCAGTCGAAGCTCGACTCGAGTTGATGGTTCAAGTCTTGTCCGCAATTCTACTGCGGTCAAAAAGAGTTTGTCGGGTGGCAGCGCCAACTCACCGGCGTCATCCGCGAGCGAAAATCGGGCACCAAGATATCGATATAGATCCGCCGCCCGCTTTTCGATCTCAACCGGTTCATCGATAACTAGAATCGCATCATTGAAATAATCAAACGCCGAGGAAGTGAGAGGACGGGTCAGCGGTATAAGGTATTCCCATCCTGGAAAAGGCTCGCCACGCTCAGCATGAGCGAGCCGAATTCTGAGATCTCGTCGAAAACGATCATCCTCAAAGTGACGCTGCGCTGCCTCCGCCCACGACATAAATTCCTCGCGTCGCACAGAAAGCTCACGCAAAGGAACGATAATCGATTCTGTGACGCGGCCTACCGAACGTTGTGAATCCGGATCAAATTCGCGGATCGATTCGACTGCATCGCCGAAGAATTCTATGCGATGCGGTGTGTCGTGAGCCGGCGAAAATACATCGAGGATACCGCCACGAAGGCTGAACTCGCCGACCGACCCCACAGGTTCCTGGCGCACGTAGCCTGCCGCGATTAAGAGATCGACGATCAACTCCGGCGGCATCTCCTCGCCTACTTTGAGTGCGAGGCTCGAGGCCTTCAAAAGTTCCGGGGAGATGGTTCGTTCGGCGAGCGCACCCAGCGAGGTTAGCAAAATTCTGGCTTCGCCCCGAGTCGCTCTGTAGAGCGCAAGCGCGCGTTGTTCGAGTACCTCGGCGTGTGGGGAAGTTCCATCGTAAGGATCGGTCTCCAATGCCGGGACCGTAAGTACATTTTGATCGCCGGCAGTGACACCATTTATTGCACTGTAAAAGAAGTCAATATCCGATTGAAGCTCTTCGATCTCGCGATTAGAACGCGCGACAAAAATAATCCGACGTCCGAGTTTCTTTTCAAGGGCGACGACCACCAGGGCTCTGGCGCTACCGGCGAGACCCGATACCACTACCGTTCGACGGCCGCCATTTATTTCAGATGCGAGTTGCTCAAACTCACTGCTTTCAAATAGGCGACCGTAGATTCCTGAGTAACCTGTTAGAGGAGTTAAGTTGGTGGACAATCTTGCACCGTCCCAGCCGACTAGATTGTAGCATACACATCCGGACGTAATCGGAGAACAGCTTTGAATGGTAGGACGGAGAAGCCCCGATAAGCGAGGCCACAAAGACCCCAGGACACAAACTATTCTTGCGTGTGCCTATCTTTGTTGTCTTAGAGTCTTTGTGGCAGATGACTCTGCAAGCGGATCAGCGCGCTGATGCCGCCACGCAGTTCTTTAGTTATCGGGAAATAGTTGCCTCAGACTTTTTCTGCTTGAGCCTTCCCTCGACTGTTTTCCAGTTTATGTTTGAGAAAAATGCTTCGATATATTTTGGTCGGTCGGCCGGTTTGTAATCCAACAGAAATGCATGTTCCCAAACATCCATAACCAGAATCGGAATGAAGCCTGCTACTTCACCGATTTGATGCAAGCTGATCCAATGATTCGAAATCCGGCCGGTCGCAGGATCTTCGTAACACATTGCCCAGCCGACGCCGCGCATCTTGCCCACACCAACGAAGTCCGCCTTCCAGACTTCGTAGCTTCCAAAGCTTGTCTCTGTCGCTTTGTAGAACGCTGAATTTCGCTGAGGTTCAACGCCGCCGCCTTTAATCATATTGTCGAAGTAGTATTCGTGCAGCACCATCCCGTTAAACTCAAATCCCAGGCGCCGCTTCAGCTCGGAATAAAGAGGCATCTCTTCCTGGTCGACCTTCCCGTCTTTGAGGAACTCGGCGATTTTCTCCGACAGTTTGTTTGTCTCTTTGACATATCCCTCATAGAGCTTGAAATGCATTTCGAGGGTCTGGTCGGAAATCCCCTTAAGACCGCTCAAATTGAACTGTTTTGCCTTGTACGGTTCTGTTGCAATCATGTGTGTTCTCCTTTGTGCCATAAACCAATTACCAGTTGGGTTTTTGCCAATGAACAATTAACTGACTCAATTAAGCAACTTCCTTGCCACATTTAGTTACTCGATAAGTGTCTCGAAACGAGCGGTCCGGTCTTAGCATGATTAATAAGGAATCGTTCGGGTTTTCCCGAACTACGGACTCTTAGATAGGAGGTAGAGACGGTGTTTAAACTACGGATGTTCACGCTCGGGGCGATCTTGTTGATCAGCGCAGCGGTAGTTCCCTCGTTAGCGCAGGGACCATTGCACAAGCGCGTAAACTTTACCATAAGCGTCCCGTTTGAGTTGAAGAAAGGAAAAGCGGTACTCCCGCCTGGTGACTATGTGCTTTACCAGATAAACGCAACAAACCCAAACCTGTTTGCGCTATATTCGGAGGACATGACTCACTCACCGATTGCTATGATTCAAACAACCCGAATCGACTATAGCGGTGGACGATATCCCAGCCATACGCGGCTCTTGATGGATACCGAGGAGTCATGGCCACAGAAATACCCTGTGCTTGAAGGCTTCAGCATCCCTGGCGAGGACGGCTGGGTGCTAATTGGTGCCGTTACTCGCTGGCGAGGTATGAACACGGCTATAGGCCGATCGCACTAAACGGAACAGGTATAAAGGAAAAAGGAGCGGCTGCTATGGAGGAGGTGATAATCTGCTTAGCTCAAATAAAGTCTAGCAGCCGCTCTTTAATTGTCACTGTGCGAGGGATATAGTACACGCCCACCTATTAAAGACCGATTAAGGAAAGATTAGATTCTCTTCATCGCAGCCCTGAAGGTTCGAGCCACAATTATAGGACCCAGGAAGCCTGAAATGCTCAGCCGCCCCAGGTGTTGCCGTATAAATGTTCATTCAGGCTCCTGCTCACTCATTAAACGTACTGCGAGAATCGGCCAGTGTTCTGATTCATCACGAATATAGGTCTCTAAACTGATCAATTAAATGAACATATCCTGGGCGCGATCTTAGCATGATAAAGCGTATTCGCTGGGTTGCTGTCCCTTCCGGCGAGCTCTACTACGTGAAGGGGGTTTTCTATGACTACGAAAAGTTGTTCACTCGCAATTGTTTTTCTGCTTGGTTCAGCACTGGTCTCGGCTAGCGGTCAGGTACCGCAGCAGGAAAAGAACCATTTCGATGCAAACAAGTCGTTCCAGTTAAAAGGAACCAATATGCTGCTGCCACCCGGCCACTACATTCTGTTTCAGATAAAACCCGATGACCGATATAACTTTGCGTTGTATCAAGGCGACATGACCATTCTCCAGTCGCCATTATCCAGGCAGTTCGCATCTACTACAGCTTGGGAAGGCTTCCGGGGAAGGCGCAGATGTTAATGGAACCGGACGATTCTTCACCCTCAGAACACGCCGGTGCTTGAGGGCTGGAACACGCCGGGAGATTACGGTTGGGTGGTAATCAGAGTTACACCCAAACAGAGTGCGATCGTTAAGATCCAGTCGCGACGGTGATCGCATTCAGAAACGAATAAATCCGTTACTACGTGGGGTTGCGCGTCGTATAACGAATTAATTCGTTATGAAATCAAAGCGTCAAAATTACAAAACTCGTTTCTAAACTTTACTCTTCTTTCGCGCCTTAACGCTCTCATACACCTCAAGTGTGCGGTGCCTGTGTTCATCAGATTCAAAGCAAGCCCGAAACGTCTTTTCAATCTCGTCCAGTGCAGCGTCGGTATCCAGATCAATGAGTTCGCGAGTGAGGCGCTTTGTTTCAAACAATGCCTTACGTGGTTTGGACGCAAGCACAGACGCAAGCTCCATCGTACGTGCCATCAACTCTTCCTGTGGATAAACGTGGTTGACGAGTCCGATCCGCCAGGCCTCGTCGCCAGAGATGTTCTGCCCGGTCATCGCCATCTCCTTCGCTCGTGCGAGCCCGATCGATTTATACAACGGATGAATGATCTGGGTGAGACCGATATTGACCTCAGCTTGACCGAAGATTGCTTCGCGCGCTGCAAGCCTGATATCGCAAAAGGCTGCGAGATCGAACCCGCCCGCGATAGCTGCGCCATTTACCGCGGCGATCACCGGCTGAGGAAGACCCCAGATTTGGCGAAAAACTTTGATAACCGTGGCGAGGTACGCGAGTTTTTGATCGGTCGACCAGCTCAGCAGAAGCTCGAGATCCAATCCAGCGCAAAACGCCGAACCTGCCCCGGTAATAACAACCACGTTGCAATCTGCGTCTGCTTCAACCTGCAATAGCAAAGCAGACAACTGTTCGACGAGATCGGGGTGGAGCGAATTGCTCCTTTCGGGACGATTGAGCGTCAGGGTCGATACTGATCCGTCGTAGCGACTCAGCACCGGTTGTTGATTTCCACTCATTGATGCGTCTCCAATTATTTTAAGGACGAGTAATGATAAGCCACGCGGCCATTAGTTGACAGGCGCGAAGTGCGTCCATAGCATTTGATCTGGATCCGCTTCAGGATTTTCAACGCCTGATTTAGTTGCGCGGAATCAATTAAAAAAACGGGAGAAAAAAATGGCGACAATTCGCGCCTTTCGAGCGCTGCGACCGTCATCGGAAAATGCCACGCACGTCTCAGCAGTTCCCTACGATGTCGTCAACACCGCGGAAGCCGCCACGCTTGTCGCGGGAAATCCTTTGAGTTTCCTTCACGTCTCCAGACCTGAGATCGATTTGCCCGAAGGCATTGATGTCTATTCAGACCCGGTGTATGCAAAGGCCGCTGAGAACTTTGAGAAACTCAGAGCCAATGCGCCGATGTTCGTGGAGGAAACTCCGAGCCTGTACGTCTATCGTCTGCGAATGGGAGAACACACGCAATCGGGAATAGCTGCATGTTGCTCAATAGATGAATATGACTCTGACATAGTTCGTAAACACGAGCGCACCCGTAAAGACAAAGAAGATGACCGTACGCGGCATATGCTTTCCCTTCGCGCGCAAACCGGTCCGGTGTTTTTGACCTACCGCGGCCGAGAGGAGATCAACGACCTCGTTCTTCGAGCACAGCAGCAGGATACGCTCTACGATTTCGTAGCACCTGATGGTGTAGCGCATACGGTCTGGCGCGTTGCGGATGCTGATCGAGACCTGCTCATCGAGGCGTTCAAGGCCGTTCCCCTGCTGTATATCGCCGACGGCCACCACCGGGCGGCGAGCGCCAGCCGCGCACGTGCGGAATTGAGTAAGAACCCTGATCACGACGGAAATGAAGAATACAACTTCTTCCTCACGGTGCTGTTCCCAGCTGATCAACTTCAGATCCTGCCGTACAACAGAGTAGTAAAGGAGCTCAACGGGATGTCCACCAATGTCTTCCTGGCGCAGGTAGCCAAGCGTTTTGACGTGGGGGAGACTGACTTTCCTTCGCCTGCCCAGAAGTCGGAGATCAACATGTACCTTGGCGGCAAGTGGCATCGTTTAACGCTGCCCATGGGAACCACAAACCCCATCGATCCTTTGTCTTCTCTGGACGTGAGCGTGCTGCAGGAGCGACTGCTGGACCCGGTGCTTGGGATTGTCGACATTCGCACAGACAAACGAATTGATTTTGTTGGGGGAATACGAGGTACATCAGCGCTCGAAGAAATGGTGAACGAAGGACGCGCTGCAGTAGCCTTCTCGCTTTATGCGGTCACCGTCAATGATCTGATGTCAATCGCTGATGCGAACGAGATAATGCCTCCGAAGTCGACCTGGTTCGAGCCGAAGCTACGCGATGGATTGTTGAGCCATTTGATCTGACCCAAATCATCCTTCAACGGCAAAAATTTGCTTAAAGAATGGGTGACATCAGAGTGAATCTGGATATGACTGCGTATATATTCGAGAGTAATCTATTCCGGGGATCGAACCAAATCGAAGCCGACAATGCTCGGTTGTCCATGCCGCTTGTTGCAGTACCGCACAATCCCTTCGTTGTCATTCACAACCCAGGTATTGGAAACGTGACTGGGCCATTTTCTCGGGTTTACTGATACCCTCAAGACAGTCAGTGGAGGAACGGCGTGAGCGAGGTTAAACTTCAATCCTCCGTCGCTGACATCCAGTGTTTGAGTGAATTCCCGCCAGCCGCCAGACTCCGATATCACTACAATTGGCACAAGCGCCGATATCCTTTCAGAGCAGCGTCGGTTGTCAGGCAAGTTTTCGTCGGCGGAGCTGAGAGTCAACATCGTTTCAATCGCGTCACTCGCCTCTCCAGAGAAGCCGGCAGCTGGGTATTCCGATCCAATGATCCTTTCCTGTCCCAGCTTGTTGAAAGTGCACGCAGGTAAATCAATAAGCATCGGAATGTCATCCACGACTTGTGTCCGGGCGACGGAAAACTCCGATAGTGCAGCCGGCGTCTTGTCGCCGGCAGGTCGCAGGGCTTGCGCTTTCAAGTAAGCATTCTGTGCTTGTTCCTCGTCACCCTGTGCCGAATACTCGTGCCCGGCCGCACTAAAGGCGTCGTACGCTCTCTGTGTTAGACCATAAGTTAACCAGCGTTCGCCAAGCTTCATCAGCAGAGCCGGATTTGAAGGGTCAAGCTCGGCCAGTCGCTGATAAGCGGCAAACGCCTGGTCTTCCCGGCCTGACTGCTCACTTGCCCTCGCGACATCAGCAAAGTGGAGACCAGCTTCGCTCCGTAGTCCCTGTGATAAATAACACTCAGCAAGCCGCAACGCTGAATCGGAGTCAGTCCGATCCATCCGTAACAGCTTCTTGAAAACCGCTATTGTCTTAGTTGTAAAGCCTAGTTGATGATACCCTCGCGCAACTCTCCAAAAGATTCGCTTAGCTTCACTCGGCAGGCCGACGCGAACGTAAAGATCTCCAAGAGTATTAAGCGCGGTCAGATCGGTGGGATCAGAGCTTACAATTTTGCGGTACTCTTCGATGGCTGCAGCAATGCGGCCGCCGGCCAGATGTCGCTCGAACTTTCCGAACGTTTGTGACCGATCAAAGCCCATACAGTTCCAACCCAATTTCGCAGTATTCCTCTATTAAATGAACAAATTACCTTGAAATCCAGAGTTTATTGCCGAGCGCGTTTAGAAATCTTTTTGTATCGTCGATCGAGGTCTGAGCGTATTAAGAAATCTACAGAACAATGTATTTAAAGGAGAGCTTGGATGGTTCATCTTCGCAAGTTGACGGCAATTATTACTCAAGTAGCTTTAGTGACAGCTTTCGCGTTTTCCAGCGTGGCCGACGCAAAGAGCAACGGTCGAGAGGCGATCACTCAGGAAGATCTAAAAGAGTGGCTCACCTATCTGGCTTCCGATGAACTCGAGGGCCGCAACACTTTCACCGAAGGCCTTGGACTCGCTGCCGGATATATCGCCGAACGTCTCCGTTCGTGGGGTGTAAAGCCGGGCGGGCCAAATGGTTCTTATCTCCAAAGAGTCGCGGTGCTCGGCGTCAAAAGTGAAAACAATTCGACAATTACCGTCGAAGCTAACGGTCAGACGCGCACGTTCAAGAACAAAGGAGGCGTAAACTTTCCTACAAACGTGGGAGGTAAGAGGGTGCTTACGTCCGACCAGATTGAATTTGTGGGGTACGGAATAAACGCGCCACTTGCTAAGCACAACGACTACGAAGGAAAGAACGTCAAAGGAAAAGTTGTCGTCTTTTTGGGTAGCACGCCGCCGAAGGGCCTTGAAGGTACGCAGTACCGAAGAGCGCTATTCGGACGCTCGCGGTACGCAACCGATCAGGAAGGGGCAGTTGCCAGCATTGGCGTCGGCGGTAACTTCGGCCGTGGCGGTGCTGGTCAACAAGGCGCTGGTCAACAACAGGGTGCCCGAGGTCAAGGGCAGGGGCAAACCCCCGGTGAAGGCGCATCTCCTGGAGCCGGGGCTTTCGGTGGCGGTCAGACAGACGGGGTGGATTTCACAACCGTCCAACGCCTGGACGCGATGATCCCACCAGCTGCGACCGCACAGGATGAACTATTTGAATTTCTGTTTAGCGGTGCTGATGTGAAGTATGCCGAGTTGAAAGAGAAAGCCTCAAAAGGCGAGCCGCTACCGGCTTTCACTCTCAAGAACGTCCGCGTAACGTTCAATATCGATGCAAAGTATCAGGTCGTTCGAACACAATATACGCACAACGTAGTTGGCATAATTGAAGGCACCGATCCAAAGCTCAAAGAGACTTATGTAGCGTTCGGCGCTCACTACGATCACGTTGGCTATGCTGAAGGTGAACCCGGTCAGAGTGCCAATGCGCCGCGTGGATTGAGGCCGCCAGGACGAGTAACCGCCGGCGCACAAAATGACAGGATCTGGAATGGTGCGGATGATGACGGGTCAGGTACGGTGACGATCCTGGGGATCGCTAAAGCCTTCGCCACCGGTGCGAAACCTAAACGATCGCTGGTATTCGTCTGGCATTCGGGTGAGGAACGGGGACTTTGGGGCTCGCGGTACTTCGCCGATTATCCCACGGTGCCGATGGACAAAATGGTAGCGCAGATAAATATGGATATGGTAGGCCGCAACCGCGACGACAAGACGGAAGAAGCCAACACCGTATACATAGTCGGTTCGGATCGTATCAGCACCGAGTTTCACAATGTCACCGTCGATGCAAACGCCGTGCTGGCGAAACCGCTGAAGCTGGATTATGAGATGAACGATCCGACCGATCTCGAGCAGATTTATTATCGCAGCGATCACTACAGCTACGCGGCGAAGGGCGTGCCGATCGTATTTCTTACTACCGGTCTACACCCGGATTATCACACTAACACTGATAGCGTAGAGAAGATCAACTTCGAGAAGATGGCGAGGATCGGTCAGTATGCTTACGAAGTTGGGATGCGGACAGCAAACATGGATCATCCGCCGGCGCGTGACAATCGTGGCCCCCGCGTTGGCAAAGGAAACGCCGGGAAACTGCCGCTGTAGATTTTACAAGAACGTCGTAACGCAGATTCAACACAAAGGCGCCGAGTTCCAGGAATCGCATAACTTCAAACCGCGAAACCTTGTTTGCTCGGCGTCACTATTTCTGGATAAGTCCCGGATTCTTGTGATCAAGTCTGATTACGAACCAGGCTTTGTCAGCCTCTCATTACTTGCGCGTAACGCCGCCAGTTCTTTGCTGATCTGTTCCAATTTTCCAAGCATCTCGTTGTGACGCTCGGTCTCGGCCGACGGTTTTTTCCCAACGAAAGTAATTGTGCCGCCGGGTTCCAACACTGCCCGATCAATTTCATCCAGCGACGTGAAGCCTTGCTTGTGTGCGGCTATCTCCAGTTCGGATCGCGATAACTGTTCTTTCTTCAAACGATCGAGTTTGATAGCTCCGCCGTCGATCAGCACGTCAGGGTCGCCTTCGGCCAAACGGTTGAGCTTTTCGTGGGAGAACAGAAAGCGTGTCCAGATGAAGTTCATGATCAATAATGTTGTTGCGCCGATGACACCGCCCGTTACCGAGTTATCGTTCCCAATGATTGCATTCTGCACGGTGTTCGACAGCGTCAACAGGACTATTAGATCACCGGTATTGAGCTGCGCCAGTTCGCGCTTTCCGGCAAGCCGCAGTCCAACGACCAGAAAGAGATAAACGATTATCGGGCGTAAGATCTTTTCGACTATCGATATATCGGGGTAAACCAAATCGGTCCAAATCTTAGAGTCCATGGCAAGAGATGCTCCGTTTGCAATTTGTTGGGAGATTGGAACACAGGATAGGACGAATAGGGCGGGTTGGACAAATAAGACGAATGAAGTTCACACCTGACAGATTGGACAGAAATATGCCGTACGACCACCTATGGTCTTCTTTTCTATTGGATAACCGCAGACCTTGCACAGCGCGCCACGCGAGCTGCGTGAGACCAGAAAGTCTGATGGAAACTCCTCATCCGTAGCAGTTCGTAGTGATCGCCGAAGCACCCGACGCGTCTCCCGGTGAATGCGTTTTATTTCTTCCTGATTCAGGCTCGCGGCCAGACGGTCCGGCCTGACTTTCGCTTCAAAGAGGATCTCGTCGGCATAAATGTTACCGACGCCGGCTATCATCTTTTGATCCATCAACAGCGGTTTGATCTGCCGCCGTGGTCGCTCGTCAATTAGCCGTTCCAGGAAGGCCAGGCTGAAGACGTTTCCCAGCGGTTCAGGCCCCATTTGCTTCAGAGCGGGAATCTCAGTCGGATCATCGACCAGCATGACGCGACAAATTTTCCGAGGACACGTGAACGCAAGGCGCGAACCGTTTGTCAGAAGAAACTCTATCCGAGTGTAATCTGGCCGATCTTTCGGTGATTTGTAATAGTGAAGATCCCCACCCATTCCGAAGTGGAGAATCAGCGCGCCCCCTGCATCGAGAGTTATGATCAGGTATTTGCCGCGGCGCGAAGCTTCCAAAAATCGCCGTCCACGCATCTCTTTGACAAAAGTTCGAGGGCCAGGATTCTTGATCATATTCGGAGCAGTCAAAATCACCCGCTCAACGCGTTGGCCCAGCGCTGTTTGTTGGAAGTACTGTAAACGGGTTTCTACTTCAGGGAGCTCAGGCATAAGTTCTTAAACTTAATCGGAGCGCCGGGAATGCGTGCTACTCGCGCCACATATTTTCGAAACGAGTGAACTCCTTCAGGAAGGCCAATTGAACGATGCCGGTCGGACCGTTTCGCTGTTTTCCGATTATAAGCTCCGCAGTGCCTTGATTCTCGTCCGTGGGATTATAGACTTCCTCCCGGTAAATAAAACACACAAGATCGCTGTCTTGTTCTATCGCGCCGCTCTCACGCAAATCACTCAACTGCGGTTTGTGTTCGCTTCGTTGCTCAGGTGCGCGGGAGAGCTGCGACAATGCGACCACCGGAATGTCGAGTTCCTTCGCGAGGCCTTTAAGGTCTCGAGAGATCTGTGATACCTCCTGCTGGCGCGATTCGATTCGACCGCGGCCTGCCATAAGTTGAAGGTAATCAATGATCAGCAGATCGAGTCCGTGCTCTGCCTTGAGCCGGCGACATTTGGCCCGCATTTCCATCACGCTGACGGCCGCTGAGTCGTCAATATACACCTTCGTTTCGCACAACCGCCGCAACGCATCAGCGAGGCGTGCCCATTCCTCGCGATTCAGATAGCCAGTCCTGAGCCGGTGCGCATCGACTCGCGCTTCGGAACAAAGCAATCTCGAGACGAGCTGCTCTGCCGACATCTCCAGGCTGAATATGCCGACGACGTTCGCATTCTTTGCGGCGTATTGAGCCATGTTGAGAGCAAGCGCCGTCTTACCCATAGAAGGGCGAGCGGCGATAACGACCAGTTCCTGGCGTTGCAGACCCGACGTCATGCGATCGAAATCGGTAAAACCCGTAGGCACGCCGGTGATCATTTCCGGCCTGCCGGCCATCTGCTCGATCTGCTCGAGCCTCCGGTGGGCCAGATCCCCGATGTACTGAAAACCCTGGCGAACTCGATCTTCGGCTATTTGAAAGATAAGGTGTTCGGCCTGATCGATTATTACGTCAGCCTCGTCTTCTTCCTCGAACGCAAGCGAGACGATCTGTTGCGAGGCGGAGATCAGCTTGCGCAGCATCGACTTTTGCTTGACCAGTTTTGCGTACGGCTCGATGGTATCGGTGCGAGGTACGCCGTCGATGAGGGAAGCGATATACGTAGCGCCACCGATTTGCTCGAACTCCCCAGCGCGTCGCAACTCATCGCTCAGGGTGATGAGGTCGATGGGCATAAGCCGCTCAGTCAGACTCACCATCTTGTCAAAGATTCGACGATGAGAATCCAGAAAGAAGTCTTCGCGACGCACCAGCTCGATTGCCTGGTTGCAGACTGCGTTATCCAGAAGAATAGCGCCGAGGATAGAGCGTTCAGCCTCCACGTTAGAAGGAAGGCCTTTATCGAGAAAAGGGTCACCCACTGCAGCTCGAGTCATAGTGAACTAGCGTCTGATCGCTGAGACAATTGGCAATTATTCTTAGACCCCAGGGGCGCTGGGTTCTGCGGGTGAAGCGAAGAGGAGGGTCGCAAGGTCAAGCCCGCGCATCGCTGCTCCTTCAGCGAATCCGCGCGGGCGATGATAGCAATAGTACTCGAACGGCGTCCAGTTGAAGAAGTGTAGGACCTATAGGACAAATAGGTCCTATCTGGTAATTATTCCTGCCCTTCAGTTGCCGACACTTCGGAAACCTCGGCTTCTGCGACTTCAGGAGCCGTGGACTCGGCTTCTGGAGCCGCTTCCGAGGCGGCTGCTGCGACCTCTTCAACCTCGTCGGCGCCCTCCTTACGAACCAACACCTTTATGGAAGGGTTGACATCGCGATGCAACTTAATCGTGATGTCATAATCACCGACTTCCTTAATGTGTTCACGCAAACCTATGCGGCGGCGCTCAACCACGAGCCCACGTTCTTTTAACGCTTCGGCTATGTCCAGCGCGGTGACCGAACCGAAAAGTATCCCGTGCTCGCCGACGCGACGGTCGAAACGAAGCTCCAGTCCTTCGAGCTTCTCGGCATCGGACTTTGCGCTGAGGTGCTCGCGCTGTTCCCGTTTGGCGAGCAACCGCCGTTGCTCATCCAGCATTCGTTTGTTGCCCGCACTCGCCTCAATCGCAAGCTTCTGGGGCAATAGATAATTTCGGCCGTAACCTGCCCGGACGCGCACGACTTGTCCGCGCTGGCCGAGATTGTCGACATCTTCGCAAAGCAGTACATCCATGTGTGCCATAAGTTTAAGTCCTCTCTATGTTCAATCCAACGAGAACGGCAAAATCGCGGCGTTGCGGGCGCGCTTTATCGCCGTTGCCAGCATTCGTTGGTGTGGCGCACAGGTGCCGGAGATTCGCCGAGGCAGAATCTTGCCACGCTCCGGGATGTATCCTCCCAGCAGGCGCCCGTCTTTGTAATCAATGTAATCGA
>Ga0126382_10000068_pt1 | contig 32797 bp, 25 predicted proteins | sample PanSoiMetPlot_30_FD_92548 | JGI IMG/M metagenome (GOLD analysis project Ga0126382, IMG submission 92548) | Tropical forest soil microbial communities from Panama - MetaG Plot_30 | ecosystem: Environmental > Terrestrial > Soil > Tropical forest > Bulk soil | place: Panama | collected 2016-02-17
AACAGTTTCAAGAGCGGCGCGAACTGACATTGGCATCGATCCGAGATGGACCGGCATATGATCGCCCTGAGCTATCAAAATGCCGTCACGGTTGAAGACCGCGCAGGAGTAGTCTCGCCGTTCCTTGATATTGGGAGAAAAAGCGGAGCGCCTGAGGCTCACTCCCATTTCCTCGGCTACAGTAGAGTAGAGCGACTTGAATATCTCGAGCTTGACTGGATCAACCTTCATTTTTCTTTGTGCCATTGTTCTCTGTGCAATGATCGGTATCTTTGCGTCTTGCCCGAAACCTGACTTGAATCTCGGTCTAATCGTGCCAGGCAGTTCTGATCCTGGCTCTCATCTCAGATAAATCGGATTCGAATAAATCCAAGGCCGCTGCTCACCATCGACCTCGAGCCAGGCTTCGATTCGATATACTCCGGACGTCTTTACAACATAATCCAGCCGGCGTGCATTTGCAGTCTGAATTACCTGACCATTTCTGATTAGCTTCAAGATACATTTCAGGGGCGCTTCCGCAGTCAAGTTTATCCCACGCTCGAGCTTGATTTCGTCACCATTAACGCCAGCAGTTCTCCTTGCATTTCGTGCTACGAAGGCAAACCCGGTTGAATCACAAAGCCAATCGTGAGCCACATAGGCGTGCCCTTGTTTGAGAGCATTGCGAACAGCTGCTTCCGTCAGTTCGCGGGAGAGAATGTGTGTCGATACATACTTCATGCTGCGATCGTAGGGATCGAAGTCGAGGCGCGCTATCAATTCACCCGGCTTCTTGTCCTTTACAAGCTCGGAAATCGCTGGAAGCTTGTCGGCGCTGACTCGATTTGTTGTCGGTTTGCTTGTGATGTAGCCGAGCTCGACAGTCTTATCGTCGATCGCGGTAACGGTGAATACCTGGTTATGATGGCAATCGTTAGCGGCAACACCAGTGAGTCTATGTCGTTGAGTATCGCGATCCCATTTTTCGATCACATTCTTCAAATAGTCTTGTTGTGCCCCAAACACCTCTTCAGGGTATTGTCGAAGCGCTTCGGCTAACTCAGGCAGCCGCACCGGGTCAGTCAAGGCCCCTTGGAGCCAAAGCTGGAAAGCGCCTTCGTCCTTTATGTCGGTATGATGATTGTAGATCTCGAGTCCATCGAGTTGATCTGTGGGCCAGTCTGTTCGCTCCTCGACGTGACACAGAAAGATGTTACCCCCACCTCTTCGCACTAATTCTGTGTATTGTTCCTTCGATTCGGCTTTCACGCCTTTGATCGACTTCATCGGATAGGAAAGAAAGCTTCGATCCTCCGCTCCAGGAATGAACAACACACCTTCGTAAACGCCTCGCCAACTGTCGTCAATGAAATCGCGCTCGGGTCTCACGTGATCGGTGAGCATGACGATTTGAACGTCGGCCTTGTGCGCGGCGGCGAGCATTTCGGGTCTCGTCCCACCCGTATGCGAGGCATCCTCTGCGTGAGCATGCAGAATCGCGCGGTAGTCGTTATAACCGGTCGACACGGAGACTGGCTTACGCTCTGAAGCAAATCGAAGTCGATCAGCGTGAACTGCTCGCAGGTGCTCAAGCTTGACCCGATCGATGCTCGAGTATTTCCTTCCCGGCCCCAGGCGTTGAACATCCTGGGCGAAGACCAGCGCGCAAAGGACTAGAGAAGTGGCAAAAGCGATCACGTGTTTCTTCATTTTGTCTCTTTGCAAGTATTGTTTGTCTATCGTAGGCGCGGCAGACTCGTCAAGAACTGTAGGACATCAGCGAAACCTGTGGTCGAGCGACTGTAACCGGGAATCCAGGTGTGGCTTATCGTCTTAAAAAACATCATAGATAACCTGCTACCACTTTGTCTCTGTTTTGTGCCGTCGTGACTTTGTGTTGAAATTGAATATATGAGACCAAAGCGGTCCCTGTGCCTGGGAATGCATGCCTCCATCGCGGGCGGACTCGTCAACGCGATCAAATCGGCAGACGAAAAAGGCTGTGACTGCCTTCAGATTTTCGCGCGCAATCCCAGGGGATGGCTGGTCCGGCCCCTCACTAGTGATGAAATCTCAGAGTTCAGAACTGCTCGTGAAAAGTCCGGTTTTTGGCCGCTCGCAATACATTCGGTCTACTTGATCAATCTGGCAGCAACCGATCCGATCTTGCGTGCACGATCGCGGGAAGCGTTTCGAGGGGAGATCACGCGGAGTATCGATCTTGGTGCAGACTACCTTGTCGTTCATCCTGGTTGTGCTGGAGCGGCGGGCGCAGAAGCGGGAATCGCTGAGGCCGTCAAATCCATGCGCGAATGCATGAGAGGTTTGCGTTTGCGAGGCGCAGCCGCTTCTGCGGCTGAGGCAGGAGGGAAGAACGGATTGACGATTCTGTTGGAGAACACTGCCGGACAGGGCTCATCGATCGGCAGTCGCTTTGAACAGATCGAGCAGATGCTTGAACTGCTGGACAACATACCGGTGGATGTCTGCCTGGACACTGCGCATACGCTTGCTTCGGGTTATGAGATATCCAGCGAGCCGGGATTACGTTCGACGATAAGAGCTATCAACGAAACATTCGGCTTCAATCGAATCAAGCTGATCCACTGTAACGATTCGAAAGCACCGTTAAACTCGAGAGTCGATCGCCATCAACACATCGGACTTGGCTGTATCGGCGATGATGGATTTCGCCGGATCGCTCATAACTTGAAGTTCAGAAATCTACCATTTATCTTAGAAACTCCCGTGGATAAGGAGCGAGATTACGCCTGGAACCTGCGGCAGATTCGCGCGCTCGCCGCGGTTGCACCTGACTTCGTGAGTTCCAGCGGGGTGAGGGAATAAAGATTCGAAGAGTTTGCTCTGTTGTAGCGATCCGGTTTATTATTCAAGAGATGAACTCACCGCAGATGAAACTAGACCTGCTGCTGCTTTTACCCCTCGCCTGAGGGGAACCATTTATCGTTCGCACAATCATTCATTCGGATTCAGCTATAAGAGGCCTTAGGTAGACGTTATGAAAGAAAAGTATTTCCCACAAGAAGTGGAAAAAAAGTGGCAACAGCGCTGGGCTGATGAGAAAACCTTTGAAGTCAAGGAAGATCACGACCGTCAAAAGTTCTACTGCCTGGAGATGCTCGCCTACACTTCGGGCCGCGCGCACATAGGACACGTTTCAAACTTCGCAATTGGCGATGCGTTAGCCTGGTACAAGCGAATGCGCGGCTTCAACGTTCTACATCCGTTTGGATGGGACGCCTTCGGCCAGCCCGCCGAAACCGCGGCCATCAAGCAGGGCACCGACCCGGAGAAGTTCACTCGCGACGCAATCGCCTATATGAAATGGCAGTTTCAGCGCATGGGACTAAGTTATGACTGGTGCCGCGAAATAGCCTCCTGCGACCCTGAGTACTACAAGTGGAACCAGTGGTTCTTTATTCGTATGTGGGAACGCGGGATGTTGTACCGCAAACTTGCGCCCGTTAACTGGTGTCCAAACGAAAATATTTCGCTGTCTAATGAGCAAGCTTCAGACGGTAAATGCTGGCGCTGCGGAGCGAATGTTATTCAAAAAGAACTGCCACAGTGGTTTGCCAGAATTACAGATTATGCGGATCAGTTGTTGAATGATCTTGATCAGCTGGAAGGCGGTTGGCCGGAACGGGTCATATCAATGCAGCGGAACTGGATTGGTCGCAGCAGTGGCGCGCACGTTGATTTCAAGGTTGAAGGCGTTGATGAATCGATTACAGTATTTACTACTCGAATCGACACTATTTTTGGCGCGAACGCGATAATACTTGCCCCTGAACATCGGCTCGTCTCCAGAGTCCTTGAGGGCAAGCCGCATCGCGAAGAGGTTATGAACTTCGGCGAAACGTTGAGGCAGGAACAGCGCAGCGCCCGGGTCGACGAATTGGAGAAACACGGTACCTTTACCGGAGCCTATGCCATCAATCCGTTCAACCAGGAACGGCTTCCGATCTGGATAGCGAACTTCGTGCTGATCGAATACGGGACCGGCGCCATAATGTCCGTGCCGTCCGGCGACGAGCGTGATTTTGAGTTTTCGCGCAAGTACAACCTGCCGTTTCGACAGATCAAGTTGAACGAAGAACGACGTGAGATTCCGGCGGACCGGATGGAAGCGGCTGACGAGTCGTGGAGTACCACGGTCAACACAGGTCAATGGAGCGGTTTGAAGTCGGAGGACGCGAACCGGTTAATGACTGAATACGCCGAAGCGAATGGCTTCGGTCGATCGGCAATCACATACAAACTCCGTGACTGGGGAATTTCCAGACAGCGTTATTGGGGAACCCCGGTCCCAATGATTCATTGCGAAAAGTGCGGATACCAGCCGGTACCTGATGATGAACTTCCAGTCGTCCTGCCGACGGGAGTCAACCTTAAGGTCGAAGGCGGCTCGCCGTTGGATCACGTTCCTGAGTTCGTAAACACCACGTGTCCGAAGTGCGGAGGACCTGCAAAGCGCGATACCGACACCATGGACACGTTTGTGGATTCTAATTGGTACTACTTCCGCTATTGTGATCCGCACAATGACGGGCAACCGTTTGATCAACAGAAGGTGGCTTATTGGCTGCCGGTCGATCAATACATCGGAGGGATCGAGCACGCAGTGCTGCACCTGATTTATACACGGTATTGGAACAAGGTGATGCGCGATCTTGGGCTGGTAAAGTTCGACGAGCCGGTGTCCCGGTTACTGACCCAGGGAATGATCAACAAAGAGACATACTTCTGTCCCGAACACGAATGGTTATTCCCTGAACAAGTCACAGAGAAAAAGACTTGCCTGATCTGTGGCAAAGAAGTCGTGACCGGGCGTGTCGAGAAGATGTCGAAGTCAAAAAAGAATGCCGTCGATCCGATTGAAATGATCAACATTCACGGCGCTGACGCATTGCGCTTGTTCGTGCTCTTCGCCGGTCCACCAGAGAAGGATAAGGAATGGTCGGACACCGGTTTTGAGGGAGCATCACGTTATTTGCAGCGGGTTTGGCGAATTGCATACAAGTGGCAGAGTCGGATTCGAAAGGCAACAAATGTACCCATCGTGCAAAGCGACCTTCATGAGTACCAACGGCGGCTCCGCCGGCGGATGCACCAGATCATCCGATCTGTTACAGAGAACTTCGAGGAGCGATTGCATTTGAATACCTGTATATCCTCATTGATGGAATTGACCAACGAGATATACACCTTCGACCAGTCTGTGGAAAACAATGGAGGGCCGAATGAAGTCGATGTGCAAATCGCCAGTGAAGCCTTCCACTCTTTGATTCCAATGTTGGCGCCTTTCGCACCCCATATTTCGGAGGAACTGTGGTCAAGCTTTGGCCATCGGGGAAGTCTTTCGCGCACAAAATGGCCGGAGTTCGATGACGAGCTCGCCCGAGAAGATGAAGTGGAAGTCGCCGTGCAGGTGAATGGCAAATTGCGCAGCCGAATCTTTGCCAGAGCGGCTGCAAGCGACGATGAACTTCGCGAGGCGGCGATGGCCGATCCGAAAGTTCAGGCGGCAAGCGAGGGGCGCTCGGTTGTAAAGGTAATCGTAGTGCCCGGCAAACTCGTAAACATCGTCGTTAAGTGATTGCTTTTGGGTTCAATGTTTAACCTTCAGCGTTCAGTGTTCACGATTTTATGGCGTAGATTCAATCTGTGAGGGTCGACTCCGTTAACAGTGACCGTCCCGCCTCGTCAATTTGACTGAATACTTAGTATTTTCCTGGACCAGTCTACTGTCTGGTCGTGCCTTCTAATTATCCTGAAACAAATAAGTTACTTATGTATCTGATCGGGCTTGTGAATAACGGCACAATTATTGAGAAGTGGAGCAGGTGGAGGCTACTCTGAGATAACGGCGTAGTGAATTGGTAAGAAATGAATATCGAAGAAACAGTTGATGGGAGCGCGGTAGTCAGCGTTACTGAAAACAGGCGCCTGACTACAGATGAGCTTGCAGCGTTGGCGAGTTTAATCGTCGACGAATCGGACCACTACACCGTGCTGGGTGTAAATCGGGACGCGTCGGCTGAGGAAATAAGAGCTGCATACTGTTTAGCGGTAAGTTATTTTCACCCATTAAGGAGCCCTGAGATTACCGAGTCAGACAGCGTCATGCATTGGAAGCTGAGCTCGGCGTTTCTTCGGATTGAAGAAGCGTTTACTGTGCTATCGCGTCAAAGTCGTAGAAAAGTCTACGATGCCAATTTGGGGGTTCGCTCACTTCGTAACTCGAGGGGTTACCGAAAATTTCCCCAAAAACAAGTTCGGCAACAAGCTCAAACGAGAAGAATAAAAAACGAGCAGAGAAGGGTACCGAGAGTGCCGCTGAACATTCCGGTGCGAGTAAGCTTTGAGCGTCAGTGGCAGGAAATTACGGAGACTCTGGATGTGAGCCCGCTGGGGATCAGGTTTCGGCTGTCCCGTCCGGTCGAACCAGGGTCGGAGATTCGAATGGAACTGAAAATGCCGCGCGACCTCAGGGCCCACAGCTTCGACCAGGACGTTTACATAGTGAATGGATTTGTCCTCTACGAGACCAACAATGAGTCAGGCCGCCAGGTGGTTGCGGAATTCATTTTCTGAGGTAGTCATATTCGGTAACTGATCTTACTTTCGGTAAATTGCTGCGTACGTGTTCTGGCCCATTCAGGGCACCATTAATTATCGGTCAATTGCAATGCGAAGTCTGACGCAACCGGTCATTTTGAATGAATCTGCTTGAACCTGATCGTTTTCTTCTTAGTAGCCAAACACCGCTTTTAGAACTATCGACAGCCGATTGAACGAAGGGTGGCTGTTCTCATCCCCTTTAGCGGCATGTATTTATGCTGCCCTTAGTGTCATATCAATACCTCCGGTCAGAGAAATTTCTTGTGTCGTTGTCGATTGGCACGGATGTTGACTAATGCCCGGCCGAGAGGCTTCTCAGCTAGCGAGTTAAGAAACGGAAACGACTAACTCGAGCAGTTGTGCTTAACCAAAGACACTGTGATTAAAACCGATTCAGATAACCGAACGCGGTCCCGCAGTGAACGATTCATGCTGGCTTACATGCAGATCGTTGTTGCAGTGGGTTTGTGCGTGCTTGTGTTTTCCCTAAGACGCGCCGATTTTTCTGAAATTGGACCGCGCTTCCTTCTCCTCGCCCTTGTCACCGTAGCTCTCGGATCCAGAATAGTCGTTCAGTTCTTTCGCTTTGATTCCTATATTTCGATTTCTGACGTTTTCGTCTTTCTTGCGCTACTTTTCTTTGACGGAGAGGCTGCGATTCTTTTGGCGGCGATGGAGGGGTTTTTCTCTTCGGTTCGCATCACGAAAAAGCCGCTTACGATGGCCTTCAATTCGGCCAGCATGGCAATAGCGACGTTTACGACGGTCTGGACCCTCAGGTTGTTTTTTGGATCGATCGTCGAACTGTCCAAGGGCAGTTTCTCGTCCAGGCTAATCACCGCCACGTGTACGATGGCGTTCGTTCAGTACATCGTAAATTCGGGACTTGTTGCCGTCGCCGGTGCGCTGAAGGCCAATAAGCCCCTGTGGGCCACGTACAAAGAACATTATGTCTGGACGTCTTTAACGTATTTTGTGGGAGCCTGTGCTGCCGGCTTAACAGTCAGATTGATCGGCGTTGTAGGCTTTACTGCATTCATAGCGACAATGCCAATTGTCGCTATTCTGTACTTTACATACATCGCATACGTTAAAAATGTCGCATCATCGACTTCGCAGGCCGAACAGGCAAGACGACACCTCGCGGAAATGCAGGAGAGCGAAGAGCGTTTTCGAAGCGCCTTCGATCACGCCCCGATCGGCATGGCGCTTGTGGCCCCGGATGGGCGATGGCTCCAGGTAAATCAGTGTCTCTGCGATATCGCCGGCTACTCGGAAAGCGAATTCAAAGGAATGACATTTCAGGCGATTACGCATCTCGATGACGTTGCCGAATTCATGGTTCGGTTGAAGGAGGTCGTTGACGGCAAAGTTCTTACGCATCAAGTCGAGACGCGGTATCTCCACAAACTCGGGCACGAGGTATGGGTCCTTGTAGGCGTCTCGCTGATACGTGATTCTGAAAGCAAGTGTCTACACCTGATATTTCAGATTCAAGACATTACTCACCGCAAACACGCCGAACAACAGTTAGTGCACGAGGCGCTTCATGATGCGCTCACCGGACTTCCAAACCGCGCCTGGTTCATGGAAGAACTGCAGATCTCGCTCGATCTGGTCCGCGTACATAAGGACCGCTTGTTTGCCGTCCTTTTTCTCGATCTCGATCGATTCAAACTGATTAACGATAGCATCGGACATATGGTTGGCGATCAGCTGTTAATTGGGATCGCAAAACGCTTAACGCAATGCATAAGAACGGGAGACAAGGTTGCGCGACTTGGCGGCGATGAATTCACGATACTCCTCGACGACATCCGAAGCGCATCGGAAGCGGTTGAGATTGCCGATCGCATTCAAAAAACTCTATCGAAACCCTTCAACGTAGGCGGATATGAGACATTCACAACCGTAAGCATTGGAATTGCGCTTTCAAGTCCGGAGTATCAGCTTCCGGAGGACTTTCTTCGCGATGCCGACACCGCTATGTATCAAGCAAAATCGCTTGGTAAAGCACGACATGTGATATTTGACAAAGGAATGCATGCGCGAGCCGTCAATCTCCTCCAGTTGGAGACTGATCTTCGTCGAGCGATCGATAGGGACGAGTTTTACATTGAATACCAGCCGATCGTCGAACTAAACAGCGGCAGGTTGACCGGTTTTGAAGCTCTGCTTCGCTGGCAGCATCCCGATCGCGGTTCTGTGCTTCCCGAGCGATTCATTGCGGTCGCTGAGGAAACCGGATTCATTGTGCGTATCGGTCAGTGGGTGCTTCTGGAGGCGTGTCTTCAAATGCAGCGGTGGAATGAAAAGCATTCCATGGCTAACCCGTTATCGATCAGTGTGAATCTTTCCGCCCGTCAGTTCGGTCATTCGAATTTGCTCGAGCAGATAACACAAATCCTGGATATGACCGGGTTGGATCCGCGTCTCCTGAAGCTCGAAATAACTGAAAGCGTGGTGATGGAGAGCGTCGAGAGCGCTGCGGGAACGCTTGAAAAGCTTCGAGCTCTTGGAGTCGAGCTCAGCATCGACGATTTTGGCACAGGTTATTCCTCCCTTAGTTATCTTCATAGGCTGCCGATTGACACGCTCAAAATTGATCGATCTTTTGTTAGCCGCATGGCCGAGAATAACGAGAACAAAGAGATCGTTCGTACAATCATATTGCTTGCCAGGACCCTTGGCATGGGAGTGATCGCTGAGGGTGTGGAGACAAGAGAGCAAGCGGAGCTGTTGCGCGAACTCGAGTGCGAATGTGTTCAGGGATTTTTGATTTCCAAACCGATCAATGCTGATGAAACCGACCGGTTGATCCTGGGTTCGCTCGCCGAGTGGGAGGAGGGCGTGCTTCAACAGAGCTTGTTCGGTAAAGAAGTATTCAACCTAGTCAGTTCCTACCCAATGTAGCGATGGGACCAATCGGCCCTATGCAACCATCCTTTCTTCTCTTCAAATTTTGTTTTGGGGTTGCGTTACGTGTGGATTCAGTGTTAATAAGCCCTCTCGGGTAGACCGGCTCGCTTGTCGAAAAATCGCGAATCGTCAGGTTGATTCTTCCGAAAAGACCGAACTGTTCCGTTAAGTTGACCGACAGGCGGATTCAACAGACCTTCCAACTAACTCGATAAGACATATACCTGTTCCTGTATCAGGTTAAGTGGCTCGCAAATCCGATTCGGGCAGGTCGCGTAAGTCTCGTAATTAAGGGATTTATAGGGTTCTGACCTGTTTCCGAATTGATTCATTTTGAGTCGAGTTCACCAGGTGACAAGGAAGTTGAGGTTGTGGCACGGGCATTGACTAAGGGAACGCCAGAGGGGTTGGCTCCTTGGGTATCTCTAAATAGTGACTTCTCAGTTTCCGAATAAAAATCAGTGCCTACAAGTACAAAGAGTCAAATCAGGATCGGGTAGTGGTTACGGCAAGGTTGGAGTTAATAATATGAGAACTTGCAAAAAGACTTTCAAAGTGCTGACGGCGGTCGTCCTAGCCGCCTCATTTGTATTGGCTGCCTCACCCTTACGTGGGCGCTTTGAAGGCACGGCATCGGCGACCCCCAGAAACCAGGACAAGAAGGTCTCGGCCGACTTGGAGGCTGCAATCAGTCAAGCTCCTGACACGCAGGTAAGAGTCATCATCGATACCGCCCCGCCGCCAAACAGCGCAGCGTACGCCCGCCTCATGGGAAAGATAGCTGATATGGGCGGCATCATCTTTCAAAACCTGAACGGTGGTAAGACTGCGGCGGTTGAGATTCCCGGAAGCGCAATTCAAGAGCTCTCAGAGGAAAACGGCGTCAAGTACATTTCCCTCGATCGAGCTACGCAGGTGACGGGACATCTCGAGATCACCACCGGCGCTTCTCTCGTCAGGAACTACGGCAACGCGTCGACCGGCACTATTGACGGCCGTGGGATCGGTATCGCGGTCCTCGACTCTGGCGTCTACGCTGCCCATCATTCTTTCACCACAGGCCGCGTGGTCGCGAGCGTTGACTTTACGGGTGAAGGCAGAACCGACGATCCTTACGGACACGGTACGCATGTGGCTTCCATTGCTGCCGGGAACGACCACGTGGACTACGGTGCATACACCGGCATAGCCCCCGCTGCAAAGATAATAAACGTCCGAGTTTTGGATTCGTTTGGCTCCGGCTCAATGTCAAATGCTATCGCGGGTATTGATTGGTGCATAGCCAATAAAGCTGCATACAACATTCGAGTTCTCAATATGAGCTTCGGCACGACTGCGGTCGATTCCTACGTCAACGATCCTCTCTGCCAGGCAGTAAGACGCGCTTTCAATGCAGGTATTGTCTGCTGTGTAGCTTCAGGCAATAACGGAAAAGACCTAAATGGCACCAAGGTATTCGGGGCGGTTCACTCACCGGGTATCGAGCCTTCGGCGGTCACCGTGGGAGCGGCAAACACTTTTGGCACAAACAGCCGCACTGATGACACGGTCGCGACTTACAGCTCACGAGGCCCCACGCGCGGTTTCACCACAGATTCGCTAGGCGTGCGGCACTATGACAACCTCATCAAGCCTGATCTGATCGCTCCCGGTAACAAGATTATCGATGCCTGTTCTCCGAATAATGGCATTCTCACGGCAACGCCGACGCTGGATGCGAACGTGAGTATTACGCCGGAACACAAGATGATGTACATGAGCGGTACCTCGATGGCGACACCAGTGGTCGCCGGTGCCGCTGCGTTGATACTTCAGAGAAATCCCAGCCTGACGCCTAACCTCGTTAAGGCAATTCTTGAGTACACCGCAAAGCCTCTCGCTAATTTCAGCAACTATGAGCAAGGGGCTGGTGAGATCAACGTGGAAGGATGTGTGAGGCTCGCCGGCCTCATACGAACCGATCTGGTTGGCCGTACGCTTGGTGATCCTTTGCTGACCGGAGCTTCCCCGACTCGAAGCACGACGATTGCCGGAAACACTTTTTCGTGGGGTGGCGGATTTATTCAGAAGTGGAATTTCATCTACGGCACCGATTTGATTTTGAAATATCAGCGAGTCTACGCCACTGGAGTTCTGCTGTCGGATGGGGTGCTCTTATCGTCCGGTGTGTTGTTGTCGGACGGAGTGCTCTTATCAGACGGGGTCCTGCTGTCTGATGGAGTGCTGCTATCGGATGGAGTCTTATTATCTGATGGCGTTCTCCTATCGGATGGAGTGTTGTTATCGGACGGCGTGCTGCTGTCTGATGGGGTTCTTCTATCAGATGGTGTGCTGCTGTCGGATAGCTACTTCGGTTCGATGGGAGCATCGGCGCAGTCTACGTTGGCCCAGTCTGCGGTTAGCGGTGACGTGACCGGCGCAATGCTGCCGACGGCGGATCCTGACCCGCTCCACTAGACGAGTTTGTATAGAGTTCTTGAGCTTCTCGACGGAAGGCGAGATATTTTTAGCAACAAGAGCGACTGGCTCAAAGACTGAAAGGTCGAAGGTAAACACAATGTATCCTCTAACTCAATTTGATGGAACGAAGACGAACGCAGGATTCGGGATCGCAAGACGCGAGTCGCTGGTGCTGGAAGCGCTGACCGCCGACGAGGAACCGGAGGTGATGGCGTTTCTCAACGAACGGTCCGGCTACACGTTTGGGATGGCTGGCTTCATTCGCACCAATGGCCTGGTAAGCCCGCATAATCGCGGAACCTTCTACGCCTGCCGAGATCACGAACGCCGGCTACAAGGCGTCGCTCTTATCGGACACCATATACTTTTCGAAGCGCGTTGTGACGCTGCAATCGAAGCTTTCGCAGGGCTTGCGCAGGAATGCAGAAATGCTCATATGCTGCTGGGCGAGCCGGACAAGGTCGAAGTCTTCTGGCGATCCTATGCGGAACAAGGGCAGACGTTGCGTTTGGCATGTCGCGAAATGTTGTTAGAGCAGAGCTGGCCAATTGATGTTAAGGAAGCAGTCAATGGTCTGAGGCTGGCAAATCTGGATGACCTCGAACTGGTTCTCCCGGCGCACGCTCAGCTGGCATTTGACGAGAGCGGTATCGATCCGCTCCTCAATGATCCTGAAGGATTCAGGCTTCGCTGTGCGCGACGGATAGAAAAAGGGCAGACCTGGGTTTTGGTCGAAGACGGCCGGTTGATATTCAAAGCAGAGGTGATCTCCGATACCCAGGAAGTCGCGTATCTCGAGGGCGTGTGGGTGGATCCGGCAGTCCGAGGCAAGGGTTACGGTCTGCGGTGTATGTCTCAATTGGTTAGAGAATTGTTGAGTAAGAGCGCCTCCGTTTGCCTGCTCGTAAATGAGAAGTTTGAAGATTCGCAGCGATTCTACAAGAAGGCCGGATTCAAGTTCATCGGCCTCTTTGACACAATCTTTCTAAAGCAGGACAAGACGAACTAGTTACTCGGGCATGGCGTCATTTGCGTTTCCTGGGACGCCGTGCCGGGATGTCGAGCTTCAAATTCCTTCCCGCTTGTTTCCATAGGTACTCAAAAGCTAATATCACTTGCGATGTTCAAATCTGTTCTGGTTGCGCTCGCAATGTCGATGATCGTAGATGTGTGCGGCTACAAACCCGCCGGCAAGGGTAAGAGCTTACCTGCCAACATCAAAACGATAGCCATTCCGGTGTTTCAAAACTCCAGTCTCAAGTATCGCGTCGAGCAGCGATTCACCCGCGCGGTGATCGAGGAGGTCTTAAAGCGCGCAAGGGCAATTCGCGTGGTTACGACTCAGGAGGAAGCCGATGCGGTAATGAACGGAGACATTAGAAACTTTAGGGCGGCAGGATCGATTCTCGACGACCGCGGCCGAACCCGCGTTTGGGACGTACGCATAGTTGTCAGTATCGTTGTTCGCGACCTTAAGACCCACAAGATAATCTTCCAGAATCCCAAGCTGGCGTTTGAGGGCGAGTACCAGCTCTCGGACGATCCCGAGTCATTCTTCAACGAAGAGAATCCAGCGGTCGACAGAATTGCTAAGGATTTTGCCCAGTCGATCGTCTCGACCCTGATGGAAGGATTGTGAGCGGACGGCCCAGAAAAAAGAGCAGCGGAAACACTTTTGACGATTTCCGCCGTGAGATTCTCGACGGGAAGGTTCAGCCTCTTTACCTGTTCGTTGGCGAAGAACAGTACCTCCAACAACACGCGCTTAAACTGCTGCAAGAAACAATCGATGAGTCTATTCGTGTCTTTAACGTGTCGGTATTCGCAATCGGGAGCGATAACGGCTCAGGCATAAAGACAACCGTGGCAATGGCAATCGATGCCGCGAATCAAATGCCGATGATTTCTTCCCGTCGGATCGTCGTGATTCGCGACTTCGATAAGATCAAAGAGGACGAGCAGGAATTGGTGCTTTCTTACCTGAAACGACCAGCGGCCACGACTACGTTAGTCTTTCAGGCGGTCTCGCCCGACAAGCGTCGCAAACTGACCGCCGCGCTTTTTAAGCATTGCGCGGTGATCAGCTTCGATTTGTTGGCCCGAGGTCCGGCGATTCGGTGGGCAGGGAAACGATTGAAAGATAGCGGTTGCAGTATTGAGCCGGACGCTTTGCAAAGCTTGATCGATCTTACAGGCACCGGACTTACGAGATTGGCGAACGAGCTTGATAAGTTGTCTGCTTATGCTGATGGCGGCACTATCACGAGCGCGGCCGTTCGCGAGCTTGTGCCGCGTGCTAGTGAGCACAACAATTGGGAACTGTGGGATGCGATTAATTCGCAAAATCGCAGGCGGACGTTGACGCTTACGAAGCATCTGTTAGACGACAACGACCCGCTTCCGATCCTGGGTTCGCTAGCGAGTTTGTACCGGCGGTTGCTCACAGGCAAGGAACTGGTGGAGCAGGGTGCAACGTTGCAGGAAGTAAAGAGTGCTACCGGTCAATGGAGTGACAGTTTCTTGAACAGAGTCCGCCGGGCGTCTCGAGCGGAGATTGTGAGAGGACTAAAGCGCATCGCGGAAGTTGACAATGCCATAAAGAACTCTGAGGGAACCCCACGTCTCCAGCTCGAATATCTAATCGTAGAATTAATGTTACAAAATCGGATTCGGTAGCAATGTACCGTGGACTGTCTGATGTACCGTAGACTGTCCAGTCTGCGGAGAATCCCCATCCTTCAAAAAAAAATTCGAGAGCTGCGCGAGAAGGCCAGTGTTAGGACGCCGCTAGGATCCGCAGACTGCACAGTCTACGGTACGTTTTTGCACAACAAAGCCATCTCGAAGCTCAGTTCGGATGCCAACTTGAGATTCGGGATGGGCCGTTGTGTTCGATCAGAAGAACCTTGCCGCTTGGCGGCCAGAGTCCTCGCCTGATACTAACTTTTAAGACATTCCGTTGACGCTCGAAGTAAGCCGGGATTTGTGCCTGGCGGCAGCGTTTTTGTGCAGAATACCCTTTTGAATCGATTTATCTATAAGTGAGACAGTTGCGCCCAATAGCGCCTTAGCCTCTTCTTGATTTCCGGCCTCGACCGCAGAGCGCAGCTTCTTAATTTCGGTTCGGAGTTGGCTGCGGTTGCGTCGGTTGGCTTCGTTGCGCCGATTCGCCTGACGAGTCCGCTTCTCCGCTGATTTGTGGTTTGCCATTCCTTTCGTGTCTCCTGGTTACTGCAATGAAATCTCGTTAGGAAAAAGACCGATAGCATACCGGGGCTAATGGCCGAGTGTCAAGCATAGTGCCTCCAAATAGGCTATTCCTTTCCGAATCGGGTAACCGTAAATCTTTCGACTCGAACCGGGCTACCAGGTTTTATTCCAGCTTTAGAATGAACCGCGATCCATTGTGATTGCACCGTATCAATGCCATCGATACAAGGTAAGAGTAGCCCGCGTCTTTGGCCGTCAAGGCTTTCCACTATGACGCCGTAAAGTGCCGGATCCAGCTCTTCAGGCCCGCGAGCCGGCTCCGGCGGCGAAAGCACATCGACACTATAGGTCAAGAGTAGGAGTTCACTTGCCAAAACCGGAGCAAATCGGGGGTCGCGCGTCGCGGCGCTGATTGCGTTGTAAACAATTTCTTCAGCTACAGTTATTCGAACTGCTTCGATTGTACCAATGCAGCCTCGCAATTGTCCGTCTAAATACCGCAGGGTTACGAATGTGCCCGCCTGCCGGGCAAGAACACCCTGGGGATTTTCTGGCGGTTTAATTGTCAGCCGATCGCGTATGTAAGCCTCGACGGATAACCTCGCGAGGTCCTGAGGCAATATATCGTTTGGCGGTCGTTCCAGCGTAATCATCTGCCATTCCTGCCGCCCTACTGTTCAGCCATCAGTTCCTGATGTTTATCGGTCAGCACCGCCACCATGTATCCGACGCCGAACGGCCCCTCGTAGCTCAGAACCTGATGTTCGCTGAGATTCTCATTGACCGTTCCGAGCGCAATAAGAATTGAGCGGTAACCGCACTCGCCTGCCCGTTCTCTCAAAGCGGGTTCAATGCCGATTACACCGGCCGGATCGCCGCGGTTAATAGCGTCGACGATCTGCTCATCAAATAGATGTGCCGATGGCTCGTATTCGTAGGGCCCGCCTACGATGAGACGATGGCTGAGATCGCCGCTTGCGACTATAGCTACGGAACGTTGGACAGCCTCGGCAGCGTGGGCGATCGCCCTGCCAAAGGCAAGATGGTGCTCGATTGATTGAAGCGTAAATCCAATGACCACAATTTGTCCGCGCCAGCCAGCCTCGTGAAGGTAATACAACGGTACCAAAGCGCCATGATCGAGAGGATAATCAAGGTTCAGAGATCGAAACGCGATTCCCTCAACTCGAGCTGCGCGGTGAATTGCGTCAATCAAATCAAGATCATTTGGAAACGATAGGCTTACATCGGGAGAACGGAAGTCTCGAAAGTCACCCTTCAACTTCGTCGCCGCGCGAGCGGTGAACATTTGAGGTTCCAAGGGTGAATGCGGAGAGATGACTACAATGGTCTCCGGTTTTGAGTTAACGAGTCGTCTCGAGAACTCGCGCAATGCGCGCTGCGAGGAAGCAACCTGGTCGATGCGATTTCCGCCGATCTCCGGCACTAATAACGGGGGATGAGGTGCTATTCCGGCGAAAACGATTGCGCGGGCCATCAGGTTCTCCGCGGTATGTGTGTTTCACGATTATGCGAGCGGTAGTTTTGGCAATCGACGGCGAAAGCGCCGTTGAGTTGCACAAAAGCGGACTACTCGCAAAGCGTCACTCTTGTAGACCCAATGATAGCACAAGTGAGGAGTGACGAGTGGCAAGTGACGGTGACAAGCGACTAGTGACGAGTGACAAGTGATGAGCAACAATTGGTTCGCCACTGGTCACTCGTCACTCACCACTAGTCACTCCTCACCACTAGTCAGTCATCACTCGTCACTCACCACTAGTCACTGATCACTCGTCACTCACCACTAGTCAGTCATCACTCGTCACTGATCACTCGTCACTCACCACTAGTCAGTCATCACTCGTCACTCACCACTAGTCACTGGTCACTCGTCACTCACCACTAGTCACTGATCACTCGTCACTGGTCACTCATCACTATTCTTGACACCCCTCATGTCGTCTGCTAGATTCTGGCGTTTAACGCGGGCGACAAACCGCGACCATGGAACCTGCCAGAGGAAAATACCTATAGGAGGCGATTATTAGTGGGCACTAGTAACAAGCGTTTATTTACGTCGGAGTCTGTCACTGAGGGACATCCCGACAAGATAGCGGATCAGATTTCTGACGGCGTGCTCGACGCGGTGTTGCGAGATGATCCGTATGGACGCGTAGCGTGCGAGACGCTTTTAACCACGGGCTTAGTGTTAGTTGCGGGCGAAATTACTACTTCGGTATGGGTCGACATTCCGAAGATCGTCAGGGAAACCATTCGAGACATCGGTTATACGCGCGCGAAATATGGATTTGATTGCGATACCTGCGCGGTTATAACTGCAATAGACACCCAATCGCCGGACATTGCGATGGGCGTAGACCACGGCGGCGCAGGCGATCAAGGGATGATGTTTGGATTTGCTTGCAATGAAACTCCTGAGCTCATGCCGATGCCAATAATGCTGGCCCACAAGCTCAGCCGTCGACTCTCTGACGTCCGCAAGGAAGGCTTGCTCGATTACCTCCGCCCTGATGGAAAGTCCCAGGTCAGCGTCGAATACTCCGGGAACAAACCAGTACGCGTTAACACCGTCGTTGTCTCAACTCAACATTCGGAATCGGTAACCAACGATCAAATTCACGAGGACGTAGTCAACCACGTTGTCCGATCTGTAGTGCCCGTCGATATGATGGATGCGAAGACCGAGTTTCACATCAACCCTACGGGCAGATTCGTAATTGGCGGCCCACAGGGTGATACGGGACTCACCGGACGCAAAATTATCGTTGACACATACGGCGGTGCCGGAGCGCATGGCGGCGGCGCCTTTTCGGGGAAGGACCCGACAAAAGTCGACAGGTCGGCTTGCTACATGGCCAGATACATTGCAAAGAATATCGTTGCTGCCGGTCTTGCGGATCGCTGTCAGGTTCAACTCGCATACGCGATCGGAATCGCGGATCCGGTCTCGGTATTGGTTGATACACAAGGCACCGGACAGATTGATGAAGAAAAGTTATCCGATCTGGTTCGCGAGTTTTTCAAGCTCACACCGGCAGGGATCATCGAAAGCCTTAATCTTCGGAGGCCTATATTTAGGAAAACAGCGGCCTATGGACATTTTGGTCGTAATGAGCCTGAGTTTACGTGGGAGCGAACCGACAAGGCTGACGCCCTGCGGCGCGCCGCAGGACTCTAGATCGAGGGTATTTCTTGATCACAGGCCTTCTAGCTGCAGCAAACCCTACATACTACAGGATCAGTAATACCACCTTGCGAAACGGAACTTCGCAAAACGGAGACGATTTATGACAACCAGCACTCAAATGCCAAACTGTGATGTTAAGGATCTGGCGCTCGCCAAAGCAGGCCGGACCCGTATTGAATGGGCCGAGCGCGAGATGCCGGTACTCCGGTTGATCCGGGAACGATTCGAGCGAGAGCGTCCGTTAGCTGGAAAGAAGATGGTTGCCTGTTGCCACATCACTACTGAAACCGCGAACCTCGCCCGTGCGTTGAAAGCTGCCGGGGTTGATGCAGTGCTGATAGCGTCCAATCCTTTATCGACTCAAGACGATGTTGCCGCAGCCCTGGTGGTCGAGTACGGGATTCCTGTGTATGCCATAAAAGGTGAAACGCCGGATACTTATAACCGTCACGTGCGTATGGCGCTCGATCACGAACCTGATCTAATTATTGATGACGGTTCGGATGTTGTTGCCACAATGGTCAAGGAACGTCCTGAGTTGATGGATAAAATCATCGGAACAACCGAGGAGACTACCACCGGGCTCGTTCGGCTTCGGGCACTCGAGAAGAGCGGTCGCATGACCTGGCCGACAATTGCGGTCAATGACGCGCAGACCAAGCACTTTTTCGACAACCGCTACGGCACCGGACAATCGACACTTGATGGCGTTATTCGAGCGACAAATATTCTCCTCGCCGGTCGTACGCTGGTGGTTGTGGGCTACGGTTGGTGCGGCAAAGGTGTTGCAATGCGCGGTCGAGGTATGGGTGCAAACGTCATTGTCTGCGAAGTGAACCCTATTCGAGCAATCGAAGCGGTCATGGACGGGATGAGAGTGATGACAATGGAGGAGGCGGCGCCACTGGGTGATATTTTCATTACCGTTACAGGCAATCGGCACGTAATCGACGGCGAACATTTCGCGAAAATGCATGATGGCGCTTTGGTAGCAAACTCCGGGCACTTCGACGTCGAGTTGAACCTGGTAGCGCTAGCTGAACTGAGCGAGGAGAAGGAACAGCTTCGGCCGTTTGTTGAGCAGTACAAGTTAAAGGGATCCGGCAATCGGGTAATGGTCCTGGGCGAGGGAAGATTAATAAACCTTGCTGCCGCCGAAGGTCATCCTGCGTCGGTTATGGATATGAGCTTCGCAAATCAGGCATTGTCCTGCGAATACCTTGTAAAAAATCATGGCAAGCTCGCGCCGGGCTTGCACTTGCTGCCTGATGAAGTTGATACAGAGATTGCGTCGCTCAAACTTGCCGCAATGGGTATCAAGATTGATAGCCTCACAGCGGAAATGATTGAGTACATGAACACCTGGGAGGCAGGCACCTAGCTGCCCCAGTCATCGCGTTCTGGCGCGCAAGGAGGGTTATATGATTCACAAAAGTCGTATCGCAACTGTTTTGCTCGCCGCTGGTTTTTACTTCCTTAGCAGTACCCACACGTTTTCAACCGCCGCCGGGCCGATCGAGTCTCGTGATGCGAAGCTTGATGGCCAGACCATTCATTACGAGAATTACGGCAAGGGACCAGAAGCTCTTGTATTCGTTCATGGATGGACCTGCAACTCGAACTTCTGGAGCAGACAGATCCCCGCATTTACCGCCAGAACGAGGGTCATAGCGGTCGACCTTCCCGGTCACGGCAAAAGCGACAAGCCAAAAATTGACTACACGATGGACCTCTTTGCGCGGGCTGTGGACGCGGTGCTGAGGGACGCGGGAGTCGAACGCGCAGTGCTGGTCGGACACAGCATGGGAACTCCGGTCATCCGAGAGTTCTACCGTAAATACCCAAAAAAGACGCTTGCGTTGGTTATCGTAGACGGGCCTTTGGTGCCCTTTGGCGATAAGAAAATGATGGAGCAGTTTCTAGCTCCTCTGCGAGGCTCCGGTTACCCGGAAGCGGCCAGCAAGCTTATAGACAACATGTTGTTTGGCCAAAACACTACGCCTGAGTTGCGTAACGAGATCAAGACTGCAATGTTAGCCACGCCTCAGTTTGTCGCATTGAGTGCGATGGAAGGAATGACTGACGAAACTATTTGGAAGCAGGACAAGATCGCCGTTCCAGCGTTGGCGATCATGGCTAAAACACCGTTTCTTCCTGCCAACAATGAACAGATTTATCGAGGCATCGCTCCGAACCTCGATTACCGCGTTTGGGATGGTGTTGCCCACTTCCTGATGATGGAGAAACCAAAAGAGTTCAACGACACGTTGACCGGGTTCCTGACTAAGAACGGACTCTTTAAGAAGTAAAAAGGTTAGAGCGTCATTCGCTCTTGCGGTCGTTTGCTCTGCGGTTTTTGGTACGACGTTCGGCAGTCCTGGTCGTTAGTAACCCTTTATCACCCTTACGAGTTGGATCGCGACGATCGTTTTCGCGGCGGTCCGGCTTGGATCGTCGCTCCTTTCCGTTGGAGGACTCTGTTCCTCTCTTGTCCATAACGACTTTCAAAAGTTATACGAATTGACCTGATAAACTTTATCGGCAGGCATTCTGTTACCCGAAGGTATCTTTGTTGAAGGTAAGAGATCCCCGTCTTCAATAGCCGGAGCCGCTTGAAGAACCCTCGCCTCCAGAACCTTCGTGAGTTGAATGAGACGATGATCCAGCACTTCCAGACGCGCCGGAGGTATCTTCTGATGAGATTTGAGATGCTTCTGATTCAGTCACGGTGGAACCATCGGAACCAGCTGGACTTTCGGTGAAATACTCTTTCAGTTCTTTACCGGGTTTAAAGTAGGGAACCCGCTTAGCCGGAACATCAACCGGCTCGCCTGTCTTTGGATTACGACCGCGTCGAGGGCCACGCTCACGGGTGCGAAAACTACCGAAGCCGCGCAGTTCTACCTTCTCACCTTTGTGCAATGCGCTGATTATAGAATCGAATACAGTCTCGACAATTACCTCGGCGTCCCGTTTGTTTAGCTCAGCGGCCCGAGCAACTTCCTCAACAAGTTCTGCCTTAGTCATCTTTCTCCTGTGCGCCGCGACTGAGAGGCGGCTGGTTCTGTAGGTCGGTTATTAACCCGCGTGATGCGAAAAATTAACAGCAAACGCGGAGCCCATCAATGCCGGACAGTTTCATAGGTACTTCAATCCAATTGATGCTAAGACTATTGGGGTTTTATATGCCGTACAGCACGCTCAAGTATCTACAGCGAAAAGCCAGAAATCAAGTCCCCGCGACAACTTCTGGGGTTCCAGCAGGCGGCCGGGTGTTGCTTTGGTGACCCCGACAATCCGGCTGAACAAGGCACTCTAAGTAATTATCCGAGTTGTCACTGCCCTTCAAGACGCTCGTTTGACTCGCTTCTTTCCGACCTCTAGAATTTTTCCTGCCAGCTGTACGCTCGGAGATTTTGCAGTAGCAGGACGGGGGGATCATACAAATAAGCCGTTATGACTACGCTGATAACTACCGCAGGAGAAGTAAGCGAGCCAGGAATCCAAACCAGGTCATTCATAACTCGAAACGTCCGAAAGGTAACTCTCTCAAACGGCCTGACCGTTCTGCTAAAGGAAATGCACCACCAACCTGTCGTGGCGACCATGCTCTGGTATCGAGTCGGCTCGCGAAACGAGGAACTAGGTCAGACCGGCAAGTCTCACTTTCTTGAGCACATGCTTTTTAAGGGAACAGATCGATACAAGAAGGGCGAGATTGATCTCCTTACGCATCTGAACGGCGGCTCCAACAATGCCTTCACGTGGCTGGATTTTACAGCCTACTACTTTACTTTTGCCTCTGATCGATGGGAAGCGGCTTTAGAGATCGAGGCTAACCGGATGCGCAGCACAACGTTTGCTGAAGAAGAATTCGAGTCGGAGAAGCTGGTTGTAGAAGAGGAATTGCGCATCGGACTGGATGGACCGTGGGAAGCGCTGGAGAACGAAGTCTGGGCGACTGCGTTCCGCCAGCACCCATATCACTGGCCGACGGTCGGTTGGATCGAGGACCTGGAAGCAGCGTCAGCGAGCGATATGAAGGCCTATTACGACAAGTGGTATCACCCTCGTAATGCTATCCTGGTGATCGTCGGCGATTTCGAGAGTACCGAAGTCCTGGAGCGAGTTGAGGAGCTTTTTGGCGGGATTCCGCCAGGGCCGGCCGCATCTCCTCTCGGCATAGTCGAACCCCCGCAGCGCGGCGAGAAACGCCTTACCGTGAAGAAGCAAACGCCGGTCGAAAGATTGCTCATTTCCTATCACGCACCCCAGGTAGCCCACCCGGATTCATACGTTCTTAAAGTTATTGAGACGATACTCGCGACTGGCAAGGCGTCACGCCTCTATCAGCGTCTTTTGGAGCACGATCAATCGGTCACAAAAGCGGACGCGAGCTACAATGATCACATCGATCCTTCGCTTTTCTATCTTCAGGCGGAATTGAAGCCGGGATTCAAACTGCCAGACGTAGAGCGTGCGATGCTTGAAGAAGTCGATCGCCTGAAACGATCCGACCTTTCGGAAGCCGAAATCGATAGAGCGAAGAGACAGATTGAAGCGTCGTTGGTGTTTGGAAGCGAAGAAGCGCTTCAACAGTCTATGCTGTTAGGACAATACGAAACTATTTCCTACGGCGAGCATGTACCAACTGAATCGCGAGGGTTCCATTATCTTGATTACCTACTGGAGCGGATCGATGCAGTGACCAGTGAGCAGATCGCAATGGTCGCAAAAGCATACTTCACTGAGGACAACCGTACTGTGGGCTATCTCATCGATCAAAAGAACGCCGATGAAACGGAGCATGGTCGTGCAGTATAGTCAAAAACGAGTGATGCATCCGAAGCTGGACGTCGAGCGGGTCGAGTTATCCAACGGCCTGGTACTTCTATTATCGGAGAACCACTCGATCCCGTCAGTATCGATCAATGCAATCGTACAGGCAGGTTCCAGGTTTGAAGACGACAATAAAGCTGGACTCGCGTCGTTGGTAGGTTCTCTTCTGGACGCCGGAACAGAAACTCGTACCTCCCAGCAGATAGCCGAAACTATCGAAGCCGTTGGAGGTCAGCTTGGCACTTATGGCAATTACCAATCGAGCGGTGTGATGGTAAGAGCGCTATCGCAGGATACAGTACTCGGTCTCGATGTAACCTCCGATTTGATAATGAACCCCAACTTCCCGGAGGCCAAGGTTCGCGAACACGTTGATCGTCGCATCGCTCAGATAAAATCGCGACTTGATGTTCCTCGCACTCAGGCTTCGGATGTGTTTAATGAAATCGTCTATGAGGGGTCTCCGCAACACCGCCCCTCAATTGGGTACGAAGGTACCGTGAAGACGCTTACCCGAGCTAACGTGGAGCAGTTCTACAGGCGCTTTTATGTTCCCCAGATCACCAAAGTGGCCATTGCGGGCGATTTCGATAAGAACTTGGTGAAAGGCCTCGTGGAGGCAACGCTTGGAACATGGAAGGCGCCCGGGGATTTTGATATCCCGGAAGTTAGAAGACCCGTACGCCAAACGTCCCCGATTTTTGAATCCGTCAACGCGCCTAAAGAGCAGGTCAACGTCATCATGGGTCATCTCGGAATTGAGCGCAGCAATCCCGACTATTATGCGCTGCTGGTGATGGACACAATACTCGGCTCGAGTCCCGGTTTTACATCTCGAATCCCGCGTGTACTGCGAGACGAGCAGGGACTCGCTTATACAACCTTTAGCAACATCACTTCGAGCGCGGCACTCGACCCGGGCCGATTTATTGCGTACATCGGGACAGCACCTGAGAATCTGGAACGCGCAGTTTCAGGTTTGCGAAAAGAGATTGCGCGCATCGTCGAAGGTGGGGTCACCGAGGAAGAGTTGGAAACCGCTAAACTCTACCTGACCGGCAGCTTCGTGTTCCGTTTCCAGAGGAACTCGCAAATCGCAGAGTTCCTGCTCGAGGCCGAGATCTATGGGCTCGGATTCGACTTCCTTGAGCGGTATCCACAATTGATCCGAGAGGTCAGCGTTGAGGATGTCTGGCGAGTCACTCAGAAATATATTGACCCCGATAATTTAACTACGGTTGTTGTTGGTCCCTTAGAGGAAACCGGGAGACAGGTAGCATAGAGAGTTGCTCCTGTGATTTTACTGATGCCCGGCACAGACCGTTTTTTTTAGAGGAATTAAATGAACAACCTCAATAGATCCAGACGTGCCATCGTATACATCCTGTTCGGCATTGTTGCGGTGGCGTCGCTGGCAAGCGCAGCCAATCTCCCTCTGCCAACTGCCGAGGCCACGTCGAGCATTACTGCGCGAGATTTGAAAAAACATCTCAGTTTTCTTGCCTCCGACGAGCTTGGGGGACGCTATACGTTAAGCCCTTCTAACCGTATTGCTGCTCGCTATCTGGCTGCTCAGCTCGAGGCGTACGGATTCAGGGGTGCTGCTCGAGATGGCTCCTTTTTTCAGCGAGTGCCATTGAGCTTCCGCACTGTCGACCGATCTGTCAGCCGGGTTAATCTCAACACTGGTGGGACTAAGCGCGAGTTCAACTATGCTGATGCTTTCTTGTCCGATGGACCTGCGGATACGAACATCAGCGGCAGTCTCGTTTTCGTGGGTTGCGGCGTCTCCTCGCCAAATAATAGCTATGACGACTACGAAGGACTGAAGGTCAAAGGAAAGATCGTGGTAATCGGGAACGGCTCACCGGAGTCGCTCAAGAGCATCAGATTGTCCGACAATGAACGAGGCGCAACCGCAGCATTCTCACATGGTGCGATCGGCATAATTTCGATTCCCGACGCCCAGACCCTCCTTTCGTGGGATCAGATAAAGGGTCTCCAGACTGTTCAGCAGCTCGGGTTGCCGCCCAGGAACGTCGTGGCAGGAAAGGCCTTACCGGAAATCATAGCGGGGCCGGAACTCATTAAGGCCCTTGCCAAAACCCTCGGCAAAGAAAGCTCGGATTTGGTCGGCTCGTCGAACAAAATCAAACCTTCGGATCTGGGGGTTTCCGCCGAGATTAAGTTGCGAGTGGATGTTAAAGATGCACCTCCCGCTCAGAACGTCGTCGGTATCCTTGATGGCGCAGATGAGAAGCTCAAAGATGAATACGTAGTAGTGAGCGCCCATTACGATCACTTGAAAACCAGCGAAAAGGGTGAGGTGTATCACGGTGCGGATGATGACGGCTCGGGTACAGTGTCCGTCCTTGAAATCGCGCAGGCCTTTTCAGTGGGACCGCGCCCAAAGCGTTCAATATTGGTTGTATTTCACACCGGCGAGGAGCTCGGTCTCTTTGGGTCCGAATACAATACCGACTATGAGCCGGTGGTCCCGCTGAATAAGCTGGTTGCCGATTTCAATATCGATATGGTCGGGCGCAGTCGCCCTGCTGGAGACGATGATCCACGTGACGCTCAACTAACTGATAAGAACACGATCTACATTATTGGGGCTGATAAGTTGTCGAGCGAGCTTCACAGTATTAGTGAAGAAACCAACGTTGCTACCGCACGGATGAAGTTTGATTACACTTACAACGACGAGAAGCACCCGGAGCGTTTTTACTATCGCTCCGATCATTATAATTATGCGAAGCACGGAATACCCATAATCTTCTATTTCACTGGCGTGCACCGCGACTACCACAGGCCTAGCGACGTCGTCGAGAAAATCGACTTCGAGAAAATGGAAAGGATTGATCGCATGATATTTGCGACCGGGTGGCGAGTTGCCAATCTGGATCATCGCCTGGTCGTCGACAAGAAGCCCTAGAATCTGTCGGGAGTCCAGGAATTATGCGAGCGAGAATCACCCTTTTCGCGATTTCGGCTGCCATATTGTGCGCTCCTTTCGTAAGCTCCTCCGCCTCGATTCAGGATTCGATTTTCGAAAGCATCAAGATTGATCACGAGCAGATTGAAAAGAGCGTTCATCACAGGGAGTTCGAGACCTCTTCGTTGAACCTCTCTTCGGTCGAGCCTCAGTCGATCGATGTAAAACATTACAAACTACAGATCCAGCTCACGCCAAACGAACTCGGAACCGCAGGCGTAGTATCAGGAGCAGTCGCAATAAACGGCGTGTCCCTCGCATCCGTGAGCTCAATCAGCGTCGACGCTCAACCAAACCTCAATATCGATTCAGTAACGCTCGACGGCAATCTCAATAACTTTCGGCGAAATGGTAGCCGTATCATTGTGAATCTACCTGCGCCCACGACAGCAGGCACTCCTTTTACGATAGTTATCCAGTATCACGCTTCAGGTTCTGGTTCGAGTCCCATTGGGGGAGGGTTGCTGTTTACTCGTCACGGTCCCAACTCTGCGTCGGTGATGGCAACGCACAGCGAGCCTTTTGGCGCGCCGCTATGGTGGCCATGCATCGACAACCCGGCGGACAAAGCTACGGCAGAGATTGAGGTCACTGTTCCAGAGGGCAATCAAGTTGCCTCAAACGGGGTGTTGGATAGAGTCCTGACAAACGCGGATCATACTGTCACGTATTTCTGGCGGGAGGACTCCCCCCTTGCCACTTATCTTGTTTCGGTGGCGGCTACAGATTTTGAGCGATTTGAAGACTCCTATACAGCGCTGGACGGGCTGACAAGGATGCCGCTGGTTTACTACGTCTACCCGGAGCACCTGGATCTCGCGCGCGCAAAATTCGGTGTTGTCAGGCCGGCAATAGAAATCTACGCCGGACTTTTCGGTGAATATCCATTCTTGAAAGAGAAGTACGGAATGGCCGAATTTCCTTTTGGCGGCGCGATGGAGCACCAGACGATCACCAGCATCAGTTCCTCGAGTGTGGGCTCAGCTACCAACAACAACCAGGCGACAATAGTTCACGAGTTAGCTCATCACTGGTGGGGCGACCTGGTGACGATGAGGACCTGGGACGACATATGGCTCAACGAAGGGTTTGCCACGTACTGCGAGATTCTGTTCTTCGAGCGGTCCGCAGGACTTGACCCTGGCGAATTGTTGGCTCGCAGCTATGACGATGGCCTGGTGGACGGCGCTCTTCGCGGAACGGTGGTCGCGGAGAACCCAGACAACCCGTTTGACGATAACGGTGCCATCTACCGGAAAGGCGGTTGGGTGCTGCACATGCTGCGCCACGTTATGGGTAATCACAAGTTCTTCGATGCTCTAAAGCAATACGCAATCCGGTACGGTTTTTCGAATGCCTCGACGCGAGACTTCCAGGGAGTTTGTGAAGAGTTCTATGGTTCGTCACTGGATTGGTTCTTCAAACAGTGGATCTACACACCGGGCCGGCCAATCTACAAAGTTGCGGCCGATATCAGTCCCTCGGGGACGAACGGAGACTACAACATTACGCTGGTAGTGAAACAGAGGCAGACACAAGAGATTCCTGGCCGGGGAAGCGCGACTTATGTGATGCCTTTGGATGTGACCATTCACTACGTTGATGGCTCGAGTGAGACTCGGGTGGTACTTAATGACAGGCAAAAACAGACGTTTACGTTTACTGTTCCGAAACGCCCGATCGGTATCGGTCTTGATGAGTCTCACTGGGTTTTGAAAAAGGTCAAGCCGGCCTCCATCAGCTAGTTACCGAGATCTGGTTTTCCCGCATCCAGACACACAGGTCCTCTTGACCGCATAGCCGCAAAAGCAGAAGAACACGGAAGTCTGTTAATTTATCTGTCGAATTGTGCCGCTGGGGGTTATGAGCTTCTCAATGTCGTGTCGGAGATCAGCGGGAATAATCTTATTAAAACAGTAACGTCCAGAGAACCTTTCAACGAGACCTTCCTGCGCCAGATGTTCGAGCCCGTCGCGAACCTCGTCCCGCATAACGTGTGGTATCGAGTGAGCAATTTCTTCAAGGCTGATTACCCGGTACGCATGTTCGATCCCATAAGCCAATAACATCAGTCTTAGATTCTCTGGCTCGATATGCTTTCCGATCCTCGCTGCCATCACTGCCTGTCCTCCCACTGCACATTAAACAGCCGCTTTCTTTTCGTCCGGCTCGAGGGGTCTACGGTTAGTTCCGGCGCAATATCCTACTATTATATGACGCGACGCCACATTGCTTTCATGCCATGAACGACTAATTGGCAACTACTGTTTCATGCGGTTGGTCGAGGCAATACAACTTGAAACCTCGTAAGTCGGGTTGCTAAGATGATCGGTTCTCGATACAAGAACTTTAGAGAGAGAGCTTCGATCAGATGACCCGTATTGGTAATGTCAGGTCCAATCGTCGCATAGAGTTCGGATGCCAGAGTTCATAAAAATCGCCAACACGACCGATCTGCCGATCGGGTCTTCTGCAATTGTTGAAATCGAAGGACGTACAATCGCTTTATTTAACGTAAACGGACGCTATTTTGCCCTTGATAACACCTGTGCCCATAGAGGCGGCCCCCTGGGAGAAGGATTCGTTGATCCGCGTAACCTGACTGTTCAATGCCCCTGGCATGGTTGGGTTTACAACCTTTCCACCGGCGTCTCCCCTGTTGACTCGATGGCTAAAGTCGAGACCTTCGAAGTAATAGTTGAAGGTGAGGATGTTAAGATCTCACTGGACTGACGAGTCGAGGAGGACGAGATCAATTGAGTTCAACCACCCAGTCGTTTGACCTAACAATAATCGGTTCCGGGCCCGGCGGATACGTAGCCGCCGTTCGAGCAGGTCAGTTAGGATTAAGAACCGCAATCATCGAAAAAGATAAGAATCTCGGCGGGACATGCCTGCTCAGAGGCTGCATTCCAACCAAGTCGCTGCTCCACACCGCAGATCTTCTTGATGAGTTTAAGCATGCCAAAGAACACGGGGTTGTTGCCGGATCAGTAACGCTGGATTTTGGACTTGCGCAAAAGCGCAAAGGAAAAGTAGTCCTGAAGCTCTCAAAGGGCGTCGAGTTTCTGATGCGCAAGAATAAGGTCCAGGTCTTCAATGGAAGCGCGCACATCGAAGGCCCCGGCAAGATTTCTATCACTGGCGCGGACGGCGCTTCTCAAGCTATTCAAACCAAAAACATTATTATCGCAACTGGCTCTGTCCCACGCTCGTTCCCGACGCTTCCGATTGATGGTGAAGAGATAATTACGAGCGACGAGATACTGGAGCTCAAGGAAATTCCCAAATCATTGCTGGTTTTAGGCGCCGGTGCGGTGGGCGTTGAGTTCGCCTCCATGTTTGCCCGTTTTGGCACCGACGTAACGATCCTCGAGTTGCTTCCTCGGCTGTTGCCGATCGAAGACGAGGAGATAAGCGCTGAGCTTTCAAAGTCGTTCAAAAAACAGGGTATAAAGGCCTTCACCAGTGCGAATTTCAAAACGGCCACTCGGTCGAGCGATGGGGTGCACGTGATTGCGGAGATCGCGGGAGAGGACCGCGAGTTTGTGGTGGAAAAATTCCTGGTGGCGGTGGGTCGTCGTGCCTATACCGACGGGTTGGGTCTTGAGAATACTCGCATCGAGATTGAGAACGGTTATATCAAAGTCGACGATCACATGCGCACGGCGGAACCTAACGTATATGCCATCGGGGATGTCATTCCCACGCCCTGGCTTGCGCACGTCGCCTCGGCAGAAGGAATACTCGCGGTTGAAACGATTGCCGGCAAGAATCCTCGCCCTATCAATTACGATCACGTTCCGGGTTGCACGTACTGTCAACCGGAAGTTGCCAGTGTCGGTCTCAGTGAGGCGAAGGCCCGAGAGCGCGGTTATGACGTGAAAGTAGGCCGCTTTCCCATTCCGGTAATGGCCAAGTCTCAGATTCTGGGGGCTACTGAGGGACTTGCGAAGGTTGTGAGCGACGCTCGCTATGATGAAGTATTGGGACTGCATTTGATCGGGCCACACGCGACTGAATTGATCGTGGAGGGTTGCGTAGCGCTGCAGATGGAATCGACGGTTGAGGAGCTAATCAACACAATGCACGCGCATCCGACGGTGTCCGAGAGCATGCACGAAGCTTTCGAAGATGCTCACGGAATGGTGATACATATTTAGGCGCGGAGTTTTAACTCTGAACGCGTTTCCGCATGGAACTTAATAAACAACAACAACTGGAACTTCTTTTTTACATGCGCTTAACCCGCTCGCTGGAGGATCGCTTAGACAACCTCTACAAGCAGGGAAAGATCGTTGGCGGCCTCTTTCGCAGTCTTGGCCAGGAAGCGACCGCGGTTGGCTCCGCTTATGCGCTTGACTCAAAGCAGGGCGACATACTCTCACCGTTGACCCGTGATCTCGGTGCATTACTTGTGATGGGTGCCCTGCCCCGCGAGGTCTTCGCAAACTATCTCTGGCGAGCCACATCGCTCTCGCACGGACGCGATCAGAACATCCACATCACCGATCTCCAACGTGGTTTCATTGGAACGATTAGCCCACTGGGTACCCTCGTAGCCGTGATGAATGGAGTGATGCTCGCAAGGCGAATGCAAAGGAAGAAGTCCGTCGGAATGGTTTACATCGGCGACGGCGCAACCAGCACTGGCGCGTTTCATGAAGCTGCAAATTTTGCAGCAGTGCAGAACCTGCCATTGGTGATCGTTGGTGAGAATAACTCGTACGCTTATACGACTCCGACAACAAAGCAAATGAGAATCTTGAATCTTGCCGATCGCGTGAAGGCTTATGGAATACCGAGCGAGATCGTAGACGGCAATGATGCGACCGCGGTTTTTTACTCTGCCCGGCGTGCAGTAGAGCGTGCACGCGAGGGCGGCGGACCGAGCTTCATCGAAGCCAAAACATTCCGGATGCGCGGGCACGCTGCGCACGATAATCAGTCTTATGTGGCAAAAGAAGTACTTGATCAATGGCATAAGCGCGATCCGATCGCGCACATTGAAAAATTGTTGAGGGAAAACAAAATAGCCGGCGGAAGCGAAATTGATCAGGTAAACAAGCGCGTCTCGAAAATACTTGACGAAGATCTGGCTTGGGCAGAAAGTCAGCCGACACCCGCCCCTGAGGATGCAGTTGGTGGTGTGTACGCCGATGACTCGAAACCAAAAGCGATTAGCGTTGGGAGAGAAGACTAAATCGATATTGTAGAACACTATGTCATCGATAACATTGCTTGAAGCAATTCGACAGGGACTTTGGGAAGAGATGGAGCGGGATGATCGCGTCTTTCTTCTCGGCGAGGACATTGGCGTTTACGGCGGAGCCTTCAAGGTCACTGAGGGATTTCAAAGCCGCTTTGGTGAAGACAGGGTAATCGATACACCAATCTCAGAATCAGCGATAGTCGGAGCGGCCTGCGGCGCTGCAATGATGGGTATGCGGCCAGTCGCTGAGATGCAGTTTATTGACTTCATTTCCTGCTGCTTTGACATCCTGACCAACTACGCCGCCACCAGCCGCTATCGACAGGGAATCGGCATTCCAATGGTAGTCCGAGGACCTTGTGGCGGCGGAGTCCACGGAGGCCCTTTTCATTCACAAAACGTGGAATCGTTTTTCCTTAACACTCCCGGACTGAAAATGGTGGAACCTTCCACACCCTACGACGCGAAAGGATTGATAAAGGCCGCGATTCGTGACGAAGATCCGGTACTTTTCTTTGAGCACAAATTTCTATATCGAAATCCAAAGATAAAGCAGGAAGTTCCAGCGGACGATTATGTTGTTCCGATCGGCAAGGCGGCGATCCGACGTGAGGGTCGCGACCTTTCAATCATTACCTATGGAGCAATGGTTTATACGGCGCTGGAAGCAGCTGACCGATTGAAAGATGAGAATGGAGTCGACGTCGAGGTGATTGACTTGCGAACGCTGTTGCCGTTCGATCGCGAAGCTGTCCTGGATTCGGTGCAGAAAACCAGCAAGGTCATGATTTTGCATGAGGCAACGCGTACCGGCGGGATGGCTGGAGAACTAACTGCAGTGATCAACGAAAGCGCTTTTGATTATCTCGATGGTCCGGTTATGCGCGTTACTGCGATTGATACTCCGGTACCTTATGCGCCTCCGTTGGAAGAATTCTTCTTGCCTCAAGTAGACGATGTGCTGAAAGCAGCCCGAACGTTGGCAGCGTATTGACTAGCCTGAGATCAAGTCATCTGGATTCTTGGTTAGTAGACGGTTAGCCAGATTGGAGAACTATGAGCGAAGAAGTGAAGATGCCTCAAATGGGTGAGTCGATTGCCGAGGGAACGATAGTAAAGTGGCTCAAGCACGTCGGAGATTCAGTAAAAAGGGACGAACCACTGTTTGAGATCTCTACGGACAAGGTCGACGCCGAAATACCCGCCCCAACTTCGGGCGTGCTCTCCGAAATAAAGGTCCAGGAAGGCGAAACCGTTCCAGTCAACACAGTTGTCGCAGTAATCAATGGCGCGGGATCAAAGCCTGCGGCGGCCCAACCAG
>Ga0126382_10000069_pt1 | contig 32753 bp, 50 predicted proteins | sample PanSoiMetPlot_30_FD_92548 | JGI IMG/M metagenome (GOLD analysis project Ga0126382, IMG submission 92548) | Tropical forest soil microbial communities from Panama - MetaG Plot_30 | ecosystem: Environmental > Terrestrial > Soil > Tropical forest > Bulk soil | place: Panama | collected 2016-02-17
CGGGCGGAGTCGACCCACGCAGCGGCAAGCGCGGGCCGCTCGGCCTCGCTCAATTGCGAAGCAAGCGAGCGAGGCCGAGCGGCCCGCGCTTGCCGCTGCGTGGGTCGACTCCGCCCGCCGCACCGCGGCCCAAAGCGCCAACCCCGTGATGACCATGCGTGCGCAGTACGAGGCGCTTGGGTCTGAGACGCAAACAGCACTCTTTGGGTCGCAAAAGGCGGCGTTCGAGGACGTCTTACGAGCGGGCGATATGTCCCTTGCCCGCGCGGCACTACCGGGTGCCGCTGGTACCGCGGCGACCGCGGCGAAGTACGCGGGGCTCCCTCATGTGGTGCCGGGCCTGGGGTATACCGTTGCAGCGGGCGACCTCATGACGCCCCTTGTGGCGCGGCAAGCACTTGTCAACCCGCGTTTCGCGGCGTTTGGCGGCGGCTTGTCGCGTACGCTGGGCGTTGCGGCGCCAGCGACGGCGCGGCTGGGGGGGCAGGCGTACGCCGAGCGGGCGTGGCAAGCGGGCTTGCCGTCGTTCTAAGCATGCATCCGCCTCCACTCATAGCGGGTGGCGCGATCAAAGCAGGTCAGGTAGACAGCAACGCCGGCGACCTCTGCAAGGAACGCGGCGCCCATTCCGTAGCAGAATGCGATGAGGACGAAGCCGACGAGCCCAAAGAGGGCGCCGACGATCTTGAGCGCCGCGATAAGCCGCCGCACAGCGCGAGAACGCGCACCGCTTCGCCGTGCGTCGCGCTTCAGGCGTGCCAAGACACGCGCCGCTTCCTCCGGGCTCATGGGGGCAGGAGGGGGAAAGAGGCCGTCGAAGAAGCCCACTAGGAGCCGCCCCGCTCCCGCGACCAGGAATAGTGCAACAAGCCAGTTCGCAGAGAGAGCACGCAAGAGCGTCATACCCTCTAGACGCTACCTGTAACGCTATCGGGTCGGCAAGCGGGGCGGCTCATCCATGCACCAATCGGGTCAGGATGCCGGTCGCAATAACGAGCGTCCACGTGATGCCGAATCCCCAGACCATGTAGCGCTCGAGCGTTGCCAACCGCTGGTCTACGCCGTCGAGGCGCCCCTCAAGGCGCCCAAGGGAGTGGCTAATCGGGTCAATCGGATGCTCGGCAGCCGGCGTGCTCATGGGATGAAAGACGATAGCTGTTACGCTATCGGGTCGGCAAGCGACGGCCCCGCTCACGGCACCACGCCCGGAGCCCGGCGACGACCATGGCGACGAGGGTGCCGAGTACGGTGGCGACGGTGATGGCGGCATAGAGGGCGACGAGGACCCCCATCCCGACGACGGCGGCCACGACGACCCACCAAACCAGCGTGGCCATTACTGGCCCTGCCGGCTGCGCCACGCCATGACGCGGCAACGGGGGCTGCAGTAGCGGGCGGTCCGGCGCTGGGGGCTGAAGGGGCGGTGGCAGTGGGCGCACCGCCGCTCGGCCAGCCGGGCGCGATCAGCCCCCGACTCGTGCCGCAGCTGCCATGCGGCATTGCGGCAGTGATCGCTGCAGTACTGCCCCCGTTGCCGGCGCTGCGGGAAGGGGTGTCCGCACGCGGCGCAGGGCACCATGGTACCGCGGCTGTAACGCTTGGCCAAACGATACGGAGCCCCGCGCGCGGGCAGATGAGTGTCTGACCCTTCACTCATGGCTCTGCGAGCCTCCGTATCGTTGTGGATGCGTTACCCGGGGCATTCTTGTCGCCGCCCGTGCCGTGGCGGCAGCGCTCCAGGTGCCGCGCGAGGGCGTCGGCAATCCAATCCTGCACCGTGACCTCGGCGGCCAAGGCCGCGAGCTTGACGGCATGGTGCACGCGGGCCGGGATCCGGGCGGCGAGTTGGGCGTAGGTCGGGTCACTCGGGCGTCGCATGGGGGGATCCTTGGGTGCGGGTCGCCGCGACGTAGGCGGCGAGCAAGAGGCCTTCGGCGGGGCCCTCGTCGGCGGCGGCCAGGGCCCCGACCGACGGGAAGCGTTCTTGTGCCCGGAGCCGGGACGCGGCCTTGCTGGCGCCGATCAACCCGGCGTGCTGCTTCCAGACGAGCGGGGCGACGATCCGGTAGGGTACCCGGGCCGAGACGACGAGCCCGAGCCAGAGCCCGAACCCAAGGCCGGTACGGAACGTCGACGCAACGCCTTGCCCGGGTCGGGCGCCTTGGGCCTCAAGGGCGACTTCGACCGTGGCCGCGTCCCCGTCGAGGAGGCGGGCCAAGAGCTGGCGCATGCCGAGCGGGTCGTATTCGTTCCGGGTCTTGCGGTTGCGCACGACGGGCATGGACGGCGTGCGGTAGAGCTCGACATGGAGCGGGGTGCCGTCGTCGTCGACATCAAGGACGCCGAGGCCGCCCGCCAAGCCGGGGTCAATGCCGATCACGCGCCGCATGCGTCCCGGCTCGCAAAGAGCCCACGCTGTGCCGTGCGATCCCGCGCCAACTCGACGTAGGCTGGCGAGAGCTCGATCAAGACCGCGTCGCGCCCATTCGCCTCTGCCACCTCGCCGACGGTGCCCGAGCCGGCAAAGGGATCGAGCACCGGCATCGGGTTGGGCTTCGCCCAGATGATGTCGGCGCGGAGAAACCAGCCGTCGGCCTGGAGCGCCAAGGCGAGCCGCCACGGCATGCCGGCCAGGTCTTTCTCTTTCAACCCGATCGCCGACCAGTCACGCACAATGGTCCGATCACCCTCCTGCGCCCCAGGCCCGCGGGATGCCTGATCGCCGTAGGCAATCCGTGGCAACGGACTCGCGTAACTGTCGCCCATGTTGACCCAGCACGTGCCGTCGTCGCGCAGCACGCGGCGCACCTCGCGAAACACCGCGACTATCGTCGCGAGGTAGGCCTCGGGCGTCGATTCAAGGCCGATCTGCCCTTCCACGCCATAGTCGCGGAGCCCCCAGTATGGCGGCGACGTCACCACGCACTGCACCGACTCCGCCGGGAGGGTCGGCAGGAGCGTCCGGCAATCGCCCTCGAGGAGCGTGAGGCTCATGGGCGGCCGTACCGCGGGCAGATGAGCGCATGGCGCCACCACCGCCCGCAGCGCCAGAAATAGAGCCCGAGCAGCACGGCCACGGCCCGCCACCGCGGCGGGCGCCGGAGCTCGGCCAGGACCATCGGCCGCGAGCCGTTCACGAGCATTCAGGCTTCCTCGTCGTCGTTGGCAACGCGTCGTCGCCGCCAGCGCCCGGTGCGCTCGTCCTCCTCTGCCCAATAGCGACGCCACCAGTCGAGATCTTGGACGACGTATGCAGCTCGCGGGGGGGGCGATGGCAGCAGCGCATGGTGCGCCGCATCGCCCAATTCCTCCCACGTCCTGCAGGCGGCACGCGCGCGGGCGCATACCGGGCAATCCACGCGGCGCGCTGCCCTGCGGAGTTCCGCTGGTCGTGGAAAGAACCGGCATTCGCGCAGCACGGTCAACACGCCGCCCTCGAGTGCCGGAAGGTGGAAATCGTCCAGCGCGAGCCAGTAACCCGCGACGCGGGCCGCGCTCACGGGCTCGTTGAAGACCTCGCCCAATAACGCCATCAGCTCCCCGAATCGTCCCCGGTCGCGGTCGGTCATAAGCCGAGCCCTCTCTTGATCGCCTCGACATTGCCGGCGGTGCGCGCGGTGACGCCGAAGAGTTGCGGCTCCGGTGGCTCATCCTCCCAGCGCCGGCCGTTTAGGTACGTCGCGGGATACGGGACGAAGTCGCCGCGGTCCTTGCGCCAGTCCGGTAGCTCGCGTTGCCACGCCAGCGCATCGAGGATGGCCCTGAGCGGGGGCGGCCGCAGCTTCGCCCATGCCTTGCGCGCTTTCTGCTTATCGACGTGGCGCGGATACGCCTTCCAAAACTCATCAAATTCTGTCGTGGATGCGCAAGCGAGCGAAGCGAGCGATAAAGTTTCTTGGGGTATGGGTACGGGAACGGGTACGGGAACGGGTACGGGATGCAGCGGATTCCGTGCGGAATCCCCGGGGGAATCCCTCGGAGAATCCCCAGGGGAATCCCCAGGGGAATCCCCAGGGGAATCCCCAGGGGAACGCTCTGCTTTTTTCCGTCGTTCCTTTTCCCGTCTGGCAAGTACCTGTTTTCTTGAGGGGTTATACTTGAGGTAATCGTGAATTAGGTAGCCGCCGTCGACCTCATGCCATAGGCCGACGTCGATGAGGTGACTGACTACTCCGTAGGGTTCTGGCGAATGCGCGCCGCCTTTCACGTCAAGATCAGGCAACCCGCATTCGTTGCCGCAATTCGTGAAGATGCCTGAGAGGTCGACCAGTGTGGTGACCTTGGCATGTGGCACGAATCCGTCGGTGAGGTTCCGACCGCAGTATGTGATTGCCGCAACGTGTAAACCAAAACCGACGAAACCTGCGGCGAGGATCTTGGGGTTGTCCAAGATCGCATCGTCAATCTTGACCCACATGGCCGCCGCCCCTCCCTGATTCCGTACCACCGCCGTACCACCACGAGCCTCCGAACGACCGCCGCCGGCGCCTACGCCGAGCGGGGCGGTCGTCTCAGAAATCGCGGGGTTAGTGGGTGCGGGTGGGGGGCGTATGGCCTAGTGATCTGACTCTTAATCAGCGGGTCGCAGGTTCGATCCCTGCGCGGCCCATCAAGGAAATCGCGGAGTTGCATCACTCTGTCCCTCTTCCCCGCGGCGCGGTCGCACCGCGTACCACCACCGTACCACCATCACCGGGTAGCGTATCAAGGGCCGCGACCCCGTGGCGGTCGTCAAGCGGCAACCCCGAGCCGTAGAGGTCGACCGTCGTCGCGACCGAGGCGTGGCCCATCTGGCGCTGCACGTAGACGGGCGACTTACCCGCCGCTATGAGCTGGCTCCCGAACGTGTGCCGGAGGTCGTGCGGTCCGACGCCGCGCCCTAACCCGGCGTGCCCGGCGATCCGGGCGAGGGCGCGGCGCACGTTCCGGCCGTCCAGCATCGTCCCCGCCATGCTGGGGAACAGCCACTGCACGACCGGAGTTCCATCCGTGAGGCGGACGACCTTCCTGAGGCCAGCAATGTGGGCTTCGAGGATCGCGGCGAGCTGCGGCGAGACGTCGACCACGCGGGCCCCGTGCTTTGGCTCTTCGAGGCATCCATGCCGCGCGTTCCACGCCCGCAGCACGTCCAGGCTCCCGGCCCCTGCGTGATAGTCGCCGATCTCAAGGGCGAGGGCCTCCCCAAGGCGGAGCCCCGTCCGCGGCAGCAAGAGGACGAGCGGATACCAGTCCGGCTCGTGCACGCGGGTGTGCTCGAGGAGCTGCTCAAGCCGGTCGCGGTCGAGCGCGCGTTTCACGATCGCGGCCGCCCGCGCCTTCTTGGTCGGGTGCAAGTGGAGCGATTTCCCGAGCCGTGCGGCCGGGTTGTCTAGGCGGAGCCCGTCCTCAATCGCCGCGTTCAGCATGGCGCGGAGCGTGGCAAAGATGGCATACACCGATCCAGGCCGTAGCAGGTGCCCCGCGACCCCCGCCGCGCGGCACGCAATGAGAAAAGCCCGACACTCCGGTCGCGTGAGCTCCGCGACGGGCCGGTGCCCGAGCCGGGGCGCAAGGTAGCGCGCGAACTGCGCCGCATAATGCTCGTGCGCCCGCGGCTTGATACTTGGCCGGATGGCGGCGAGCCACTGGGGGCCATACTGGGCCACGGTCGAATCGGCGGCGACGAGGGGGATGAGCGCCTTGCTCGCCCGGATGCGTGGCCCGTGCGTATCGCAGAAGGCTTGCGCCGCTTTGAACGTCGCAAAGCCGGGCGATTTCTGCCGCCCGTCGGGGAGCCGATACTGGACGTACCAGGGTTTTTTGAGGGTGACGCCAGCCCGACCGCCGGTACGTTTCCGCGGGCGCATTAGCTATTCACGCGCCCGGTCCGATGCGAGCAATTTCGTTGCACGGCGCTCTAGTTCGGTTGGGTTGCGCCGCCTCCGCTCTAATGCAGCGAGACATTCGGCGAGGATCTGCATGAGTATCTCCTCATGTAGGGCCCCGTCTTTTATCCGCTGGCGAAGCTCGGCAAGCCGCTGCGCTTCCTCGAAATGCGCATCACGCGCGGCGGCGGTCTTGAAGGATCGCTGCACGCGCTTTGTGCCGATGTAGTAGTCGACGACGAATCCTCGGCCGGGGCGCTCGGTGGCTTTCATTTAGCTACTCATCCACCTGCGGCTTGGATGGGGTCGCGGGCGGAGCCCATGCTCCTTTGCCAGGAGCGTAAGGGCGGTCGCGGCGAGCGGCGTGATGACGCGCACGCCCTGTTCCCACCGGCTGACGGCGGTCGTCGTCACGTTGAGCTCGTTGGCGAGCCGGCGCTGCGTCCAGCCGAGACGACGGCGCAGGTCTTGGAGCATGTCGGGGGTCATGGTCATGCGGGGCATCATACCGGCGGTGTACGCCAATGGCAACAGTCTGGTGGGCGGTCTTGTACTCCTCGAGGCTTGCCAGCTCGAAGTGGAAGGGGGCACCTGGGCGGTCCTGTACCGCCGGCAAGGTGCCACGCTTCACGCGATCGCGGATCGCGTCCGGCGAGCAGTCGAGGTAGGCCGCGGCCGCGCGGGTGCCGAGGAGGCCGCGCTCGGCGGGGGATGGGGCGGCTGGGGGCACGGGTACACGGGCCATGCGGTGCATCCAAGTGCGATCCTTCACGACCTCGCGGAGAAAGTAGAACTGCGAGAGCGGCAGCTCATCCACGAATTCCCCGAGATCATCGAGGGAGAGGAGGGCGACGGCGGCGGCGAGGGCCCGAGCGTGCACAGCTAGCGCGTCCCCTCCAAGCGCGCCCCTGACGCCATGTGCCCCCGATTGCGCATGCGTGCGACCCTGCGGGCACACCCCGACCGCCCGCATGTATCCGCCCCACCGCCGCCGCCCCCTTTTCCGCCGACCCGATCTAAGGCACTAGCACCGTATGCCGTTCCCTATCGCCGATTGAAGACACAACTGTCAATGGGGTAGACATAAAGCGTGGGGAAAACTGCTGCCCGGGGCAAACGTCGTCTCAGTGTTGCTCGTACGAAACCGTTACGCTACGGCGATGCCACCATGGGCCGCCCTCCTGCGCCACCTCGGAGCTACATAACCCGGCATATTCGTTTCCGTCGCGCGACCGACGCCGCCCTTCGGCGTGTGATGGTCGTCGAGCAGCGCGGTTTTAACGACCTCGTCCGCGTGATCGTCGAAGAGTGGTTGCGGGGCCGCGGCGAGTTACCGCCGCTCGCGCGTCCCGGGCAGCCCGGCAAGCCGCCGCGCAAGCCGTAGCTGCGCCTCGCGGTCGCCCGGGCACACGAGCGCCGCCCATTCGAGGACGATTCGCGCGTCTTGCACGGTGCCCTCGCGCCGCCAGCGTTTGAGCGTCGCCTCGCTCACGCCGAGCACCCGCATGGTGGCCGTCGGGCCGCCCGTCGCCTGTATCGTCCTATAGACCAGATTGACGGGCGTTCTCGGCACGTTGCGCCCGTTCTTGCGCCGCCGAGGCATTGGCTAAGTCTTACCGTGCACTACGGGTCGAAAGCAACACGGGTCGCTCTTGACACCTATTGACGGTAGGCGTATGGTCTACGCAGATGAAAACCCCGACCCGATACCTCCTTAATCCCGGCCACCGTTGCGATGAGCGTTGCGTCGATGGCGGCCACCACACTGCATGGACGCCGCGCGGGCGACTCACGCGACCCGTACCGTTCAAGGTCGAGTGTCTCGAGTGTGGGCGGAAATTTCAGACCCGCTCGACGTTGCCGACATGCCCTAAGTGTGGCGGCGCCGACGTCGACGTGCGGGAGCTCGCCTAATGCGCTACGCCACGGAGAGCGCCGGCGACGAGCGCCCGCGGTACACGTGCCCGCGGCTCTTGAGCGTGCCGAGCCACGGGGCGCCCACCGCGAGCGCCTCGCACACCCGCCGGCGCACGGCCGCCGGGTCCAAGTCGAGGGTCGCGCACGCCGGCCGGAATGCGAGCGGCCAGGTCTCGTCGTCATCCATGAGCCACTGCCACGCCATGGCGTACGGTCTGGTCCCGCGTGGGTAGCGGTGGAGGTCGAGGAGCACGCCCATGAAGACCGCCAGCACTAATCGCCGCTCTCCGGAAAGCTCCCGCCGGCGCGCGCGGAATTCCTCAAAGAGCACCTCCGCGTCGGTCGCATCGGGGCCGGGATCGGGTAACGCAAACGTGCGCTTGCCCCCCGAGCGCAACGCGGCCGCTTGCACGCGTAACCCCGGGATAGCAAAGAGTGCCAAGCTAACCCCGGAATATCACACGGTGCCCGAAAAGGAAGAGACAGCTATGGAACCCGAAACCATTCCCGCCGAGGCCACCGCCGCCGCGCCCGTCACCGCACCCGCCCTCGTGCCCGACGTCGTCGCCGAGGGCTTGGTGCTCGGCAATCCCGAGGCGCTCGCCGCGCAGCTCGAGAGTTTCAGCCGCGCGCGTGGTCTCTTCGTCGATTGGCTCTTTAACCGGCTCGTCGCCGGCATCGACTACATGGTGATCCACCGCAAGGTCGGGCCGCGGAATGCGAAGACACCGTGCCCGAATGCGACGACCGCCACGGGGGCCACCTGCCCGACGTGCGGCGGCAAGGCGACGCTCTGCAAGCCTGGGAGCGAGAAGATTTGCGGGTTACTCCAGCTTCGGCCGCGCTTCCGGCGCGACGTCGAAACCTGGGAGATGCTCGGCGGCGAGGCCGGGCTGATGACGCTGGTCTGCGAGCTCGTCACCACGGCGGGCGTCGTCGTCGCCGAGGGCCGCGGCGCACGCCACCGTGACCAGGATTTCGGCGACGTCAACAAGGCCGTCAAGATGTGCCAGAAGTCGGCGCAAACTGACGCCGTGCTGCGGTGCGCTGGGCTCTCGGAGATCTTCACGCAGGACCTCGAGGACATGCCCCAATTCATGCGCGACGCCGACGCCGACGAGCCGCGACCCTTCGAGGCCCCGCGCCGGCAGAGCGAGCCCGCGGCGACGACCTCCGCAGCGCCGACGGGCTCCCAAGGCGAGCTCGACCTGACCGACCAGCTCCGCCGCTCCGTCGCCGAGGCCACGGCCCGCAAGGCCGCCGTCGCGCCAGCACCGACCCGGCCCGCCGCTGCCGGCGACGAGCCGCCGCCGAGTGACGCGCTCTCGAAACCGCGCATCGGCCGCTTGATGGCGCTCCTGCATGAGGCCGTCGAGAAGCAAGGCGTTCCCGACGACTCGCACGAGGACCTGTTTAACCGCGCGCTCGATTGGCTCGCGGGCTGGGTCGCCACGACGCAGGGCCGCAGCAAGGTCACGCATTGCAGCTACAAGCAATACGAGGCGCTGTGCTCGCAAATTCCCGTGGCCGTCGAGGCCGCGCTCGCCGGCGAGCGCCGCCCTGCGCCGCGACTCGTGCGCCGCAGTTACGCCGCCCCGCGTCGGCCGCTGCGGTGACGACCCTCTCGAGCGACTCCGAGCCCGCGCCGAGCGTGCTCGCGTTCGATCCGGTAGCCCATGAATACCGGGTGGACGGTGCGTTGGTGCCAAGCGTGACGCAGCTTCTTGAGGACGCCGGCCTCACGCCGGACTATTCCGTCGTGCAGCCCGCCGTGCTCCAGCACGCCCGCGAACGCGGCATCCACATTGACGCGTGCTGCGATCTCCTCGACGCGGATGACCTCGACTGGCGAAGCGTGCACCCGGAAGCGCTGCCGTACGTCGAGGCGTGGCGCGCCTTTCGGGAGCACGAGGGCTTTACGCCGGTCGCCTCGCAGGTCCCGCTGTATCACCCGCGCTACGGCTACGCGGGCACGCTCGACGTCGTCGGCCTCTTGCCCGGCAACCGCCCGGTCGTCGTCGAGCGCAAGAGCACGGCCAAGATGGCGGCCACGTATGCGCTGCAGACCGCAGGCTATGCGCTCGACGGCATGTGGTTCGCGCCCCCGGGCGGCGGTGTCCTGACCCCCGTGCCGTGGGGGCCGCCGGCGCGGCTCGGCGTCCAGCTCCGCCGCGACGGCTCGTATCAGCTCGTGCCCTACGACGACCCCGAGGACATGGCGGCCTTTCTCGGCGTCGTCGCGCTCGGGCGCTGGCGCGGCGCGCGGCGTGCCTTGCAACCCATCCGCCGGGCACGGTAGCGTAACACCGTGGCGAGTGAAACCCTCAAGCGCTTGGTCGCAATCGAGCGGCGGCTCGCCGCCCTCGAGGAGGGCCAAGCAGTCACCAACGGCGCGCTTGGGGGCACTAACGGGCGCCTCGACGTGGTCGTGATCCGGCTGGACCAGATGGTCGAGCTCTTGCGCCAAATGGTCGTCGTACGCGCCGAGTTTGACGCGCTTGAGCGGCGCGTGGAACGGCTTGAGGGCGCCCGGTGACGCGCCTCGAGCAATGGAATGCTGCCGACGACGACGAGCGGATTCGATTGCTCCTCGCTTGGGATCGCGAGCGGGCGCAGGCCCCGGATGCGGACGCCTTGCGGCGCCCGATCACCGAGGAGGTCGCGCGGATCATCGTCCGCCGGGCGCGGCTGCGCGAGCGCTAGGGCTCGTCGGCCGCGCCGCGCATGGCGTACACACACGAGCTCAAGTTGTGGGTCTCGCCCGCGATGTATGCGTGGCTCGCCGAGCGCGCCGCAGCGCGCGAGTGGACGGTGCCGCAGGTGGTACGGAAGTGTGTCGAGCGCGCGCGCCCGTATCTTGAGATTAGGGCTCGTCGGCCGCGCGCCGCAGCCGCTCGAGGGCGTCGTCCTCGAGGTTCGCGAGCACCTCGGGGGGTAAAAAGCCCGTGACCTCGAGGGCGCCCAAGTGCACCGACACGTACACGTAGTCCGGCTCGGGCGGCGTCTCCCGCGTCGCCGGCGCGCCCTTCGCGGCGTCGAGGACCTTGACCGTCAGTGGGAGTTCGACCTCGACCGTGTAGCGCATGCGGCGGGCGATGTCGCGCGGACGTCGCGGCCCGCCCGTATAGCAGAGCGCCCGCGCCCCGGCGACGAGCCGGCGGAGCTCCCGCAATTGGCCGTCGAGGGCGTCAATCGCCGACATCCCGGGCGCGCTCAAGGTCGCGCACGAGGCGCGCGTGGTATTCCATCAGGATCGCGCGGCGGGCTTGGCTCGGCCGCTGGTCGTCGAGCCGACGGAGATAGGCTTGTACGTGCTCGATGGCGAAGTCCAAGTGCTCGGCCTGCTCCCGTTTCTCCTCGTACCACTCGCCCGGATCACGGGCCATTGGGATCGTCCCGGCAGCTCCGCGCGAGCGCCCGCCGCAGGTACGCGATGCGACCGCGATCGGGCGGCCATTCCGCGAGCGCCTCAGCGAGGAGCTCGCCCAATTCTGGCGTCGCCCCGTCCTCGGCGAGGTCATCAATGCATGCCCGCGCCATGTCGCCGAGCTCCCGCCGGTACTCCGGCCAGTCGGGACTTTCGCGGATGCTGCGACACATCGCGATGAATTCGTCGCGCTCTGCGGGGGTGCTGACCGGGGCGATCTTCGCCCGCAGCTCCCGCTCCCAGCGTGGCCGCCCCACACGCCTCCTAGCCAAGTTGGTCATGCACCAAGTCCTTGAAGAAGCCCGGGCCGGCGCTCGACACCGCCGTCAGCCGCCCGCCGCCCTCGATCGTCGGCCGCAAGGCGACCCAGGTCTCGAACGCATGGTCCCAAAACGCCACCTCGTCGGCCAAGACGCTGGTAAACGTGTGCTGCCGCGCCTGCTCCTCGCCTTCCCCGAGCGCCACGATCTCCGACCCATTCGGGAACCGCAAGAAGCCAATCGAGTACTCGACCTCGCACACCGGAAACGTGGCGGGCAGGTGCTCGTGAATGAACTTCGCGCGCCGCACGAGCTCCGCCGACCCCTCCGTCTCCGTCTTGCCGAGTTTCCGTGCCATGAACGCGACCTTGCTATTGCCACAGAACCGCGCAAGCCAGTAGTTCACCGCCACGAAGAGCCAGGTGACGACCATGCGCCGGGACTTCGCGACCGCGAGTAACGGTTGCTCCTGCCAGCGGCGCACCAAGAGCTCGGCATAGGCTTGCGTCGGGTAGCGCCGCACGCGCCCCGTCACCTCGTCCCGCGTCCAGACGCAGTCCCGTACAAACGCCCACGGATCCCCGTCCCGGCCGTAGGTCGCGAGCGTCTTTCGTTGCTCAAGCAGGAGCCGCGCTGCGGCGCGCATGGCCAAGGGATGGTCGGGCCCAAGGACCCGCCCGGCGCCGGCCCCCGGCTCAGGCATCGGTGCTCATCGCCGCCCCCCCGCCTCGTAGCGCCGCCGCGCCTCATCCGCGAGCGCCGCCACCTCGCGCTCGGAGAGCCGCATGGCGTCGGGAATCTCGAGCTCGTCCATGATCCGCACGATCTCCTCGGCACACCACGCGATCTTCCGTAATTCCTCCGGGTCCTCGACGATAAGCGTCCCGTCCGCCAGCTCCTTCATTCCTCCCCCCCGGGTCCCGGCAAGAGCCCGACCACGCCCGCCAACCGCTCGGGCCACGCCCCCGTCGCACTGAAGGCTTCGAGCTCCTGGTCGCTTAACTGCTCCAACACGTGGAGGTGTAACATCGCCTTGCGCTCGACCTTGTCCCCGCTCGTCGTCAACACCAAATCCGCCGCCCGGATGGCATCGGCGTCGCGCTTCGCCCGCCCGACCCGCTCGCCCGTCGTCTTGTCCTTCCGCCCGCCCGCGAGCTCGGTGACGTGCTCCATCACCGTGGGGGCCGCGGCTTTGGCCTGCGCAATCACCCCGTACTCGCCCCGCAAGACCCGCTCCACCTGCGCGTCGCGCACCAAGGCGACGATGCGCTGGACCGCGGGATGCTTGAGCGCCTTCATCCCCGCCTGCTGCGTCGTGTAGCCGATCGCCCGCGCAATCGCCGCCGCGTCGTAGCCCCCCAAGTGCAGCATCGCCACCGACCACAGCCGCGCCGGCGTCGAGCGCCGCAGGTCCTCAAGCGACATGGTCGTGCACCCCTCCAGCCACGCCCGCGCCGCCGCCTTCTTCTCGGCATGCGAGCGCTTGGCCGCCGCCTGCAACGCCGCCACCCGCTCCGCCAAGACGTCCGGCGGCGCCCCAGGATGCGCAATCACGCCCGGCCCCATCCGTCCCGATGCCATCGGCTCCCGCCGCTACCACGGATCCCGACCGCCTAGCTAGCGGCCCCCGGCCGCAGCGGCAGGACTGAGGCTCGGCGTCGGGTCGGGTCCACCCTGGCCCGTCGGTGCTCAGGCCGCCCTGGACTCGCCGGCCCCCACGCAAGCGCTCCGCGCTTGCTCAACCCCTTGCTCCGCAAGGGCTTGCGGCCCCCACAGCTAGCTGGCTAGCCAGCTGGCCTGCCAGCTGGCCCGCTGGCTATTGCGCACTGGCCTGGCCCAGTGCCTTGCTGGGGCGCACGGAATGCTTCTTGCTAGCCCAGGCCTGTACCAAGGCCTGTGCGTGGTTTCGCCTGACAGTGCCCTTAGCAGGTGCCATAGGAGGGGGTGCGAGCGAGCCCGGGAGGGCGAGCGGCTGGTCCCTTCTGGCGGGCGAGTGCCGGCGGCGATCGGCTAGCAACCTAGCACCGGTCCCGTTCCGGCTGGACCATGCCGGCGGGGATTGGCTACCAACCTAGCGGACTAGTCCCTAGGGGGTAGGGTGTGGGGGCAGGGCAGGCCTGGCACGGCCTGGGATCCCATCTGTTGGCGGGTGGATTTTCTCTGAAGGGGGGGGGAATCCGACTGCCTGGCGGCTCGTCCGCGTTAGCGTCGGGGCGGTCTGGGGGGGCCGCGTCGGGGTGCGCCCAGACCAAGAGACCCCCTGGTCCACGAGCGGGGGAATCCAGCGGCACTCTTCGCGGCGTCTGGCGTCCCGCGCCGGCTTTGCGTCCGGTCCGAGGGAGCGCCGTGCCACTCGAGGGTCCGGCACGCCAGTGGTGGTGTATGCGCTGCGAGCGCGCCGCTCGTCAAGATGGGGGGCCGGGAATGCGGGTGCGCATGGCGCGTTCGATGGCGGCGTGGCGGGTCGGGCCGGCGGTGAAGAAGCGGGCCCCGAGATAGACGGTGAAGTAGGGGCGGTCGGGGCGGGCGGGGGTGATGATGGCGTGGTGGCGTTCGAGCCACGCATTGCAGGCTGCGGTGGTGGCGTGGAGGCGTTCGGTGCGGTGGTGGGGGTGGCGGCTCTGGGCGCGGGCGCGGATGGCGTCCCAGCCGACCAAGCGGGAGCCGTCGGCATGGCCGCGGCGGCTCATGCGGTCTCGGGCGTCGGGGTGGCGACGTGGAGTGGGACGACGGTGGCCGTGGGGGCGAGCTGCTCGAGGAGGACGAGGACGACCTTGCGGATGGTGGCATCATCGACGCGGCAGACGATGAGCGGCTCGCCGCTGTCCTCGATGTCCTCGTCGGCTTCGGAGATGGTGAGGACGCGGAGCCGTGCCATGGGCTGAGGGTATAGCACAGCGCGGCCCTCTTGACGGGGGCGGCGCTCGGGTGCGAGACGGCCCGTCCCGGTGGCGTGGTATTATACCGAGCCGCGGCGGCGGCGGCTGCCCTTGGAGCCCGTGCCGGGGACGGCGGCGGGCGGTGGGGGTGGGCCGCCGACGGGGCCGGCGGGCGGGGACCTTGCCGGGAGCTACCCGAATCCCAGCCTGGCGCCGGGGGCGGTGCAGCGGTCGGAGACGGCGCCCGATCTCTGGCTCTCCCCCATCCCGAGCGATCCGGGGAATGTCGGGCAGGTGCTGACGGTGGTGTCGGGTCCGGCGCTGGTGTGGCAGACGGTCGCGGCCGCGGGGATCACCGGGATCTGGAACTATAAAGGCGCGACCGGACTTGTCGATCCGGGGAGCCGGAACCTCGGGATGGATTCGGTCACCACCCCGACGGTGGTCGTGTTCTCCACCACGACAGTCCCGGGCAGCGATGCCACGAATGTGCTGGTCACGACCCAGGTCGGCGACGTGCTGGTCGCGCAGCAGCGGGATGATGCGTCGAAGTGGGGGCGGTATCAGGTCCGCGCTCCCATCGTGAACCACGGCACCTGGTTCGAGGTGCCCGTGACGGTGATTGCCGGGGGGACGGGCGGCGGTCCGACACTCAATGCGGACGTCATGGTGCAATTCCAGCGGAGCGCCACGCCGGCGGCGCTGGCCTATCGCCACGTGCAATCGTCGGCATCGACCACGTGGGCGATCACGCACAATCTCTCCTTTCGGCCAAATGTGGCCGCGATTGATTCGACGGGGCGGGAGATCTGGCCGGGGGCGACCGACTATCCGAGCGCGACCACGGTGCAGCTGACGTTTTCGGCGGCGGTCGCGGGCGAGGCGTACCTCAGTTAGGGGGCTGTGATGCCGACCATTTACGGCGCCGTCGATCTGGTCAAGAACGAGCTCCGCAATGCCGTGATGCAGAACTTGGGCTCCGCGCCGGCCTCGCCGGTAAAGGGGCTCATGTATTTCGACACCACCGCGAACATCTTTTACTGGTACAACGGCACGACGTGGGTCGCGGCCCAGTCGGGGGCGAGTCTCAATCCGGCGACCACCGTCACGACGCAGGCGATTGGCGATGCCCCGGTCGTCGGCACGCTCGCCAGCTATGCCCGCGAGGATCACAAGCACGGCGAGCCGGCGTTCGCGGCCCCGACCGCGCAGACCTCCTTCGGGCTGGCGTCCGCGACCGGGTCGGCGGCGACGCTGCCGCGCTCGGACCATACGCACGGCACGCCGACCCACCTGAACGCGGACCACGCCGCGATCAACCATTCCGCCTTGGCGCCCCCGACGGCGGACGTCAGCTGGGGGGGGTTCAAGCTGACCAGCCTCGGTGCCCCCGTGGCGGCCACCGATGCCTCGACCAAGGGCTACGTCGACGCGGCCATTAGTGGTCTGGCGTGGAAGGATACGTGTCGCATCGCGTCCACGGCCCAGGTGGCGTTGACGGGGCTCGTCGCGATCGACGGCGTGACGCCGGCGGCGGGCGATCGGGTGCTGTTGAAGAATCAGACCGCGCCGGCCGAGAATGGCATCTGGGTGGCGGCGTCGGGGGCGTGGGCCCGGGCGACGGATGCGGCGGCGGCCGGGGATCTCCTGAATGCCGCCTGCTTCGTCTCCGAGGGCACGGTGAACGCCGATACGGCGTGGGTGATGACGACCAACGCGCCGATCACGGTCGGCACGACGGCACTCACCTGGGTGCAGTTCTCGGGGGGCGGGACCTATATTGGCGGCGCCGGGCTGACGCTGACGGGCAATACCTTCGACGTGGGCGCGGGGACTGGGATCACCGTGGCGGCGGACACCGTCGCCGTCGACACCACGGTCATCGCGACCCAAGCCTACGTCACCACCGCCATCACGGGGATGGCGAAGAAGTTTGCGGCGGCGCTGACGGGCACCGCGAGCCCCGAGACGGTGACCCACAATCTGAACACCCGGGACGTGCAGGTGCTTGTCTACAACGGCGCGTCGCCCTACACGGCGGTCCAGGTGGATTGGGACGCGGCGACCGTGAACACCGTGACCATCCGCTACAACCCGAATCTCGGGGCCGGCTACCGTGTCGTGGTGATCGGCTGATGCGCGACTACGGCAACACCAACGCGGCGCCCTATGCGAGCGCGCCGGCGGTCGGGCTGGCGGGCGACACGTACTGGAGCACCGCGGCGAAAGTCCTCTATGTGTCCGATGGCACGGCGTGGATCGCGGTGGGGCCGGGGGCGGGGGGGCCTCCGAGCGGCAGCGCCGGGGGGTCGTTAGCGGGCAGCTATCCCAACCCGACCCTTGCCGCGAGCGGGGTGACGGCAGGCAGCTACGGCGATGCGCGGACGATTCCGACCGTCACCGTCACTGCCGAGGGGCGGATTTCGGCCGTGACGACGGTGACCTTGATCGCGCAGTGGAAGTGAGCGCCGCCCGCTGCCAACCGGGCGTGGCACGGGGACTTGACGCGTGGGGGGGGCGAATGGCACACGGCCCGTCCCGGCGAGGCTAATGGCGAGGCCCCCTGAGCCGGTCGGCCACGATTATCGCACCGCCCCCGGTGTGTCCCTCGAGGTCGGCCGGCTCCCCCCCCCGGGGTAAGCAGATGCGCCGGGTCGGGGGCGTTGGGGTCGTCTTGGTGCTGGTGGCGGCCGAGACGGTGGGAGCATGTCCACCCGGCAAGGGCGGGCTCTCCGCCATTCGCACCAAGGGCGCGTTTTGTTTGACGGTCTGCAAGTCGAAGCAGCCGGGGCCTCCGGGTCCGCCGGGGCTGCCGGGCGTGGCTGGGACGGTTGGCCCGGTCGGTCCGGTGGGTCCGGCGGGCCCTCCGGGTCGCGATGGGGCGCCAGGAGTGGTCGGGCCGAGCGGTGCGCCCGGTCCGACGGGCCCCGGGCTGGCGCTGCGGCCAAAAGTGGCCACGTCGGGGGTGCTCGAGCGGCCGATCGCGGGGACCTTGGTGACGCTCACAGCCGAATGCGACCCGGGGACGGTGCCGGTCGGCGGTGGGCTCACGAATGTGGTGGGAAATCCGCAGGATGAGCCCCGCACGCATCTTCTGGACTCCGGGCCGACGGCCACGGGCTGGCATTCGGACGCCACCGTGGTCTCGACGTTCTCGTTTGGCGGCACGCTCGAGGTCTTGGTGACCGTCCTCTGTATGGAGGCGCCGTAGCGATGGGGGCACCTGGGGGGGTCGGGGCCGGGGCGGGTGGCTTGGCGGGGATCGCGCAAGTGGTTGCGCAGGTTGGGTTTCCGGTGGTCGTCGCCGGGGTGCTCCTCTGGTTCCTCTTGACGAAGTTTCAGGACACCATGCTGACGATCACGGCGCGGATGGAGGCGAATACGGATGCCGCGGAGCACGTGATGGAGGTCCAAGCGGCTGAAATGGCTGAGTTAAAGGCCCAAACGATCGAGTTACAGCGCCAGACGGGGCTGATGCAGCGGTTTTTGGACCTCCGCGAGCGCCCCTCGGGGCACACGCCGTGATGGGGAGGGTGCACGCATGATTCATCGCACCTATTTCTTCGATTCCGTGCGCTATTACCTCGATTCCAACCAATCTTTGACCCAAGATCAGGTCGATGGGCTCAATTCCTTGCTCGATTACTACGAAATGGTCGGGATTGAGGGCTCGGGAGACTATGAGGACCGCTATTTTGCCTATATTTGCGCCACGACGTGGCACGAGACCGCCGCGACGTGTCAACCGATCGCGGAATACGGGAAAGGCGCCGGAAAACCCTATGGGAAACCCGCCGGACCCTATGGGCAGGTCTATTATGGTCGCGGCTACGTGCAATTGACCTGGTATGACAACTACGTCGCGCAGGATACGAAACTCGGGCTCAATTCCGAGCTCGTCAAAAACCCGGATCTCGCGCTCGACCCCGATCTTGCCACCAAGATCCTCTTCGGCGGCATGCGGGACGGCGATTTCACCGGCAAGCGGCTGTCCGATTACTTCACTGAGACGCTGACGGACTGGTACAATGCGCGCCGCATCGTGAATGCGACCGACCAGGCCTCGTTGATCGCTGGCTACGGAGAAAAGTTCTTGAACGCGATCGCGCACACGTTCCCGCCGCCGCGTGCGGCGTAGAGGAGAGCTTGAGATGACGACCGAGCGCCGCCCCGAGGACGAGACCCCGCCACCCGTCCCGCCACCCGACGAGGACGCCGTCAAGGACTTGGAGGACCCCGAGCCCGTCGGGCCCAAGGAGCCCGCGGACGAAGGCGCGTAGCCGATGCCGTTTCTCGGTGCTCGCGGGGCCGCGCCCGACCCGCGGGGCACCGCCGCACAGCCGATGCCGGGCGTGACGGAGTGGCGCTGCCCGCGCAACGGCGTCCACGTCGTCGAAGTGCACTACACCGCCGATCCGGCGAAGCGCGACCCCGCGTGGAAGCGCGAAGCGATGCGCGGCATGCCGCCGCGCGGCTGGCAACGTGAAATGGAGATCGCGTTCGACCTGGCTGGCGGCGAGCCGGTCTTGCCGGAATACGTCCCGGCGGAGATGCGCCGCCCCTTTCCGGTCAATGCCTCCGCCCGGCTCCTGCGCGGCTGGGATTTTGGCCAGGTCTGTCCCGTGACCGTGTTTGCGCAGCTCGACGTGCATGGTCGGCTCGGCTTCGTCGCCGAGCTGGTGCTCGAGCACGCCAACCTGACGGCGCAAATCGAGGCCACCAAGGCCATGACGATTGAGCTGGTTGGCCCGGGCGCAAACTGCTTTGACGCGGGCGACCCGGAGGCGTTGCACGAGATGGAGCTCGGGTCAATTCGCGCGGTCCTCTTAAAGCACGGGATCATCTTGCAGACCTTCGCGCGTAGCAGCGACACGTCCTACAACAACCTGCGCGACCGGCTCTTGCGCCGCGTGCGCATTCCCGGCGAGGAGGTGCCGAGTCCGGCGTTGCTTGTCGACCCGCGCTGCCCGATCCTCCATTCGGCGTTCTCGGGCGGGTTTGCGCGGCATCAGAAGACCGGGAAACCCATGCCCACGCACCCCTACAAGGACGTCGTCGACGCCGCGCGCTACTTGCACGACAACTTGCAGGGCTCGAGCTCGGACTGGATGCAGAAGCTCCAGCGCATCGCGCGCGCGGATTGCGCATGGTGATTGACGACCCGGGGGGCCGGCGGGTACACGGGCCGCCCCGAGGCTAAGGCTCGGGATGCCACGACGCACCGCGGGCGGGGCTGCCGCCGAAACGCTCTCGCCGGCACGCGGCGAGGCGCCGAAGAATCTCGCGCTCGACCCGCTCATTGTCGAGCGGGTCAAAAACGAGTTGGTGCCGCTCGTCCGTCGCACCCGCCAGGAGCGCAACGGCGTGCTCCGCGAGCGCTGGCTCCGCTATTACCGCATCTGGAGCGTGCGGCACGACCGCCAGGGCTACGTCGGGCGGTCAAATACCTATTTCCCGGTTGGCCGCCGCTGGATTGAGCAATGGGTCACGCGCCTCAAGCGCGATCTCTTTCCCGACCAGGACTGGTTTGCGTGCCGCGCGTTGCGCGAAGATTTTGAGGCGCGCGTGCCCGCCAAGCAGGCATTGGCGGCCTATTGGATGCGCCGCCACATGCGGCTCCGCAAGCACGCGCTGCCGTGGCTCCGCCAGCTCGTCATGTATGGCACATCCCCGGTGCGCAACGTCTGGCGTGCCGTCGAGCACGAGCAAACGGTGCTCCGCGACGTCCTCGACGACGACGGCCAGCCATCGGGAAAAACGATTGAGCAAGTGGAAAAGGTGGCGGACTTCCTCGGCCCGACCTTCGAGCCCGTCGACCTTTTCGCGTTCTACGTCTGGCCGCCGACCGCCGCTGGGCTCGAGGACTGCACGCTCGTCTTCGAGGATCGGTGTGTGCCGCGGAGCCGGGTCTATGCCTTGGCCACGAAGCCCCTCGACCCCTCCAACCCGAAAGCCGGCAACGTGTATGAGGGGGTTGACGAGCTGGTCGCGCTCTACGACCAGGCGATGCAAAACCGCACGGGCGGGCAAGCGGGTCGCAACCCCGAGAAATTTGACGCGCTCGCCATCCGGTTAGCGGATAAGGGATTCACCGCCCCGCTCGACTTTAACGTCCCCGCCGCCCTCCGCCCGCTCGACCTGACGGAATGCATGTGGACGGTGGACCTCGAGGACGACGAGCCGGCCCGCTACTTGGTCACGCTCGGCGCCGACGAGGTCCCCTTACGCGTGCAACGCCGGCCGTTCTGGCACGGCGGTACGCAATGGCTCGTCGGCCGGTTTCAGCAAATTCCCGAGGAATTCTACGGCCGCGGGCTCTGCGAGCTCTTTGACTATCTGCAGTATTTCGTCAACGACCTCGGCAACCAGTCGGGTGACGCCTTTGTCTGGTCAACCAACCCGATCGCCGTGGTTGACATTGGTGCCGTTCAGGACCCGACCAGTCTGCGCATGGCGCCGGGTGCCAAGTGGCTCGCCAATCCCGCCGGCGTGCAGTTCACCACGCCACCCCAAGGAGCGGCCACCGCCGGCTTTACCGCCGTCCAGGGCTACGTCGGGCTGGCCGATACCTTGGTCGCGCCGACGCCCGCACGGCCGATGGCGCCCAATCAGCAGACCGGCGCGCAGGATTCCGCGGGCTTGGCGGCCCAGCTCGCCGATAGCGCCGTCGACATTCGCGCCGTCATTGAAAGCCTCGAGGACGAGGTGATGGTACCGCTCCTTGAGCGCTCTGACATTCTCACGCAGCAGTGCTTGGACCGGGACATTATCTTAAAGGTGGCGGGCAAGGATGGGATGGAACTCGTCGAGCACCCGATCACGGTCGCCGACTTGGTCGGCGAGTACGAGTGGGAATGGCTCGGCACGACCACGGCGCAGAATCAGCAGGTCCGCGCGCAGCAGATGATCCAAGGCGTGGCGCTGATGAGCCAAATTCCACCGGACCAATTGGCCGCGCAGGGCGTTACCATCGACTGGCCGTACATCTTGCGCACCTTCTGGTCGGTTGGCTTGGGGCTCCCCGATGCCGACCGGGTCGTTAAAACCGGAAAAGACGTCCAGCCGAATGATTGGCGCTGGGAGAATGCGCTCGCCCGCGTGAACCGCGCCGACGAGCTCCGCGTCTCCCCGCAAGACGATCATACCGCGCACGTCCAGGGCCACCAGCATCTATTAGATAGTGACAGCCTGACCGAGGACGCCCGGCTCGGGCTCCAGACCCACATTCACCACCATATCGGGCTGCAGATTGCCGCCGAGGCGCAAGCACTCGCGCAGTCGATGGCGACGCTTGCAGGGCCGCCCGGCATGCCCGGCCCGCCGCCGGGAGCGCCTCCGCCTGGTATCGGGCCGCTGCCTGGTGGACCGCCGATGCCACCTCCCCCGGGGGCGCTCCCGCCGGCCGGGCCACCACCTCCCATGGGCCCGCCGCCCATGCCGCCGCCGCTCCCGGTCGGCCCGGGAGGGCCGCCGCCCCCTCCTTATATAGCGGGCGTGCCGAACGCGGGGATCAACGAGCTCGCGTCCCGGCTCCGTGGCCCGGACTTTGGCGCCCCGCGGCCGCATAGTGGCTCGCGCGACCGGGCCAAGGCGCTGATGGGCATTCGGCCCCCGGCCCCGCTCGGGCAAGGGCGAATTGGAAAGACCCGTACGCTGGCCGATCTTTTCCGCGGCCTGCCGCGGCTTCCGAGGTGACCTATGATTGTCAAACGCGGCAAGCGCTACGTCCTGAAGAGCAAGGAGTCGGGCCGCACGCTCGGCGTGCATCCGAGCCGGATGGCCGCCGAGCGGCAAGAGACGGCAATCAACATGTCGAAGGCGCGGGCTGCGGGGCACAAGCTCCCGCCGCCGCCGGATGAGAGGGGCGAAACGATGCGGAAGATTCGGAGCGGCAAGGCCAAGTTCCTTGTGCCGTTCATCCTTTTCGCCGCCCTACCGGCTCGGGCCGCGAGCGTGTCGTGCGCGTCGGGCACGCTCACCCCAACCGCCATGGCGGCAACCGGCCCGAGCGCCAATGTCCTCGTTGCCCGGGCGGCCCCGGCCGTTGTCTTCCAGACGATCCGCACGGCGGGCACGGCCACGGTGCAAATCGAGATCTCGTGCGATGGGACGAATTGGGCCGCGCTGCAAAATTCCGCCGTGACCGTGGACGGCACGACCACCTCGGCGGCCGTGTCGATCTTATCGCCGACCTGTACGTACCGGGCCAACGTGACGGCGTGCACAACCTGTTCCGTGACGGTCCTCTATGCGTGCTCTGGCCCGTAATGCCGTCGCAGCGCTCCTGCTTGCCAGCGCCGCCGCCGCGCAACCGGCCAACCCCACGCGCGGCCCCGCCTTTGGTGGCTATGGCCCGGCGCACAGCGGCTATGGCCCCGCGGCCGGCGTGACGCGGCCAGCGCCGGCCGCATTTCCGATTGCCGACTATGCGGCGGTCGCGTTCGACGCCGACTCCGTGAAGCAGGCCGACGGCTCGGAAGTGCTCGCGTGGGCAAACGTGGGGGGCGCGGGAGCCGCGCTCGATGCGAGTGCCACGACGGGCACCGCGCCGACGTACTATAACAACGTCGTCAACGGCCACGGGGCGGTCCGATTCGGTGGGACCAACCAGTTTATCCAGACTACCGCCGACGTCCCGATGACGGATCGGTGTAGCCTCATCGCGGTCGTGCGATTCACCTCCGCGACGGCAAGCTACCCGATGATCGCGATTCTTGGGAATCTTGCTAAGATCGAATTGCGTGGGTATTCGACGCAGCTCCGCCTAAACTACCTGTACGTTGGAGGGGCGGGAATAGTCGTCGGCGCTGCCGACGCGGTCGCATTGAACGAGTGGCACATTCTAGAAGGGGTCTACAACCTCGCGGCGGCCTTTATGTTCATCGACGGAACGCAGAAGGGTACGCAAACGGGTGCCGCCGCCGATCCCGGCACCCCACGGCCACTCGTGCTGGGGCACCGTGTAGGGACAAGCTATCAGTTGGTTGGGGACATCGCCTACGTGCTCGCCGTGACGACCGATCTCGCGGTGGCGAATCGACAGAATCTAGAGGGTCAGCTCGCGTGGCGGTACGGTCTGCAGGGCAATCTCCCGCCGGGCCATCCATACCATGACACCCCCCCGACCGGCCTCGCCCGCAAGACGCCGGCGAGCACGACCACGAGCACGACGACGACGCCGACGAGCACGATCACCACGACGACCTAACGGGGTGGAAGGAGGCAGGCATGGAATTGATCCAACTCGTCGTGATCCTCATCGTGATCGGCGTGTTGCTCTGGCTCGTCAACAACTACGGCGGGCAATTCATGGACGCGAACATTTTGAAGATCATCAACGCCGTGGTGGTCATTGCCGTTGTGCTCTGGCTACTCCTCTGGCTTCTCACCGTCGCGGGCGTCTCGCCGCACATGCGCGTCGGCCCCTAAACCGCGCCGGGGCTTGACAACCCCCGGGGGTCGGGCGCTACACGGCCCGCCCCGACATGGCACGCAAACGCGGCGCGGTCGGGAACGGCAAGGGAAAAGCCCTCGTGCCGCCGCTGAAGGGCGCCGCCGCGACGCCGCCCTCCCGGCCCGTGCGCGGCCGGGTGGCGGTTGCCATGCCGGTCCTCGCGGTCGCGCCGACCCGCCGGCGCATGGGGCCGCCCCCGCCGGGACGGAACCCGCCGCCGCGGATGACGCCGCCGGCCCCGCCCGCACCGACGCGTGGCGTCCCGCCCGTGACCGCCCCGCAGCCTGCGCGCGTGCCGCCGCCGCCTCCACCGCTGCGGCCGTCAAGCACCTCACCCCTGATGCGGCAACGCGGCGCCCGGCAAACGATGGCGGCCATGCGCCGCGGAGCGGTGCCCTTCTAATGTTCGGCCCACCCGCCGGTGTCGACCCCGACGAGCTCGCCCAACTGGTCCGCGACCTCGAGGTGAGCGGGTATCACGCCGCGCTGCGCACCTACGTCGAGGCTCGCATTGCACAGCTCTTGGTCGACGACGTGACGACGGCCGATGTCGCCATGAAACGTCGCGGGCAGGTCGAGGAGCTGCAGCGGCTCATCATGCCGCTCTTCGTCAGGTCGCTGGCGCTCTCGGCACTGGCCAAGCGCGCCGAAGCACGCGCCGGCCTCGAGGACATCCGCCGCGCACGTGAGATGCCGGCCCGGGACTGGTGGATCGATCCCGTCGGCGAGGAGCCGGTGCCCTGATGGCTGACGAGCAACCAACCGCCCCCGCCCCCGAGAGCCCCGCCCCCGACGCGCCGGCCCCCGAGGCCGGCGCCCCGCCGGCGGAGGACTGGGGCGCACGCTTCTCGCGGCTCGAGGGGCAGCTCGCCGAGGAGCGCGCGCAACGGGCAGCCTTGGAGGGGACCTTACGCCTCCTCGCCCCGCAGCCGCCGCGGCAGCAAGGCGCCATGCCGCTGGTGCGGCTCCCGCGGGAGGACGCGTTGCGCATCGCGGCGACCCTCGGCGGGCAGTGGACCGAGGAGGCGGTGCAGTCCCATGCGCCGATCTTCGCCGCGTTCATGGAGACGCTCGCGGCGCCACTCTTGGCCGGCCTCGAGGGGATGGCCGATACCGTCGACTTGATCCAGGTCCGGCAAGACGTGCCGCAGTACGAAACCCAGGCCGAGGAAGCCGACCGCGTGCGCATGGACTACCGGCAACGCGGCCAGGTGATCACCCGCAAACAGGCGATCGCGCTCGTAAAGGCGAGGAGAATGGACGACCCGAAATACGTGGATACGCTGGTCGAGGAGCGCGCCAAGCAGCGCACCGCCGAGCAGGCGCAGCGGGCCAGTGCCGCCGCCGGGGCCGTGACTGAGGGTGGGGCGACTGCGCAGAAAGCCGGCCCGGAGCCGACCAAGGGACCGCGCACGCCGCCGACGCCCGAGCAATTCCGGCAGATGTCGCTCGAGGAGAAACGCAAGGCGCTCGAGGGCGCCGCGCTCTAACAGGAGGACGCCATGCCCGGCAGTACCTATAACTACGCCGACCCGGGGCTCAGTACCTCAACCACCCTCGTCAACGACCTTGCACCGCTCTGGCTGCAGGATGAGCTCCTCGCCATCGCGCAGAAGCTCACCGTCTTTGCCGACATCGGTGACCAGCCGAACATGCCGGACGGTGAGGGCAAGACGTACTCGGCGCAGCGCTACGAGCGGCTGCCGCTGCCGGGTGCGCCGCTCACCGAGGGGATCACGCCGGACTCAACGGCGCTCGTCGTCAACAAGGTGACGGCCGTGCTTGAGCAATGGGGCATGGTCGTCTCGCTCACCGACGTCGCGCTGATGACGACCAAGCATCCGGCGCTCACGGCGGCGACCGATCGGCTCGGCAACGCCTCAGCCGAGCTGCAGGACCGCGAGATCCAGAAAGTGTTGATGGGCGGCGGCGTCGTCGTTTTCCCCGGTGGCAAGACGTCGCGCACGACGCTGGCCGCCGGTGACGTGCCGACGACGGATTTCGTCTCGGGCATCGTCGCGACGCTCCGCCAGCTCGGCGCCCCGAGCTTTCCGGGCGCGATGTATGCGGGCGTGCTCGACCCCTACACCGAGCAAGACCTCGCGAAAGACTCGACCTTCGTCTCGTCGCACCAGTACGCCGAGACCACGGCGCTGATGAATGCCGAGGTTGGGCGGTGGCGTGGCGTGCGCTGGAAGCGCTCGAATCTGCTCCCGATTATGTCTATTCTCCCGACCGGCGCTGGCGGTGTCTCGGCCGCCGCGCTCACGACACTGCCGACCGGGGACACCGGGTTCACCGCCGGCTCAACAGTGAAGATCACGGCAGCGCTCGCCGATCCGATTACCGGCCTCGATAGCCGCCAGATCGCGAGCGCGAACGTGACCAATGCGGCCGCCTTCGATGTCCAGTTCACGATTTCCGCGACCGCGCCTGAGGGCCGCTATAACCTCTACGTGTCGACTGAGGGCGGCACCATTCCGCTCTATCAGGGCATCGTGTCGAAGCCCGTCGGCGCGCAGCTCCTAGCGAACGTGGCCAAGGTGAGCGGCGGCGTCTCGATTGGCTTCTCGTCGACTGGGGCGCCCGCCGGGGCCGATCCGCCGGCAACCGGCAACGTGCACGTCGGCTACATCTTCGGCAAGAGCGCGTTCGCGGTGCCGGCCCTCGGCTCGCGCGTGACGACGACGTTGACGCCCGCTGCGGCAACCGATTCCGACCCCTTGAAGCAGCGCCGCAAAGCTGGCTTCAAGTTCATGACGAAAACCTGCATTCTGAACACGGATTTCTTCCGGCGTTTCGAGTGCTCGAGTGCGTTCGGGTGATCCTGATGGCGCGCCCGCCCCTGCAGCGCAGCGCAGCCCCGGAGCCCTCCGACGAGCTCCCCGAGCCCGAGGCCCCGCTCGAGCCCGAGGAGCTCGCCGTCGCAGCGATTGAGGGTCGCGTTGGCTTGACACCCGAGGTCGTCCGCGCCCTGAACGAGACGTATCGCGAGTTTGTGCAGTACGACGACAACGCGAGTCGCGAGCGCTGCCGAAAGATTGCCGGGATTCTCCGTCGGGCGAAGCATACGGAGCTCCATCCCGGATGCGAGCGCGTCACGATGGACGTCCCCATGCTCGCCAACAAGACGTTCGCGCGGATCAATGAGCGCGTCTACTTCGGGCGGGTCGAGGTCTGGGACTGCGAGGCGCGCACCTTGGCGAGCCTCGTCTATGAGGCTCGCAAGGTCGAGGCGCAGCGCATGGACGACCGGCAGAGCGAGCATCCGACGCTCGACTTGGACTCGCCGTTCGCTGAGCGGGCCCGGGCGATTCAACGGGCATGATGGCGAAGGGCCCCGCCACCCGCGGCACGCCGCCGTTCTCCGGGCAACTCGTCAAGGTGACGGGCGAGGGCGAGCATGTCACGATTGCGTTCACGGCGCGCAACGCCGCCGAGCTCGAGACGGCGCTCGCCGCCGCGGGGAACGCCGCGGTGAATCGCCTGCATCAGAACAACGCCGCTGTCCTCGCCGCCGGCGAGCACTTCGAGCAACGCCAGCGCCAAGTGTACCACCACGCGGTCGGGCAGCTTCGCCAAGAGCTTGGCCTGCCCGACCCGCCCGCGGAGAAGGACGCGACTCGTGCCGACAATCCCGCCGGGGCGGTACACGCGGCAGAAAATCCGTGACCTCGCGCTAAACCGCGCGGGCAACCGCGCGCTCGACGCCGATGCCGCTGACTTTCTCGCGCAGCACCTCTTCGAGCTCTACACGCTCGCCGACTGGCCGTTCCTCTACGTCTCGGCCGCGCTCACGCTTTCCGGCCCTACGGTCACTTTGCCCGCCGATTTCGTCACCGCAACCGACGATCACGCGTTCCAGATCATCGCGATTGACGGCAGCCCGCAGGCAAACCTGTTCGCAATCGAGCTGTCGCCTGAGGAGCTTGCCACGATCGCCCCGCCAGCGGGCGCGAGTGCCGGCGGCGTACCGCTCTATTGGGCGGTGTCACGGAGCGATACGACGGCGCGCGTCGCCCCCGACCCGACGGGCCGGCGGATTGACGTCGTGCTGCGCTACAAGCGGCTGCCGCCCGAGCCCATCCCAGCCGACGAGCCCGCCGATATTCCGGTGTTCCCCTATCACAACTACCTCGTGCAGGCCGTCTATGTGTTCGCGCTTGAGCACGAGCGTGACGCTCGCGCACAAGCCGAGGCCGCGAGTCGTGACAATCTCTTGGCGCTCATCCGCCGTGGCGCGGCACCGCTGCGCTCGCAACGCGCCGACATTCCACTTGACCCGGCCGTGTTTCGCCGGCCGTACCGAGGCGACTAGATGCCGGGCGCCCCTGACCGCGAGACGCCGCTTCCCGTTCGGCGCTTTCAAGGGACCATGCTCGCGATGGACCCCGCGTTCACGCCGCCGGGCTTTCTCACGCGCTCGGAGAATTGGGTGCCCGATCTCACCTATGTCCTGAGCAAGCGCCGCGGGAGTCTCTCCTGGCTGCGGCTCCCGCAACCGGGCCGCTGTGATCCGCTCGTCTACTGCACGGCGACCGATGGCCACCGCTATCTCTACGCGGTGGCTGCAGATCAACTCTACGTGTCGAAGGACGATAGCCCGTTTAGTGTCGTCTCAAACGGGGTCTTTCCGTTGACCCGTGACGCACGCGCCGCGGGCACCGATAACCGCTACGGGGCCGCGGTCGTCGCCGATAGGCTCTACGTCGGCAGTGACGTCGACCCGATCAAACAGGTACCGCTCGGGGGCACTGCCACCGATTTGGTGCCGCTCGCGACTCTTGATGATACCGGGCAGGCAACGACGCTCACCGCCGACGATGCGACGCGCGTGCTCGCCGGGACGTACAGTTATCGGTGGGGCCTCTACGACCATGCGGCGAGCGTTTGGACGAAGATCGGACCCGTGCGCACGGTGACAACGGGTGGCACCGGCCGGCAGCGGATCGCCTTCACGGCCCCGAGCGCGGCACTGTCGGGCAGTCTGCTCTATCACCTGTTCTTGGCAGGGGTCGACCAGGAGATTGAAGGCGCACACGACCAGACGCCCGCCGGGCTCTCCGCCGGGGGGCAATTCGCCTTGTGGGATGACCCGGCCGTCGAGTCGGTCGGCGTGCCGACCCCGTCCACCGTGGTCCGGCGCGGCTCGCATCTAATCGCGCATCGAGGCCGGTTGTGGGGTGCCGGCGGCCTCGACGCCGCGTGTCGGCGGGCATGGGCGACGAGCGTGCTCGTTCCCGGCCTCGAACAGACCCTCTATGAGCAAGGGCTCTTTTTCCCCGCCGCGGCGGTGAGCCCCGATCTCGGCGCGCCGGTGACCGGCTTTGCGGTGGCGAGCTTGAGCTCGACCAACCGCAGCCCGACCTCCCCACTCGGCATCTTCACCGCCACGAGTACCTGGCTCTATTTCGGCGACCCGCTGGACGACCCGCAGAGTGAGCTCGTGCAGGTCTCGGGCGAGATTGGCTGCCCGGGGGATCGGACCATCGTGGCGACCCCGGTCGGCGTCCTCTTCTGCGGCAAGCGCAGTGTCTATCTCTTGACCCCGCAACAAGCCGAGCCACGCGATGTCGGCTGGCCAATCGAGCCAGCGGTGCGGGCACAACCCGTGCCGTTCCGCACGCGCGCGTGGGCCATCTTTCACCGCGGGTTTTATAAGCTCGCACTCGTGCCCACTGGCGGAAGTGACCCGAGTGAGGAATGGTGGCTTGACCTCCGCCACGGCTTGACCGATCCCCCGCAATGGTGGGGACCGCATACGACGCCGGCGTACACGGCGGCCGCACGCGCGACCGACCATCCGGACGAGGAAGATCGGGCCTGGGCCGCGCAGGACGGCTCGAGCACGTTTTTCGTGCTGCTCGACCAGGCCGACGAATACATGGATCCGATCGGACCGCGCACGGGCGGCCAATGGAACCTCGCGCAATGGAATACGAGCCAGTGGGCCACCGAAGTCTCCGCGACGATTGTCTCACGGCTGCGCACCGCACTCCTCGATGCGCAGCAACCGTTGACGCCGAAACTCGCCAAGCGGGCCCGCATCATCGCGCAGACGATTGATACGACCTCCCTCGGCATCGTCGTGCATTCGGACTATGGCTATGCCGCGTCGGGGACGCTCGTCTTCCCCACCCCGCCGGGGGACGCGTGGGATATGAGCGATTGGAACGTGAGCGACTTTGCCATGCGTTGGACCGTGTTGAGCGAGTTTGAATGCCCCGTCCCGGAGCCCCGCGGCCGGGCCTTCACGGCGACGTTGACACACGTCGATGCGCTCGCCTGCGATCTCCGAGACTTTGAGTTACGCGTCCAGCCCTCGGCGCGGGAGACGCGATAAATGGCGAAGATTCCCCGCCCGCCGAAACAGGGCAATACGACGAGCTACGTCGCCAAGGTTGCGGCGGGCTATACGAAGATCCTGGCCGGCGAGGTCGATGCCGATTTCGATACGATTTACAACGCCTGGAATACCGGCACCGATACCGCGAACCTGAAAGACGGATCGGTCACGAGCGCAAAACTCGCCGCCGACGCGGTCGGCCCGCGCGAGCTCGCCGACGGTGCGGTCTTCACGGATCACCTCCAAGACGGCGCGGTGACGACCGCGAAGCTCCACGACGGTGCCGTGACAGACGCCAAAGTGAGCAACGTGGCGTGGGGGAAGGTGACAGGCGCGCCGACAACCTATCCCCCGTCGGGACCGGCGGGCGGGAGTTTAGCGGGGAGTTATCCCAATCCCGGGATTGCGGCGGGCGCCATCACGGCGGCGGCGCTGGCAGCGGATACCATCACGGCCGCGCAAATTGCCCCGAATGCCATCGGCATCTCGGAGCTCGCCGATGGTGCCGTCGGCACGTCGGAGCTCGTCGACCAGGCGGTGACACGCGCAAAGCTCGGCCCGAACGCCCCGTGCGGCACTCCCGTCTCCGTCTCCGTCCCGACCGGCGCGACGATTCCCGCCAATACGGCCTGGACAACGCTCGCCTCGCTCTCGATCACCACGCGGGGCGGCTCGGTCTTCCTCTTCGCCTCGGGCAACATCTCGGCGACCTGCTCGGGCGCGGGAGCCAACGTGGGCGTCCGCTTCCTCCGCGACGGCACGACCGGGATCATCGCGGCGGCGCATCTCATCAGCGGCGCCGCCTACACGGCGGTCCCCACCCTCGCCTACGTCGACTCGGCCGTCGCGGCTGGCGCGCACACCTATGCGCTGCAGTGGACTGCCGAGGCGACCATCACCGCACAGACCTCGAACGCGGGCGGGGGCGGGTTCATCGCCATGGAGATCGGATAGATGGCGCTCACACGGCCACTCAAAGAAGGGAGCGTCACCACGTATCAGCAAAAGGTGGCGCTCGGGTTCAAGGACATTCTCGCCAGCGAGGCGGATGCCGACCACGACACCATGTATGCGGCATGGAATGGCGCACTCGGCGGGGATCTGACGGGCACGCTGCCCAATCCGACTCTCGTGGCGGGAGCGGTGACGACGGCGAAGCTCGCGGACGCCCCGAACGGCGTCACGACGGCGAAGTTGAATGATCTCGCGGTCACGACGGCGAAGTTGAACGATCTCGCGGTCACGACGGCGAAGTTGAATGCTGCGGCTGTTACACTCGCCAAGCTGGCCGTCGGCGCGACGGTGCGCCAGATCGTGACGGCCAACCTGCCGACCAATTACACACTGACGGGCGGTGCCGCGTGGACGGATGTCATAACGCAGGCGATCACGACGAGTGGGGGTACGGTGGTGATCCTCGTCTCTGGCGGGTGGTGGGTCCTCGCCCCGGCGAATACCGATACGTATGTCTTGACGGGGTTGGCACTCGATCAAGTGACGCCCAATATCGTCGCCGGCGAGCGCCATTGCGTGACGCCCGGGACCGGCAACCTCGTCATGCCGCTGCCCGCGCTCATGGCCGTCAATACGCCGATCGCAGGTGCGCATACCTATCACGTCGTCGGCTACTGCCCGATTGCGGGCGTCTCGCTCAAGACCGCCGCGACATGGTCCGGCGCGTTGTGGCTGGTCGAGTTGGCATGATGTCGCAAGTGATCGAGGCCAAGATCCACCAGCATCGCGCGGAGCTCACGCGGCAACGCGGCCGCTTGGCCGAGCTCCGCCGCGGCGTCGCCGAGGCGCGGGCGATGTGCGCCCGGCTCGAGGGGGCCGTGCTCGCGCTCGAGGAACTCAGTGCCGCCCCCGCTACCGACACGGATGGCGTCGGTGAGGACGGAGCGTCATGACGGTGCGCCCCGCCGTCTTTGCCGACGTGCCCGGCCTCCGCCGGCTCTATGCGGCGCTCCAGGCCGAGCTCGCGGCGGCGTACCCCGTGCCCTATCCCGGGCACGCGTCTGAGGATCTTGACAGCTTTACCCTCTTGGCCGCCCGCCGCCTCGAGCAGGATCCGACGTTGCTTTTCTACGTCGCCATGGATGACGACACGGGCGACCTCCTCGGTTTTCTCGGGGGCGAGATCTCGGAACGCGCAATCGGCGAGCCGCGTGTCTTTGGGGCCGCGCATTGGCTCTACATCGTGCCCGATGCGCGGGGCCGCGGTCTCGCCCGCGCGCTGGCCGCCCGCGGGGTCGCCGACTTGGAGGCGCTCGGCGTGACGCACGTCGAGATCGGTGCCATTGCCGGCGATACGCAATGGGCAACCCGCGGCTGGCTCCCCTATCTCGTCCACCACGTGTTACCGCTTGCGGCCGTTCGGGCCGGTGTCGCCGAGCGCCCCGCCGTCGCTCAACCCACCTCGGCGGCCCCGACGGCACCGGCCCCAGTCGAACCGCCACCGCCAAAGCGCCGGCGGCGGCGGCGCACAGTGCCGCGGCCGAAGCTCGTGGCCGGGGGCCGCGCATGAGCCTCGTGGTGCGTACCGCGGAGTCGGGCGACCGCCACGGGCTCGAGCTCCTCTTGGCCGCCCTCATGCGGGAGCATCAACG
>Ga0126382_10000070_pt1 | contig 32752 bp, 30 predicted proteins | sample PanSoiMetPlot_30_FD_92548 | JGI IMG/M metagenome (GOLD analysis project Ga0126382, IMG submission 92548) | Tropical forest soil microbial communities from Panama - MetaG Plot_30 | ecosystem: Environmental > Terrestrial > Soil > Tropical forest > Bulk soil | place: Panama | collected 2016-02-17
CGCTGCCGCTGTGAAAGTTTTGAATGTCGAACCGGGTCTGTAGTAGAAAGCTCCGCCGCCGGTTACCAGTGTACCCAATGCTCGGTTTACAAGCGGGCTTAGCGGCTGAGTCACATAGTTCTCGGCTTGGTCGCTCAGCCGCCGCCATGTGCTTTCATCCCTTATCGAAGTCGGATCGAAGCTAGGATAAGAAGCCATCGCCAGCACTTCATTGTTGGGCAACAACAAAACCACCGCAGCAGATGGTTTGCCCGAAGACTGAAGCAGATTGAAGGCTTCTCGCTGCAACGCGGAATCGATTGATACTGTCAGATCTTTTCCGACGGGATTCGGGGATCTTATCTGGTTGTAAGTGCTGGTCGGTTCTGTAAGCCAATCTCGAAATGCAGCTTCGAATCCACCAGCGCCGAATACAAAATCGGAATATCCAGTTACATGAACCGCCGCGGCGCCAAGTGGGTACTCGCGAGTAATAATACCGGCATCTGATCGATACCTTATGAGAGCGTTCTCGAGTTTGCCTGTTCGGTCGAGTACCCAACCCTTTAGACCGCTCTCCGCCAATCTGAGATTGCGCGCATCAAACCGCTTCGCTCTATTGAACTGCGAATCCTTGTTAGAATCAGCCCAGAAAACCCAATAGGAGTGAAACCCAAAGACCACCAAAAGCAAGATCAGGAAGCACAACCGTAACCCCTGTATCCAGCGGTTTGTCTCGACAGGACCGAAATTCCTTCTCTCATTACTGGATTCGGCTTCGATGTTGATTGGTGGAGTTCGATGTCGCCAGGCTGTCCACAACAGGATCAGCATCAACAGTAGCCCAGCAAACACAAAGATGAATGTGAGGATAACCGGCGCCCACATCAGGCGAGACTCCTAAACCACGGCACGCAGGCACTCAGTGCGCGTTGGCATATGACTTTTTAGTGAGCAGGGTATGTTCATCCGCCAGTCCAATCGCTTTCAAGTGATCTCAGTTACAGTGAGTTCGAAGTCGCCCACGCTGACAACGTCACCCTGGTTGATAATACGCGCTTCATCGGTTTTGAGCGGGACGTCGTTTATGAACGTCCCGTTGGCGCTCCCCAGGTCGGCTACGATAACGTTCCCATCGGTGCGCACAGCTATGGAGCAGTGCATTCGGGAGACGCTCGCGTCATCTAATCGGAGCGCACTCCCAGCCACTCGTCCTACGTGCGCAGGCGCTCGGGCAGGCATAAGTTGAACCTGATAGATGTGACCGTCACTATTGAGAAAACGGACGGTCCTACCGGATTCAGCTTTCAAGGAAGAGCCGCCTGATCGCGATGTGGGATCAATCGAAAAGCTTGCTTTTATTTCCGTACTAGCGGCGAATAAATCCTGCACCGCTTCCACCATAACCGTTCCGCGTGTAACGTACCGCCGATTGTTGATGAATTCGAAGAGCGCAGCTGTCAATTCGTTGCCCACTGATTCAATATACTGCGGACTGAGGCTGGAAGTTTCCTCATAGGTGAACAGTACCCTGAAATGGTTGGGTGAGACTCGCCGAATGCCCTGCTCGTCTGCTTGCAGATTAGATTCGACCGCATTCTCAAGCCTCGATGCGAGGTCGCCGATAACTCGGGCATGAAGTGTGTGCTCGCTCTTTGCGAGTTTAGTGTCGACCGTGGTGCCTAGCCGTTCGAGAATTCGTCTTGCGAGACTCTCAGCTTTATCGAATACGTTGTCGCCGCCATCGGCCATTATAAAAAGTATATCGCCTATCGCTCGGCGCCTGCCACCAACAGCTAGTGCTAAGTCCTAAATACGACCAACGGCAGCTGCTTGTTCAGGCACGACCCACAAGGAATCTAGTGATACACAGTCTCGGCAGTGGATGGTATTGATTGCACCCAAAACGTTCACGGCTGGCACGCTTGAATGTGTAAGTTCCGGTAATTATACTGCTCCGCTATGTCGGAACAAGGAATTACAATCAGAGAATGTGACTCTGTCGATGATTTCAAACAATGCATCGAACTAGAGCGAGCTGTTTGGAGAGACGACGACATCGGGATAATGCCGATCCGCCTTTACATGATTTCCAAGGCCTGTAACGCGCCTACTATTGGAGCCTTCGACGCGTCAGGGAGACTGGTGGGGTTTGTGCATACGATGATTGCCATCAGAGACAAACAAGTTGTCTATCACTCGCATCTTGCCGCGGTTGTTGAAGAACTTCGGCACAAAGACATCGGATTCAAGATGAAGCTCGCTCAAAGAGACCACGCCCTAAAGGCCGGCGTACCTTTGATAATTTGGACTTTTGACCCTCTGCAGTCCCGGAATGCACATTTGAATATCAACAAGCTCGGCGCGATCATCAGGCGATACGAAGTCAATTATTACAGCGAAGGATTGTCGAGCGTATTTGATTTAGACGTTCCGACTGACCGCGTTTTCGCCGAATGGTGGGTTGGTTCGCCTCATGTAAAATCTGTGCTCGCCGGTAATCGCCCGAAAGTTGAAGGACAGATCGAGACTGTCCTTATCCCTGAGGATATTAATAAAGTGCGTGCCGAATCTTTAAGTGAACATGTCAGATGGCGTATGCGGGTGCGCGATGCATTTCAACAAATGCTAACGGGCGGCCTGATCGCACGTGGATTCGAACGATCCGAGGGTACCAGCAGGTACCTGTTGGGTGCTGACGAAGCACAATTTCGTTTTGGAAAATCTGATGGTTTGGGAGCCAGCGGCTAGTTAGGTCCCCGGCTGGAGGGAAACGGTTGCGGCTCGGTTTCTAGCGATCCAATCACTTTAACGAATACTAATATTCTCCGCGTACACATTCATGAATCTTCAACTCGAACGAATCGAGCTCCGGGAAATTGAGTTGCCATTGAGATGGCCGTTTGAGACCAGCTTCGGGCGCACAACCAATCGGCGAATCATGCTCGTTCGGGTGTTTGATAAATCAGGAGCTGCTGGTTACGGGGAATGCACTGCTCCAGAGGATCCCTTCTTTAACCATGAGACAATCGATACTGCCTGGATCGTAGTGACGAACTATGTCGCTCCGCTTCTGAAGGACGCTGGCGTTGATCGAGCAAGTGACGTAAATGAGGCGCTCGCCCGAATTCGCGGAAATCGAATGGCCAAAGGCGGTGTTGAAACGGCGATCTGGGATCTGGAGGCAAAGCTAAACAACCAGCCCCTCTGGAAGCATATTGGTGGTATTCGTGAAGAAATCGCCTGCGGTGTTTCAATTGGTTTGCAATCAAGCACCGATTCCCTTGTTGAAAAAACAAAACGAGAGGTCGAAGCTGGATATCAGCGAATCAAGATCAAAATCAAACCTGGCCACGATCTCTCATTGGTGCAGGCTGTTCGAGCACAGTTTCCAGATATACGGCTCACCGTTGATGCAAATTCAGCATACTCTTTGGACGATACGGAACTGTTCAGGCGACTCGACGAATACAGCTTAATGATGATCGAACAGCCGCTTGCGGCAGGGGACCTGGTCGATCACGCAAAACTACAGTCCGGCATCAAGACCCCGGTCTGTTTAGATGAGTCGATTGTTACCCGGACCGACGCTCGACATGCTTTTGAGCTCGGTTCCTGCAGGATAATAAACATAAAACTCGGACGTGTTGGCGGTCATAGCGAAGCGAAAGCAATTCAAGAATTCTGCTCCTCTCACCAGATACCGGTATGGTGCGGTGGTATGCTCGAGTCGGGCATTGGACGGGCTCACAATATTGCGATGTCGACGCTTGAAGGGTTTACGTTGCCGGGAGATGTCTCGGCCTCCGCGCGATACTGGGACGAAGACGTCATAACGCCACCCGTAACCGTAAGTGCTCATGGCACAATCTCGGTCCCAGATGGTCCCGGAATCGGGTTCGAAGTCGACGAGCATCGTGTCCAATCTCTTATGAAGAGGCGCGAGGAAATTCGGATCGGCTAACGACATTTAGAGGGCTGCCATTGCGCACTGATGCGATGGAGCTGATGCGAGTCGGAAGGACGGCATTCTTAGCGGGAGAGATCGATGTCAGAGTTTGATGGAAGGGTAGCAATTGTTACAGGAGGCTCGCGTGGTATTGGTAGAGCCATAGTGAAAGAGCTGTCGTCCAGAGGCGCCCATGTCGCTTTCAGTTTCACCAGGAATCGCGAAATGGCGGATCAGCTTGTGGCTGAACTTCAGAGTTCTGACCGCCGAGTTGTTGCATACCAGGCTGATGTAACCGACTTCGCCGCGGCCGAGGCGATGGTCAAGCAGGTAAAGGCTGAGTTAGGTTCGATCGATTATCTGGTCAACAATGCCGGCATTACCCGTGACAAGCTGATAATGATGATGTCTCAGGAAGACTGGGATGTGGTAATCGATACAAACCTCAAAGGCGTCTTCAATGTGACCAAACATGCCACATCAGTGATGGTCCGCCAGCGTAGAGGGGCGATCTTGAACATCGCGTCAATTAGCGGCGTTGTAGGGATGGCCGGACAGACCAACTACTCAGCGTCAAAGGCCGGGCTAATCGGGTTCACCAAAGCTCTCGCGAAGGAAGTGGGTCGACGCAACATCACCGTGAATGCGCTTGCGTTGGGGCTTATCGAAACGGATATGACGGCAGCATTACCGGAGGAATACAAGCAAAAGATGCTTGAGCAGATCCCGTTGGGTCGCTATGGATTGGTTGAAGAGGTCGCTAGAGTTGCCACATTCCTCCTGTCAGATGATGCCCGTTATATCACCGGCCAGGTGATTCAGGCTGATGGTGGACTTGCAATGTAGCCGAACGCGACTTGCCTAACGCGACGCTAGCCTTTTAAGCAAATAATCTTAGTAACTAAAGCAAAAGCAAAAGTCCTCGTAGTAACGAATTCATTCGTTAGTTTCGTTACCACGAGGACTGTTAACGCAGAGACTACTCTATCGTAAGAGTTAAGAAGAGTGTGCGACCACTGCGCTCCACTTCGAGCATATATTCGCCCGGTCGCAACGCTTTAACAGACTGAGCCAACTCCTCTACAGTCGTTACCTCAGCTTGGTCTAAGCGATGAATGACGTCACCGTGCGTGAGACCGGCATCTGCTGCGGGACTACCAGATTGAACAGAAACTACAAAGACGCCGGTAGGGTTCTTCAGTTTTAACCGCATGTCCTGAATAATTTCAGGTGTGACAGTGCGACCCTGAATGCCCAGGCGGCCATGTTGAATGGATCCGCCCTCGTCTTCGTCGTCTCCTTCGCCAGATGGCAGCGCGCGGGCGTTTACATCCTTGGGTCTCTCAACCAGTTGCACATTGACTGACTGAGGCTGTCCGTCACGAATAAAGTCAACGCGCGCAGTCTGGCCAACCGGCGTCGCGGCAACGGTATCGGTCAGATCTCTCGCAGCCTTGACCGGCTTTCCGTTGAAAGCGGTGATTACGTCTTTTGGCCGAATGCCGGCTTTGCCGGCGGGACTGTTCGGGTCTGGTACTTCGCCGACAAACACGCCTGAGTTTGGCTCAAGTCTAAGAGCGTGCGCTTTTGATTCATCAAGGTTGAGGACCTGCACCCCGAGATATCCTCGCGAGACGCGGCCATCCCTAACCAGCTTCTTGAATACTTCACGCGCAGTATTGGAGGCAATCGCAAAACCGATACCGATGTTACCCTGACTCATCGGGCCGCCGGTCAGGATCATCGTATTGATGCCCACGACCTCGCCCTGCATATTGACCAGAGGGCCACCAGAGTTCCCCGGATTTATCGAGGCATCCGTCTGAATATAGTGATTGTACTGGGACTGTCGAAGTTCGCGACCAGTAGCGCTAACGATGCCAGCAGTCAATGTTTGCTGAAGGCCAAAAGGGCTTCCGATGGCCAATACCCAGTCACCTTGCTCAAGGGTATCCGAGTCCCCAAGCACGCTTATTGGAAGGTTGCGGCCGTCAATCTTGATTACCGCAATATCAGTCTCAGCATCCGATCCCACCAGTTCGGCGTTGGATTTCTTACCATCCGCAAGAGTCACGCTAATTTTGCTCGCATTTCCAACTACATGATTGTTGGTGAGGATATAACCGTCTTCAGTAACAATGAATCCAGATCCGGCCCCTTCGCGTCTCGGGACCCCTTGACCCGGAAAAGAAAAAAACTCCGATCGTTTTGAGTTATCAGCGCTCTCTATGACGTCGACATAAACAACCGCTGGCTTGACGGCCTTTGCCACTTCTCGAAATGAAGTAGAGAGTTCCACAGCCGACGGAGCATTGGTCGATACAACTTTCCGAGACTCCGGTAGCTCCGGTATGTTCCGTGACGTGCGATGATACGCACCCTGAATGATGGCTACTGTCACCACAAGGGCCGCCACTATGAAAATGACGCCAACCCACAATCCGCGCGCGCCACGACGCTTGTTCAAGGGATCCTGATTGTTGCCTACAACTCCCGGCTGATTGCCATAATCGTTCATGTCGTTTTCACTCCACAGCTGCAATATAATGAATCAAGCTTAGCTAAGATTTATGCTAGTTCGCAATACTGCAGCTGGGTACCATCGGGAACTGGCTCAGGCAGGCCTCAAGAGTGGCTATCTAACTAGAGGAATTCCAGTGTCCTGGCGGGGGTCGGTTGAAGAGCGGTTGAGAGAAGAGAGGCGCCGGAAAAGTTGGTGCTGATCTTTTGCCCTATCGCAATCCACTCGCCTCCTTAACACATGTTGATATCTGACTTGTTGGCCTAAAGGACCTGCTCCTGCATTCGCCGCGACCGCGTGAGCCCGTAGGATTTAAGCTGGCGATACAGTGTGCTCGGCGAAATACCGAGAATTTCAGAAGCTTTGCCCTGATGCCATCCAGTTTGTTCGAGCACGCTGAGAATCTGTTTTCGACGTAACTCGTCGAGGCTGCCGGCGCGAGACTCGTCCTCACTCTCTGATTCGATGTTGATCATACGGTGAGTGCGAAGCTCAAGCGGCAAATCTTCGGCTCCTATCTCGCTGCCGCTTGAAAGAATGACCGCGCGTTCAATTACGTTCCTCAGTTCGCGCACATTGCCGGGCCACGAATAGTTCATCAACACCTGCATCGCGGGGTCGCTGAAACGGGTGTGTTCTCCACCGCTTACACGACTTAGAAAGTGCTCGGCCAACGCTGGAATGTCTTCGGGCCTGTCACTGAGTCGCGGAAGTTTTACAGTGAAGTTGTTGATGCGGAACAAAAGGTCGCTTCGGAACTTGCCTTCTGCCGCATCCTGATTCAGGTCGCGGTTTGTCGCGGCTATAAACCTGACGTCCACCTCAACCTTCTTTGTGCCTCCCACTCTATAGAATGTCTGTGTCTCGAGCACTCGAAGGAGCTTAGACTGGAGGGTCAAGCTCATCTCACCAATCTCGTCGAGGAAAAGGGTACCGCCGTGCGCCAGTTCCAGCAGCCCCAGCTTCCGTTTCCGCGCGCCAGTAAATGCACCCTGTTCGTAACCGAAGAGTTCAGACTCGAGTAGAGTCTCCTGGATCGCCGCGCAGCTGATGTCGATGAATGGTCCGTTGTGCCTGGTTGAAAAACAGTGAACAGTGTTAGCGATCAGTTCTTTTCCGGTGCCAGAGTCGCCGGTAACCAGAACCGTCGCGTTTGATGCGGCGATCTTGCGGACCAGCGCCATCACGTCAGTCATTTTTTGGCTGCGCACCACGATATCAGGCGCTTTTTCCTTATAGGTCAACCGTGACTGCAAAATCATGTTTTCCAGTCTCAGCTGGCGCTTTTCATAAGCTTTGTTGATGATCGCTTCAAGTTCGCGGATGTGGCATGGCTTTGTGAGATAGTCATACGCGCCGAGCTTCATTGCCTGGAGGGCCGTTTCCACCGTCGCGTGCCCAGTCATCATCAATACCTCGGGCGGCTGCTCTTGTTCACGAAGCAGTCGAAGCACCTCGAGACCGCTGCGGCCCGGCATCATAATATCGAGCAGCGCCACGTCAAACTCCGCTTCGCCGGCCGTCTTGATTGCGGCTTCCGCATCGTGGACCAGGGTGACCTGATGACCGAGCCTGGACAGCTCCTTTTGAAGAACCACGCCGAGGTTTTTTTCGTCCTCGGCAATCAGCAGTTTGATACTTGGATTTGAACTCACAGCACTCCCTCCATTTCGAGTATGCCCTCGAATGATTGTTCGCGCGCCGCTGCTCCCAACTCTTGATACGGGGGTAGCAGCAGACGGAAAGTTGTTCCTACTCCTTCAGTCGAATCTACCTCGATTCGACCTCCGTGTTCGGAAACAATGCCGTAGCACACGGACAATCCGAGACCGGTCCCGCGACCAAGCGGCTTTGTTGTAAAGAAGGGGTCGAAAATTTTTGCAAGGTGGGCGGCGGGGATCCCTGAACCAGTGTCGTTGATTTCGATACAGATTGTGTGTTCCGTATCTGAATCGCTCCAATGGCTTCGTATCGTGAGAACACCGTCGTCCTCCATCGCGTCAAAGGAATTGGACATTAGTGCTATGAATACCTGCTTCATCTGACCTTCGTTAACGTAAACCGGTTCCAGTGAATGATCGAGCTCCTTAATGACCCGCATTTTTCCAAGCTTGGGATGATGCTTAATCAGTTGAAGAGTCTGCTCGATAATTTGATTGATATCTCCGGCCAGTTTTTCGGCCTGTCGTTGATGCGAGAATTCGAGAAGGCTATTTGTAATCGTTTTGCATCTGAATGCTTCGTCTTTGATGATCTGCAAATACTCACTAAAATCCTGATGCAGATCCGCTTCCTCCAGATCTTCCACGCGCGCCGTCAGAGCCTCTGAACAGGCTGCGATCGTCGCCAGCGGATTGTTGATCTCGTGAACCACACCAGCGGCAAGCCTTCCAATCGACGCAAGTTTCTCGGCATGAATCACAGCCTCATTCATTTTCTTCTGTTCGGTGATATCTTCACCCACAGTAATGACGTGACTGACCTCGGCATTGTCGACGCGCATTGGGATTTTGCTGATCTTCCAGGTCTTCCTTTGCCCATCAAATACCGATTCCTGTTCCATGTGAACTATTTCTCCGCTTCTGAAGACGTCGACAAACTCATCCTCCAGTTTGCGGCGCGGTTGTCGGACCAGCACCTGAAAGACGTTGCGGCCCAGGACCTGCTCGCGGTTGATGCCAAGCCCACCGACCTCACGATTTCGGTTCCACGCGACGATTCGCATGTCGCGATCCACGACGTAAAGAGAAACGGGAAGGGAATCGATGATCTTCTCAGTGAAACGCTTTTGTTCTTCGGCCTCTCGAGTTCGTTGAGAGACCTCGACCGCGAGGTTGATCGAAGTATCCTTGGTCCGTCGATATAGTTCAGTATTCCTGATAGCCAGGCTTAATTGTTGAGCGACGGCGCCAAGCAACTTCTGATCGTCCGGGCTGATCGGACGTGGAACAAAACTCCCGCAAATCAGGATTCCCAGCATTCGATCATCGAACATGAGAGGGACAACGGTCTCAAGCAGTACGTTTGGGTCGTGCAGGAAACGCTCAGCGGTTCGGATCTGGATCGCCGGCTGCACTCTCCAATCAGCCGATGTGAGGTAATTTACAACTCGTTCCTTATGAAACCAATCATTACCTTCCGGCTGAACTCCGTGCGAGCGAGAGCATATGGCCGATGCTAAATCTGTCGAGTCGATTGAACTTCTTACAATTACCGCGCAGGCATCACATTCGAGGCTTTTCCCCACCGTGAAGACGGCGTAGCTGAGGAGCTCGTCCATTTCGAGCGAGGTCATCAAATTGTGTCCAAGATTGTACACAAAAGAGAGCTGTGCGGCGCTCTTCTTGGTTTCAAGATAGAATCGCGCATTCTCCAACGCAATCGTCAGTTGATTGCAGATTGTTGATAGCAGCTCGGTCTTATGCTTAAGAAGCGGAGTTCCGACTTTCGAGAATAGACATACCGCTCCCAGCGTTTTGCCTTTCGACACCAATTGTGTGCAAGCAAGTCCTTGAATGTCGGCAAAAGAATCCTGAGCCAGCACTCTTCGAGCGGATTCCGGCAGTGGTTCAAGCACCAGCGGTTTGCCATTCATGATCGGGACGATTCGCGCGTACAATTCCAGCAGACTTACGTGTCCAGCGTCAGTCAGAGACAATCCTTCCGCAGCCGCGACGGTCATTGGGCGCTCATCGGCTTCCCTGAGGAAGACGACTCCTGAGTTGGCTCTAACGTACTTCATTGTCGCGGCTAGCGTTCCCTCCATCAGAACCTCGGGCTCCAGGGAGCTGGCGAGCACCGACGATACAGTATGAAGCACGTTTAACTGTTCAAATCTTTCATTTCGTTCTCGTTCGTAGCGGGATAACCGCAGGTGCGCCCTCACCCGTGACAACAATTCGGCCCTTTGATAGGGACGGGTTATGTAGTCGGTTGCTCCTTGATTAAGACAAACTACTTTGTCCTGGGCGCGATGACTCTTGGAGATCACCAGGATCGGGACATCAGCTGTTGTTTCGCCGGCTCTAACTTCCTCGCAGAAGTTTAATACAAGGTGTGCCCAGTGGAGCCTACGAAGGCTCTCACCTGAATCATCGTCAGCGGATAACAAATAGGAATCGGTCAGACGCGATGCCGAGGTCTCGATGATAATGATTGATATGTCGCGGCTGGCCAGTTCTTCCTGGGCCGATTCGAAGGAAGGAGCTGAGATCGCATCATACCCGGCAGTGGCCAGCAGTCGCTGGATTGACCGTGCTGATTTTGATTCGTCTCCGAGGATTAGGATGCGGTCAGATAACCCGTTAGGGCCAGACATACGCGCGCCTGCACTGATCCGGGGCTATGGTCGAATTGAGGGGCAAATGCGTTTGAATCTGTACTGAGGGTCTGGGCAATCTAAGTCATTTTGACGGAACTGTCAATAGGAATCTTCACAGAGATGGGCGATAACAAGCGGAGCAGACTTGTAGCAATGGTCACACCGCTGGATAGTTACTTCTCGAGTTGTTGTCGCGCCAAAACAGCTTCGTTGCTTCTTGGAAAAAGTCTTATCAAAGCTGTCAACTCGGCGCGACCGGAGTCCTGTTGTCCCATTTCGATCAGCGCCATAGCTTTCTTAAAGCGCGCCCCGGGCACCTTGTCGCCTTTCGGGAACATCTGCACCACCTTATCGAATTCGACGACCGCTTCGCTAAGCAGTTTCTTGCTGTAGAAGCACTCTCCAATCCAATACTGAGCATTGTCAGCCATCTCACTCGTTGGATAGGTTTCCACATACTGGCGGAATTCGCTTATGGCTAGATCGTAGTTGCCGCGGCTGTAATCGCCATAAGCCGCAGCAAACAGCTGATCGGGATTGCCAGGCGTAATCTGGGCAAACGTCGGAGCCTTAGGCATGTTTTCGATCAACTTCCTGACCTGGGCAAGTTGCTCGGATAGCCGGTCGATCCGTTGATTTGCCGAACTGAGCTGTTCACCCAGACCGCTCACTGACTGAATGGCGCTGGAGCTGCCTTCTGCGATCCGGCTTTGTGCCTGTCTTATGGCGTTTACGTTATCGACGATTTGGGTTACCAGTGTATTGAGTTGTCCGCTGTTCTTGTCCATTGTTTCCTGCATCGTGCGGACTTGACGTTCCAGGACGATCACCTCTGCCTTTAATTCGTCCAGCGCCAGCTTAAGTTGCGCCTCCTTTTGATCAGCGAGGCCGCTGGCTCCCGTAGACGTTATCAGCACACCAAGAAAACCGATCGCGACCCACTTGAACAGCATAAAACTCTCTCCTAAGTTACTTTCGAATGATACTGTGGTTAAGGAACATCCTGTTAAGCCTCAAACGGATGCCCAATCTAACTTCACCTTGCGAACTCATCCCGCCGTCTATGGATTGCGCGGGGTACCACCACTTACGTAAATAAAGTCATCACGCCGGTCATGAGCCCAGGACGGTGCTTGGGCCGGCGCACCTTCGGTTGTTCCCGACGCGCGTTCCTTTCCGTAGCTGACCGTTTGTATTCTGGATGCTTCGACTCCTAACGACGCAAGGTATTCCTTTGCGGACTGCGCTCGTCGTTCGCCGAGCCCGATGTTGTATTCTTCAGTACCGCGAGGATCGCAATTTCCTTCAACGCGAAAAACAATGGATCTATTCGGTGCCTGCGTAAGCCATTGAGCGCCGCGTCGTAGCGTATCGCGCGATTCAGGAGTGAGATCTGACTTATCCAGCTCGAAGTAAATCGGTCTAACCATCTGATTGAAGATGGCGGCAATAGTCGGGTTTGGACCCGTGTTTGTGGTTCTGGGTCGGTCTACCGGGCCGGCGTCCTCGGTTACAGTTACGCGAGCCGACGCATTCTCTGTTCCCCCTGGTCCAACCGCGGTTGCATTATAGGTTGTGGATTGAGAGGGACTGACTACTCGCGATCCCGAGCTTGGGACAGTTCCCAGTTCGCTTATCGTCACCCGATCCGCGTTATTCGTGGTCCAGCGGAGAGTGGTGCTTTGGCCTCTGGTGATGGCTTCTTGATCGGCAGAAATGCGAATCGTCGGGCGCGCCGGTCGAGGATCCACCGCTACGACTTTGCTGTCGCGGGCTATTTTATCTCCGCGAGTCGCCTCGGCCATGTAGGTTGTGGTGTTATCCGGCGTGAAGACCTGGGCTCCGGTCTTGTCAACAGGGTTTCCGTTTAAGGTGACCTTTTTTGCATCCTTGGAACTCCAGGAAACGCGGACTTCTTCGCCCTGTTGCAGTCGCTCCCGCGAAACTTGAAGCTGAACCTTCGGCTTTGCGCATCCCACCACGGCGACCAACATGGAGGCAGTAAATATGATCGCAGCAAGTCTAGAATACTTTGTGTCCATCACAAGCTCCTTTGCGCCCAATGAGGATCGAGTATGAAACCGAGTTCTAGAGAGGCCCGAGTCCTCGGCGCTGAGTAAGATTACTTTGCCCAAGTCGGCGAACGGCCGCCACCTCGCGTAATCGCGCGTTGACCGCTGCCGTCAATATGCGCCTGCCAAACTTCCCAACGTCCCGATCGGTTTGACTGAAATGAAAGATGCCTGCTGTCCGGTGACCACGTGGGGCTCTCGTTTCGCCCCTGTGATGTTAACTGAAGGAGCTGACCGGATGCTACATCGGCCACAAAAATCTGAAAGCTGCCCGCTCCCCCGTAGGTGAATGCTACGTAGCGACCGTCTGGCGACCACGAAGGGGAATCCGCCTGCCCCCCTCTGGCGATCAGAGGCCGCTGATTGGCGCCACTCGAGTCCATTACATACACTTGCGGCGTTCCCGCACGATCCGATATGAAGGCGATCTCGCGACCCGTTTGCGGGTTCCATCGTGGTGAAATATTGATTCCTCGCGGAGTACGTGTTAGCCGGCGCGCGCCAGAACCGTCAAGGTTTGAAACGTAGATTTCCATCGAGCCGTCGCCACTTATGGCTGAGCTGAAAGCGAGTTGTCCGCTTGAGGAGATCGTTGGCGATGTTGTGGTCGAAGTAAAGTTCGTACCACCAATCAACCCTCCTTCTGCAGAACGCACAACGACGTTTGCGACACCTGTCTTAAAACTCACATAGGCGAGATAACGGCCGTCTGGCGAGAACTGTGGGAAGCGGACCATCGGCCCGTCGCCTGCGAAATTGCGTTGGTTGAATCCGTCATAATCCATCACCTTTATAGAGTCGCCCACAACACACGCGATCTTGGACGTAGCAATTCCATCACGTCCTGTAAGAAGCTTCACCACTTCATCCGCAAACTCGTGAGCTATCCTCCGGGTCTCCCCGCTATGACGGGAGGCAATAAGCTGCTGCTTCGTTTTTACATCATAAAGATATGTATCAGCGGAAACCGTTCCGCCCGTGTTCTGCAAATTACCAAAGGCAACATAGTCGGCCTTAATAGGGTCGCCGCTCCACTCGTCAAACTTCAAAGAGGCTGGATCGGGGACGAGCGTCTTAGGATACAAGCTTCTCCCTACGAGACCGGAGACAGCCGCGAACTCCAAATCCGCCCATAGAACCTGGTTAAACGTGCCAGTTGCTGCCTCAACACCGGCGGATCGTGAAATGAAATCGGCGACCGCCAGGTTCGGACCATTACCGGGCGTGACGATGATCGTGCCGATCTGTTTGCGAAAATCTTCCTGAGGTGGTTGCGCCGGCTGACGTTCGGCGACCACCGATAACACCGGCAAGAATATTGCCAGAACCGAGCAGAGCAGAAATGATGCCTTTATCTTCATAATTCGAGCTAAGGATGCGGGATAAGGTGATTACATTGGTTCGATAACAAACATGCTACTTCACTTCGGATAGCGAAACCAAACCTCCGCGGTCGCTTCCTGAGCGCCAGCAAGAAATCCAGAGGGGAAGGGCGGCAACGGATCTGCGGCGATCACGGCTCGCTCGGCTGCATAGTTGACTTGGGCATTTGCAGATCGTCGCTTGACATATGAGGACGCGAGACGACCACCGGATAGGGATAGGATGCGTCCGTCTCTCGCGATTCGGAGAACAATCACTACATATTCTATATTCGCGGAATCGATTGACGGGGGCGAATAGTTTCGACCAAGTATTGACTGGATCCGCCGCCCATACTCCGAACCTCCAGGCAAACCGGTCCCGCTTCCAAATCCGCCGCCGGACCCAATCCCCACGCCCCCGATCAGAGCAGTCGGAGTGGGGTTGCCAAAACTCCGACCGACCTGGGCACTTTGACTCTGCGAACGTCCTCGTTCGTCTTTTCCAGTGAAGATTTTTTCCTGCTGATTCACGACCGGACGATCTGTCTTAAGCGATTTGGGGTCAGGCACGACTTTTTCAGTTGGGGGAAGAAGCGCCTCAGACGTTGGATCCGAACGGCGCAAAGTTTCAACTCTGGTGTTGTTGATTTCGTTATCAGCATCGCCGAGGTGAGAAACCGGCTGTGGCTTCGCGAATCCCAGGATAGCTGATTTGTCAGTGACCCCGACTTCTATGGAACCTCCGCCTCCCTCACCACCTTCACCGGGACCCGCAGCAACAATCTCGGATGATATTGCCCGATTGAAAGCGATAAATAAGGCCGCAAACACGATCAAGTGCAGGGCTACCGAGAGAGTCACGCCGAGGCGTGACCCTGGTTCCTCCGATTCAATCTTGAATGTGACCAACTCCGCCATTCTGAACTTTACAGTTGTATTCGCCTGATCCTTGATTAAGGAACTGGCTATAGCCAGCTCTCAAACCGTTCCTTCATTTCTTTTTGACCGTTGGTTCAGTTACAAGGCTGACATCGGCGCCAGCTTGTTTCGCCAAGTCAAGCACGAATGCGATTATGCGGTAAGGTGTCTCACCATCCCCTCGGACATAAACCTTGCGTTCACCTGATTGGCCTAGTTTTTCGGATAGCAACGCAGGCAGGTCGTTGACATTGACCTGCTTCGCTTCGGATTGCGTACTGAGGTACAGGTTTCCATCCTTATCGATGCTTACGACAACCGCCCTGGGTCTTGGTTGTTCGGCGCGTGTTTCCTGGGTCTTCGGCAGGTTTACCTCAATTCCCGTTTGGAGTATTGGCGCAGTAACCATGAAAATCACCAGGAGCACGAGCATAACGTCTACAAGGGGTGTAACGTTGATTTCTGACAGAGAGGTTTGCGTCCGTCCCCGTTGATCCGTAAATGCCATAACCGACAACCTAATTCTCGATCAATCCAGCAAGAATGAATGTGCTGCAGAGTGTTGTCATACATTTGCTTTGACGTAATGACGCTCCACAAGGTTGATTAGTTCCAGAGAGAATCTGTCAATAATGCCCGTCAAAGTTTTGATTCTGTTTAAAAAATTATTGTAGAAGATAGCCGCGGGTACCGCTGCCGCGATTCCGGCTGCGGTAGCGATCAGGGCTTCTGCAATTCCAGGGGCCACGGCCTGAATCGACGAACCGGATGCAGTGCTTAGACCCCGGAAGGCGATTATGATGCCGACTACCGTACCGAATAATCCGATGAACGGTGAGGCATTTGCGGTAGTTGCGAGCCACGCCAGTCGCCGTTCCATTTGCGAAACTTCAGCGATCGTCGCGGATTGCAATACTCGACTCAACGCATCCGTGCTACGAACACGTCCACCAGACTCGCCCAATTGATTGCTGATTTCGTCGTAGCCGGAAAGAAAAACGCGTATCAGCGGGCTGCGTGAATTCGGGTCCGCGGCCTGAGACAGTTCGGACAGTTTCCCGCCGCGTTGAAACCGCGCCAGGAATCCCTTTGTTTCACGCTCAGCGTCTCTGAGCCATAGCCACTTTGAGATTATGATTGCCCACGAGTAAATCGAAAACACCAACAATAGAATCAGCACGCCCTTGGCAACTGGGCTGGCGCGCAACAGAAGTTCCAGAAAGCTGGTGGTCTGAGTTTGAGTGGACTGAATCAAAGAGAGTGCGAACCCCAAAGATATCGTCAATCCTTGTTCTCCTTGGTTGTTCCCTGCAAGCTGAATTCTAGAATGCGACAATAGGGGTGTCAATCAATGACTCCTCTATCATTGACGATTGGGGCTCGATTTAATTCTCCAATCGTCGGCGAGCAGGTGGCAGATAGCGCTGGCGACTTGGTAGTCTTCTACGGCTGACCTGGTTGGAAACAGTGTTAGGGTAAGAGTAAATGGCGCTGATAATGGCTAACGAACTGAAACGCAGAACGATGATTGCCATTGACGGTCAACCTTACACGGTAGTCGATGTCTTCTTTGCGTCTCCTACGGCGCGCGGCGCTGCCACGATGGTCCGAACGAAGCTCCGCCACATGTTAACCGGTGCGGTTATCGAGAAGAGCTTTAGGGCGGGCGAGAAGTTCGAAGAACCCGACGTCGAATTGGCTCCGGCCTCATTCCTTTACAGTGACATTCACGGCTTTCATTTTATGGACGAGGCCACCTACGAACAATTCACATTCTCTGCCGAAGCGATGACGGATTATGCTGGATACCTTAAAGAAGGCGGTTCTCTGGAAGTTCTAAAGCATAACGGGATTCCGGTCTCGCTTCAGCTGCCGCAGTTTGTAGATCTCGTCGTCGCCTCGGCTGAGTTTGGATTGCGGGGCGATACCGCAGCGGGCGGAGCAACCAAGCAGGCTACTTTGGAGACAGGCCTTGCCGTGCGCGTTCCCCTGTTTATCAAGGAAGGGGAAACCGTCCGCGTGAACACTCAGACAGGGGAAGTACTTGGTAGGGCATAGAACAATCAAAGACCTGTCAGTGAACACTCTGAAACGCTCACCTAAGGTGTTATTGCTGTGCCGGTACGGACCCACCAACATAAGCCCTCACCTTTAAGTCTTGTAACCGGCGCGGTGTACGCCTTTCTTTACGCGCCGATCATTGTTCTCGTCGCGCTTTCGTTCAATAACTCGCGGTTCAATACGATCTGGCAGGGTTTTACGTGGCATTGGTATGCCCTGGCTTTTCGCGATTCCGAGCTGATCGCCTCTTTGCGAGTGAGCCTGCTTGTTGGATTTCTAACAACCGTGATTGCCACATCCATTGGAACAGCTGCGGCAATTGCTCTTGTTGGCCAACGCATGAGACTGAAACAAGCGGTTGAGAGCATGGTCTTTTTGCCGGTAATCATTCCAGAGATCGTAATTGGTTTTGCGACCGCGGGTTTGTTCGGAATGCTTGGGTTTGTTTTCGGGCTTGGCACAATCATTGCGGCGCATGTTGCTTTTTCAATTTCTTACGTGGTCTTTATTGTGAGAGCCAAGCTCGTAGCGCTCGATCCAACATTGGAAGAAGCGGCGCTGGATCTTGGCGCGACCCGTTGGCAGGCTTTTTACAAAGTTACGCTGCCGTTGCTTCTCCCGGCTGTCGTCTCATCTGCGTTGCTCGTATTCACGCTTTCACTTGATGATTATGTCATTACAAGCTTCGTTGCGGGTCCTTCGAGCGCAACATTGCCGTTGAGAATCTATTCTATGGTCAAGACCGGAGTAACGCCGGAGATAAACGCGATATCAACCGTACTACTGGTAGTTACCATGGTTCTCATCTTTGTATCAGACCGTCTTTCAGCCGGTCGCTATTCGCGAGGCGCGATGGGAGCGGTCGCCTGTGGGCTCGCGCTGCTGTTGTTGTTTGCGATGGGTGGCCAACATCGCAGATCGATCGGCGGAGAGCTCAATGTATATATCTGGTCCAACTATCTACCGGACGAAGTTATTGCAGAGTTCGAGCGAAGATATAACGCAAAGCTTAACGTGGAGCTCTACGACTCTAACGAAGCGCTTCTAGCAAAGCTTCAATCCGGTGGTGCGGCGTACGACATTGTTGTACCAAGCGACTACATGGTCACAGTGCTTCGTGAGCAGGGGTTGCTGCAGGAGCTAAATCTCGACTTATTGAATAATCTTTCAAACCTGGACCCTCAATTTGTTGGGCTTCCATACGATGAGAGGAATCAGTTTTCCGTGCCTTACATGTGGGGTACAACCGGCCTTGCCTTTAGAAAGGATAAAGTACTTGGTCCGGTGGACAGCTGGGCAGCGGTTTGGGACGTTCGGTATAGGGATCGTATAGCGATGCTCGATGACGTGCGCGAACCGCTTGGCGCTGCACTCAAATTCCTGGGGAAATCGGAGAATACGACTGATCCGGCTGAGGTTGAAGCTGCAGCGAGACTGTTACTCGAGCAAAAGCCGCTGGTAAAGGCGTATGACAGCGGTGGCTTCGACCAGATGCTGTTGTCTGGAGACGCCTGGATCGCTCAATCATACAGCGGTCAAATAGCGAAAGCGATCGCCGACAACCCGAACATCGGATACGTCATACCGAAAGAAGGCTGCACCATTTTTGTAGACAATATGTGCATCCCGCACAACGCTCGGGAAAAAGTATTGGCGCACGAGTTCATCAACTTTGTGCTCGAGATGCAAATTGCTGGAGATATAGCAAACGGCACAGGCTATTCTTCTCCAAATCTTGCTGCGCGTCCTTTGATTCGTTCTGACCTGCTCGCGAATGAGGCTGCATATCCCCCGCGAGACGCAATCGACCGATGCGAATTGATCCGCGAGATCGGACCGGCTGTGAGCATTTATGACAGATGGTGGACCGAGATAAAATCGAGGTAGGACGTAAGGCAGTGGACTATCGCATGTGCCTGATTGAACGTGATACTGAAAGCATCCTTTTTGATGGATATCCCAGCAGCTCTAGTTTCTAAGCTTCGACATCAGGTCATCGTCTTTATCAAACGCTCTCAACGGACTCGAGTGCTCGCGATTGATTCGTCCGGTCATTGAACGCCCGAGGCCTTCAGCGGAAAGATCCGGTGGTAACATGGCGCTCCCCGAGTCAAGCGAGACTGGGCGCGTATGTGCCGGCTGACTCGCAACCAGCCGCTGACTGGGCCGAACATTGACTGGCATGGATTGCGTGCTACTCAACCCGCCAGTGCCGCGAGGCTGAAGGGCTGGATCGAGCAGTTTTGGACCCACCTTTGCGTCGACGATACATCCAACTCCACGAAACAGTTTGACGATCCCACCCAACGCGAGGAGCAACGAGGCAGTGTAAACCCAGGGCGTCCTTGGTATGAAAAAGTACGGGAGCGCTGCGGCGATCAAAAGCCCTGCGCCCACTGCAGAGCCATGGATCCCGTCGCTCACTTGCTTGCGCGCGCGCTTGAACTCTCGATCACGAAGTGGGTCGGAAACAACAACGCCGCCGTTCAGCGCCTGAGTTACGACGCCAAGGTTCATCCCACACGACTTACAGAACTTAGTGCCGTCGTTTGAATGGGTCGAGCAGGTTGGACAATACATTTTTGTCAGTTCTCCCCAGGGTGGCGAGGCGGGGTTTCAACCGACAGCGGCGCAGCAGAAGCGGCTCGTTCAGATGACTAATCCCCGAAAGCGGTTACGTGGCAGGGGCAACGCGCGCAGTATAGCACATTCAGTTGACGGGCTCTAGACTTCATCGTTACACTCGATTGAAATAAGCGAACAGTGGAGGAATTTCTTGGGAGTGAAGAAGTGGGCATTGTCTGCGAGTCTATTCCTGCTGTTCATAGGGTTTAGTCTCGGTCTCCCCCACTCTGCAAGCGCCTCCGGTAGTAATCGTCCCCAGGCTTCTCATTTTGTCCTGCCTATAGTAAAGAGGGACTCATTATTAAACGGACTTCAGCTTATAACGCTCGAACAACCCGGCACCGGGTCCATTTCGGCTCACCTTCGAATCAACAGCGGGGGTTTATTCGACCTCGCAGGAAAGGGTGGGCTTGCTGACATCACGGCTGCAATGTTGCGAAAAGGATGCGGCGGACTTACTGCCAAGAACATCGCGGACACGGTCGAACAACTCGGGCTAACTGTCAACATCGCCACAAGTTGGGATTCAACGGACATCGTCATCAGCGGACCCACCGACACGTTGGATCCAGTTTTCGATCTCCTGGGAAAGATGGTAATCAGCCCTACTTTTGATCAAAAGGAAATAGAACCGCTAAAACAAGCTCGTACTGCTGCTTTGAGTACGGAAGTTCAGGAAGATGCCGTCACCGTCAGGAGAAAAGCACTGGAAATTGTATTTGGTTCTCATCCTTTTGGCAGACCCCTCCACGGAACAGCGGAATCGCTCGGCCAGATAACGCGCCAGGACCTTCTTTATTTTCACAATCGGTTTTATATAGCGAACAACTCACAGTTAGTTGTGACCGGTGATGTCACCGGTGATCAGGTCACCAAACTCGGGCGCTCCAAACTGGGAGCCTGGAAAAAAGGAGAAAAGATTCCGCCCACATTCAAGCCGCCGGAGCCGCAAGCTGCACGTCGTGTGATCATCATCGACCGGCCTGAAGGACAACCCGCGCAAGCAGTTGTCGCACAACTTGGCGTTTCGAGGCGAGCGGATGACTATTTTGCGGCCGCTGTTATGGCTGATGTGCTAGGGCGACAGATAGCGCAAATTACCTCCGTTCACGACGCGACGAGGACTACGAGTGATCTCGAGGCCCGGTTGCTTGCGGGTCCATTGATCGTAAGCCTTAAAGCGGCTCCCGGAGATCTGGGTGGAGACCTGGCAGTAGTGCTGGATGCGATGGGGTCTTTGCAGGCCAACCCGCCTTCGAATGATCGGGTTGATTCGGCTAAATCGCGAATGATTTCAGGGATGGCCGACCGGCTCAAAACTACCGCCGGAGCCGCGGAATTGGTGTTGGACATCGAGACTTTTGGACTGGGCCGCGACTATATGATTAATTTCGCCGACAGAGTCAACGCGGTATCGCCGGCAGATGTTCAGCGCGCTGCGCAAAACTATTTGAAACCAAATTCGGTAACGATTGTCATCGCCGGTCCAGCAAGTCGATTAGAAGATCCAATGAAAAAGATCGGCGCGGTCGCAGTATTAAAATAGAACCACTGCTGCGCATTCTCGGAATTCATGGAAAGTCCCGCAAGGAATCTCGGCCCTAGCAGCAAAGCTCTGCAAGTGCGTTCGATGTTCGCTGAGATTGCCCCTCGTTATGACTTTCTTAACCACGCATTGTCTTTGAACATAGACAAACGTTGGCGTAGGCTCGTAATCCGTCAGGTTGCAAGGTATCTAAGCCGGCCAGGTGCGTTGGCTCTCGACTTGTGTTGCGGAACCGCGGACCTTTCGATCGAGCTCGGTGCGATAGGCGCGACCGTTGGAGTAGACTTCTGTCGGCCGATGCTGGATTTGGGAAAGAAAAAAGTTCAGCGCTCGAATTTGGCGGTTGAACTCATCGAAGGCGACGCGTTGAACCTGCCAGTTGCTGATTCGGTTTTTGATGTCGTGACGATTGCGTTCGGATTGAGAAATATTGATGGTACGTTGGCTGGATTGAGTGAGATTTATCGTGTGTTAAAGGAGGAAGGGCGTTGTGTAGTGCTTGAATTCTCCCGTCCTCAGCTTCCGGTGTTCCGCAGTCTCTTTAATTTCTACTTTACGCGAGTACTTCCACGCATTGGAAACGCCGTTTCCGGATCCAGCTTCGCCTATCAGTATCTCCCCGAATCAGTGCAGACTTTTCCCGATCAGAAGGAGCTTGCCGGCCTGATGGAGTCGGTTGGTTTTTCAGATGTCAGATACTACAATCTTTTTGGCGGTGTGGCGTCGCTGCACATTGGCGATAAGTAGTATGCAAGTTGCCTAATTCAGCGCGAAATTAGCAAGACGCAGGAAAGAAATTTTTCTCTGCTCCCACTAAGGACTATATGGCCACTGACGCAATCAAATTCTTCTTCGATCGACATAACTTAACAAACGGCGATATTGACAAGCTGCTTGCCGCGGCGCTGGCGCGAGGCGGTGACTATGCTGATCTTTATTTTGAATATAGAGTTGCGAATACCGTTAACATTGAAGAGCAGATCGTCAAGCAGGCAGCCCGTTCAATAGCTCAAGGAGTTGGCGTACGGGTGGTCATCGGTGACAAGACCGGTTACGCCTATACGGATGAGATCAGTTTTGACGCAATTCGTCATGCCGCGGAAATGGCGAGTCATATCGCTCGCAGTGGTGGGAGCCGAGAGCTTTCCGGAGTTGACGCCACACCTAACACACTAAACCTCTACCCGGTCGCGTCTCCGGTGTCCTCAGTTGAGCTATCGCGAAAGATCGAGCTGATCAAACAAGGTGATAAAGCAGCTCGCGAATTCGATCCCAGAATCCGTGAGGTTCAGTCTTCAGTAAACGATGAGCTCAAATACGTAATGATCGCCTCATCGGACGGACGACTTGTGGGAGATGTTCAGCCGCTGGCACGTTTCGGCATTTCTTGTATCGCTGATGATGACGGCAACCTCCAAGTTGGTCGTGCCGGTGGCGGTGGGCGCATCGGAATAGACTTCTTTGAAGGTGATATGGCTCCGGAGCAATTCGGTCGCGAAGCAGCGCGCCAGGCAATTATTCAGCTCGAGGCGGTTGCTACACCTGCGGGCACAATGGAAGTCGTGCTTGGCCCGGGTTGGCCTGGAATCCTGCTGCATGAAGCTGTAGGCCACGGCTTGGAATCGGATTTCAACCGGAGAAAGACTTCAGCTTTTTGCGGTCTTATCGGTCAGCCGGTGGCCTCAGAGTTATGTACGATTGTGGATGACGGCACGATACCTGACCGGCGTGGATCACTCAACATCGACGATGAAGGAGCACCTACCACTCGTACTGTGTTGATTGAGAATGGAGTATTGCGAGCATACATGAGCGACTACCTGAACGCCGGTTTAATGAAATCTCCACGCACCGGCAACGGCAGGAGACAGAGCTATAAGCATATGCCATTGCCGCGAATGACTAACACCTTCATGCTCGCTGGCCAGGACAGTAAAGAAGACATTATTCGATCTGTGAAACGTGGTCTGTATGCCGTGCAATTCGGCGGCGGACAGGTTGACATAACCAGTGGAGAGTTTGCATTCAGCGCGTCCGAAGCTTATCTGATAGAGGACGGAAAAGTTACTGTGCCGGTCAAAGGAGCTACGCTTCGAGGGAACGGACCCGAAGCGCTAAAACATGTGACCGCCGTCGGAAACGATCTCGAGCTCGATCCAGGAGTAGGCGTATGTGGAAAAGCCGGCCAAAATGTTCCTGTCGGTGTCGGCATTCCTACAATAAAGATAAGCGAGATGACAGTAGGCGGGACGCAGAGTTGACGCGTCCTCGCTAAAGTGTGCTAGCAATTTATCCATCCTTAATGAGACCAACCCTCAATAAAGAATTCGCCTCCTCTGTTGCTGAGCGTGCGGTAAAGACGGGGGCAAGCGCCGCTGAAGTAATAATCAGACAATGGACGGAATTCTCTGTCGGAGTAAGACTCGGCGAAATTGAAACTCTCCAGGAGTCGACCGACCAGGGATTGGGATTAAGAGTACTGATCGATGGCCGCCAGGCTTCGGTGTCGGGTTCGGATTTCAGTCCCGATGCGGTGAGGTCTTTAATCGACGATGCAGTAGAATTAGCGCGGTTAACGTCACCGGATGACACTGCCGGCCTTCCCGACCCACAGGAGCTCGCTACTACATTTCCAGATCTGGATCTCTGGGACGAAGCAATCATCAATCTCTCACCTGAAGATCAGATCGAGATGGCACTTCGGACCGAACGCGCTGCGCAAGAATACAGCAATCTGGTATCAAATTTCGACGGTGGCGGTCTCGATTCATCACACGGCTCTTTAATACTGGCGAACTCCCTTGGATTCGCCGGTGAATTCCGGACGACATCATGCTCGGTGGCGTCGGTACCGGTGGCCGCTGAAGACGGTAAAATGCAGCGAGACTACTGGTACGACGTCCGACGGAAGCTCTCCCAGATGGACAGCCCTGAAGAAATCGGAGCGACTGCCGCGCGGCGCACGATACGCAAACTGGGCAGCAGATCAGTTCCAACCCAGGCGGTGCCGGTAGTCCTGGAACCAAATATCGCTCGTGATCTGCTTGGTGACATATTCAATGCGGCTTCAGGCGAGTCTATCTTCAGGAAGGCCAGCTTTTTGGTCGGGCAGCTTGGCGAAAGAATCGCAAGCGAAAGGCTCACGGTGGTTGACGACGGCCTGATCCCGCGCGGACTGGGCTCCCGTCCATTTGACGGCGAGGGTTTGCCGACGCGTCGTACAGTGGTGATTAGAAACGGCGTTCTCGAAAACTACCTGATGAACAGCTATACCGCCCGCAAGCTTGGACTTAAGTCGACCGGAAATGCAGGGCGCGGTTTGTCAGGACCGCCGGGCGTTGAAGCCGGCAACCTTTATATTGAAGCGGGACCGCACACCCCGGAGGAAATCATCAGATCGGTCTCAAAAGGGCTGTTGATTACCGAGCTGCTCGGATTTGGAGTCAACATCGTAACAGGCGATTACTCGAGATCCGCCGGAGGAATCTGGATTGAGAACGGCGAACTAACATTCCCGGTTCAGGGCGTAACCATCGCCGGTAATTTGAAAGAGATGTTGAACTCGATTGAGATGATCGGTAACGACCTTGACTTTAGAGGTAGCGTCATTTCTCCAACACTATTGATTGGTAGAATGACTATTGGGGCTTGAGGTCTCGAGCAACCTGCGCTGTACCGTGGACTGTTTAGTCTGCGGATTTGATCTGTCTCGTACTAGCCTCTAAAGGAAATACAAACCGCAGACTGGACAGTCTACGGTACATCCTGGTGAAACGTATGTTTGAACAATCCGCGGCAAGATCGGAGAAGGATAGATCGCAAACAATAATGATTTTGAGCGGGGTTGCCGTCCTGATTGTGATCGTCCTGATCATCGTCGTTTCATCGCTTGGAAAGCGTACCGCGCAGGCCGATTTCGCTCACGCCGGCTCGTCTGAGTTCGACTCATATGCCGCCAATATCAAGATCGGCAGTCTCGACAAACGCAGTGGCGTGAGGATGAACATTAGATACGCACGAATCCTTTGCACGGTCGAGAACGCCGGCGACACGGTGCTGGTGGGCTTGCAGCTTCGGACGGCGATCATCGGAACCGGCAATCAGCTCATAAAGGAGAAGATCTTCACGCCGGTTCCAAACAGCCGTGATGAATTGGACCCGCACCAGTCGATGAATATTGATGTATCGGTAGAAGGCGTACCTGATCCGTTGGAAATAATGGATATGACAATCGAGCTCTACGGATTGAAATTGAAGTGATTTGACTATTGCGCTCGTTTCACGATGACGCCTGGCGGCGCCGAAAACCGGAACTGTTCCTCGCTGGCAACGAAGTTCTCGCGCACATTCGACAGAAAGAAATCCATCCTCGCCCCACTTCGTTCAAAGATTACCATTCTTCGCACTTCGAACGACGGACTGTTTACTTCAACAAGTAATTGTTTGAACTCCTCCGGAGCTTTCTTAGGGAACAGTCGTAAGACTTGATGATCACTGTCAGTCGAAGCCTCGCCGGCTGCGATTTCAATTCGTAAAAAATCACGTCTGAGGTTTCCGCGGCCTAGAAGAAAGAGGAAGGGTATCTGCGGATCAACGGTTTCCTTTATCGGTGAAACGGTAGCGGTTTTTTCACCATAGACATAGAAGAACACGTTTTTGCCGTCCGACAAAAAAAGCTTGTGTTCGGGTGATGTGTATTCCCAACGGGCTTTTCCTGGACGTCTCAACAGTAATTGCCCCGCCTCCCGGATGATTCGGCCATCAGACCCCCTGTAAACCTGAACAAAGTCAGCGCCGAGTCCCTGCATCCGAGAATACTTTCGCTGCAGGCCATCTATAAGGTTGTTTAGATCAGACGATTGAACAGGTGGTAAGCAGTTGGACTTAACGTCGGCCGTTAGCGATGTAAGTACCGACACCGTGGTCGACAATACTAGTGCGTAAACAGGGAAGGGAACCCGGCAATTCCTTAGAACGGCAGCTGGACCTTTCCAAAAAAGAGATAATGAGACGTCTATACACCTGGCCATTTAATTTCCCGTGCGAAATAGAGAAGAGGAATTATAGTCTTGGCTTATGTTACTTGCTCAGTGTCCGCAAAGATATCCTCGAGTGAAGCTCGTCTTGGGTTAACGGAGATTAACTTGCCGCCACACTCTCGGATCAGGGAAAGGGTGTGATCGATTTCGCTTTCGTCAGCCAGGACCAGATGGACGCCGTTTGGCGTGGCGGATGCTGATTGCAATGACGAGACCATTTGCGTGAATTTTCCGAGGTCTGATGGGTCGATCCCGAGAGCAACAACCTCAACCGCAGTGTCCTTGATGCCAGTCAGCTCGTGAACAGTTCCGCAACGAACCAGCTTACCGCGACTGAGAATCGCCGCGCGATCACACATTGCTTCGACATCGGACAATATGTGAGAAGAAAAGAAAACTGTCTTACCCTGAGTTCTGAGTGCGAGCAACAGGTCGCGCACTTCACGACGGCCAATCGGATCCAGTCCAGACATAGGCTCATCCATGAAAACAATTTCGGGGTCATTGACCAGTGCCTGTGCGATTCCGATCCGTTGAAGCATTCCCTTCGAATATTTTCGGAGCTGTCGGTTCGCGCGCTCGGAATCAAGTCCCACGAGACTAAGCAGCTCTTTCGCCTTACTCTTTGCATGCTCTGACGGGATACCGAATAGAGCGGCTGTATACTCCAACAGTTCGCGACCGGAAAGATAATCGTAGAAGTACGGGTTTTCGGGAAGATACCCGATTCTCGCTCTGGTGGATACGTCTTCTATAGAGTGTCCAAGGATTCGGGCGCTACCCTGCGTTGGATAGATAAGCCGCATCAGCAGCTTTAGCGTAGTGGTCTTACCGGCTCCATTTGGTCCCAGGAAGCCGAATATTTCACCGCGGCGCACTTCAAGGTTTAGTTGATTTAGAGCTCGTATTTTGCGCTTTTTGAGGAATCCAACTTCGTAGTCTTTTGTCAGGCCTACAATGTCGATCACTACTTCCGCAGGGTCTCCGATACTCGCGGTCATTTGGCTTTTCTTCTTTCAAGACACTTTCCTGCCGCGCGCAGAAAGGTTTCGCGGATAGTTGAATCACCGATTTTATCGGCCTGTTCGCGGAGGGAATGTGTTTGCTGTTCTAGGGCGCTGAACGTTATCTCCTGCTGGCCTTCTGGGTCATATGAGATCAAATCAGGATTGACGATATACTCAATCGAGGTCACCAGGGGCGCGCCCAGCAGGGAATTAAGCTTAAACAGCGCTTGTCCGCGCATGCTGGCAAGTTGAGTCCGCCACGTTGAATCGGGAACCGCGATGATCAGTGTTTTTCGTTCCAGACGTACTGGAGTCGTGACCTTACGAATTGGACCACCAACTGCAACGAGCCAGGCAGCGAACACCGCTTGTTCCCGACCTTCATCGGAGTCAGCGGCGTTACGCAGCATCTGTGGAACCAGCATCAACAGATCAGTAAGCATGACCGCGAGTCTCCGGTCGCAAAAAATTCTCAGTCGCACTACCTAGTGCTGTATTTTTGGCCAATACACTGAAAAGTTAAAGTCCGGATCATTTGGTTCTTTGTGGCATTGCACACAGCCTGACGGCGTGGCCATAAAGCCGTAACCTTTGCCTGGATTGCTCGCGTGTTGTTTGCCCGGACCGTGACATTCCTCGCACTGGACATTCGCAAACTGCGGTGTTGTGTATAAAGACTGAAAGCCGCCGCGTTGAAATCCAACTACGTGGCACCTGACGCATTCATTGTCGAATTGCTGATTTCTCTGCTCGAGAGTAGCCATCGCATGCGCATGCCGGCTATTCAGCCACACCTGATTCTCCTTTTCGTGGCAGCCGGCACAAGTCTCAACGCCCACATACGGGGAATCGACCGCCGCCAAAAGTGCTGGTGATTTTGGTGCGGCAGCTGCGCTGGATGCGCTGGCACTCTGGTCAGCAGTGAATTCGGTGTGAGCCTGGGTTACAACGTCCTGAGCGGGAACATCGTCTGGTATCGTCGAATCAAGAGCAACGTAGCGATTGATCTGATTTTCTGGAGAGCCATCCCCTTTCATATAGACACGTAGCTCGCCCAGGTATTTGGTTTGGTTATACGCATAAGTTATCGTCGCTCGATTGAAGTGCTGCGGCTCATCCATGTTACTTGTTTGTCGAGCCCCAATGATCGCATCGATCTCACTGTTCTCCGTGGCCAATCGCTGTGTCGAGCCTATATCCATATAGGCAAGAGCGACGATAAAGTCGGTCTTCCGTTTTAGCTCAGGCAATATTTTTTTAGCGGCTTCGAAGGGATCGTCAATTCGGAAACCGGCATATACGGTTTCCTTTCCGTTGGGACCAGCGGGTTTGGGTTCGGAGAATCCTATGATGCCGACTCTAAGGGTCTTACCCGAAGCGCCCCGCTTCAAAGTTATCTCCTTGATAACGTACGGCGATGGTTCACGGTATTGCTCATCCATCGGGTGAATGTTTGCCGACACGAGCTTCTCGATGAACGGATAATCTGCAAGTCTCTGGTCATAGCCGTCTTTCTTCAACAACTCGGCGAGGTAGGGAAGGTCGAGATAACTTATATTCGCCGCATCGTGACGAAAGGCGCCATACCCCTTGACTACCCACTTGTTTCTTGTCATAACCTCCGGGGGCAGTTGGGAAGCGGTAAACCGGTCGTCGGTGAAAAGGTTCCCTGCATCGACGAGAAGCGTCGGAACCTCCATATTCGATCTATGTTTGAATGCTTTGATATAGCTGACACGCCGTGCCAGTCCACCCATCGGGTGGCTCGGTCAGCCACATGTTTCAAGGCTGCCGTGAATATCAGCCCCGTACATAATCGCGAACGCGTAGCCATCATCTACGCCGAGCCGCTCCTTTATCTTTGAGTCATTCAGGTCAACCGCGAGTGAGTCGTCATTATCGTCAGCGTCCGACGCGGATCGAGAGCATCCGTGGTTGATTACTGCGAGCGCGGTGATAAACATTGCCGCGATCACCAAAGAGAGTTTTCGACGCAAAGCAACCTCCAGATCAATCAGTATCGCGCGGAGCCAGGAATCTAAGCACCGAATTGTAAGTTAGCCTCAAGTCGCTTTGGCCCATCAGGTAAGATGACAGCGAGAGAGCCCAAAATAATACTAGCGTCCGCGTCTCCTCGAAGAGCTGAGCTGCTGGATCAAATCGGGGTCAAATTTGAGCTCGTTCCCAGCCAGATCGAGGAGCGGCCTCACCCTGATGAGGCACCGCCGGATTATATCACACGCATTGCACGTGCTAAAGTTATTGCCGTTGCGCGCCACCAGGAAACAGGCTTGATAATAGGTGCTGACACCGTAGTCGTGCTTGATGGCCGCCTTCTCGGAAAACCCGTCGACATTCATGAAGCTAAGAGTATGCTCAAGCAGCTTTCCGGACGGTGGCACGCGGTGATGACCGGGGTCGCGCTTTACGACGTCGAGAGCCGGCACGAGGTCGCAGATTACGAGAAAACCCTGGTCAAGTTCGCGCAGCTTACAGACCGTGAGATCGATTGGTACGTGCAGACCAGTGAACCGAAAGACAAGGCCGGAGCATATGGCATCCAGGGACTCGGCGGCTTGTTTGTAGATGAGATTGCCGGAAACTACTACAATGTGGTTGGTCTCCCGATACCACTTGTTTATCGACTCGCGCGCCGGCTGGGCTACTCATTTCTTAAGTAACATCAACCTGACTTTTCGTCCCATCCGCAATAGACTAACCTGAGACATTATGAATAACATCGAAGGTAAATCTGCGTTGGTGACGGGTTCAACCAGAGGTATTGGTAAGGCTATCGCCGAAGCGATACTGGCGCGTGGTGGTCGCGTGTTTATTAGCGCAAGGGACGCGACCGATGTTCAACAAACAGTAGACTCCTTTTTACCTGAACATCCTGATAGGGTATTCGGAAGCGCTTGCGACGTGCGCGACTACGACAGCGTTCGTGCGTTGTTTTCTGTGCTGCGATCATCGATGGGTTCACTAGATATTCTGGTGAACAATGCCGGAGTTGGTTCCCGCAGCTATATTGAGAAGATGAGCGTCGACGAATGGAGTGCAACTCTCGAAACAAACCTCTTCGGAGTGTTCTACTGCTGTCATGAAGCGCTGCCGTTAATGAAAGGTCGTGGCGGATACATCATCAATATCGGCAGTCTCGCCGGAAAACATGCATCGGCGGGATCGGCGGCATACTGTGCGTCAAAGTTTGCCCTTGTCGGGTTTTCGGAGTCGCTCATGCAAGAGGTTCGATACGACCACATTCGGGTGAGCCATGTGATGCCTGGCTCAGTTAACACCGGTTTCGGAAGGGGTGGGGGACAGGATCCTGGCAAGACATGGAAACTCTCACCTGAAGACGTTGCGTCTGCGGTTATTAATTTGCTCGAAATGGACCCTCGAGCCCTGCCCAGTCAACTCGAGCTTCGTCCCTCAGAACCTAAGAAATAAGGTCGTGAAATCCTCCCCAAAATGTTCGAGCAAATGCTTCACGGCGAGGAGGTTCTGAGGTTTAGCGCCTGAGCTGAAACTGAAGGATTACCAGCAATTTACCAAACGTTGACACGTGAAAAGAGCAATTGCTAGAATCGGCTTTGGTTGTTATCGCGATATTGCAATTCATACCGGGACTCAATTTATGGCAACAACTGAAACTGAGTTAGCCTCCGCCACCGAAGCTCCATCTACTGCGGTAAAGGCGGTGAAGGTCACCTCTAAAAAGAATGATTCCGCCCTCGACAAAGTCCTGCGCCTTCTCAGCTCCGTTCGATTTGGAATCGTGATGCTCGGCATTCTTCTCCTGTGCTGTATGATCGGAATGCTGGTGATGCAGGTCAACGTCGACGGATTTCAAAGGTATTACGCTAATCTTAAACCGGCACAGAAGCTGGTTTATGGCGCCTTGGGATTCTTTGACATCTATCGTAGGGGGGCTCCAATGCCTTCGTCCCCCTTTCGGTTTCTTGATCCGTTCTGGCCGACGCACTTGAACTATTTCCAGCTTTTGTTGTCGATTACCGGCCTGAATATTATTCTCGCGTCAATTGATCGTTTTCCGACCGCCTGGCAATACGTCAGAAAACCAAAGCTGACCGCCACGCCAAAGTTCATAGCCGCGCAAGCGCTCACCGCCGAAAGTACCGAGCACTCCGATCCGAAATCTGCGGCAGAGAAGGTGCGTGCCGCGTGGCGAAAGCACGGATTTCGCGGTCGCACAACGGAAGAGAACAATCGTTTGACGGTTTTTGCGCAACGTAATAACTGGAACCGGCTTGGTGCTTACGTGGTGCACGTTGCGTTGCTCACGATCTTCACCGGTGGCTTTCTTACGAGTCGATATGGTGTAGGCGGTTCAATGGAGATCAAGCCGGGGAAGAGCTCAAACAAATTCACCACCAGCGAGGTCCAACTTGACGGAGCACGTGAGGGCACCGCGGAGCTGCCTTTTCAAATCGAATGCACGGACCTGCAGCAAATGCTCATCAGAGCAGAAGGCAGTCTCGATGCTTCAAACACCATCGACTGGTTGAGTTACGTCAGGATCAAGGACAAGGAACGCAATCACCGCGAGGATATGGTTGTTCATCTCAACAATGTAGGCGACTATCGCGGATATCGCTTCTTTCAGAACTCTTTCGTGCCGGTGGGAAATGCGCGCACGGTGACGATTGGATTTGAACCCGCAGACGGCGGCGCTCGAACGACGGTCAAACTCCGTCGACCTGGTTCTGTAGAAGATCCTAAAGATCCGGAGGCTAAAGAAACGGCGGATGTGCCCGGCATCGGCACAGTCAGGTATGTTGATTTCCTGCCTGATTTTGGAGTTGAGGACGGAAAGCCGGTGATGAGGTCCCGAGAGTACAATGAACCTGCGGCGCAGCTTCAAATAGTCGGGGCCGATGGAACTCGGCGCACTATGTTCGCCTTCAGACCCGAAACAGTCGATCAGATGATCGTTGCCGCAAAGGAGCAACTGGGAGCCGACGGCGACGCAAACAGAATTTTGATCAACGGAAATAAAGTTGTTCTGAGAGGATTCGAGAAGGTCGCCCTTACCCATACTTTAACAATTCAATATGATCCCGGGCGGACACCAGTCTACCTGGGCTTCACCCTGCTGGTTATGGCTTTGTGTGGTGTCTTCTTCTTCTCCCATCAGCGGGTATGGGCGGTAATCGAGCCGGATGGTAAAGGCTCAAAGATTTACTTTGGCGGGAACACAAACCGGAACAAGCCAGCCTTCGAAGGCCGGTTCAACTCGCTTGTGCAGTCTGTTACGGGAGGAACAAAAGATGAGTAGAGCGATTAATCGCGAAGAAGCAATGGTGCCGGAACTTGAGCTGAGTGTCCC